>Ga0180434_10004906_pt1 | contig 16037 bp, 27 predicted proteins | sample SS_ome_7_FD_132453 | JGI IMG/M metagenome (GOLD analysis project Ga0180434, IMG submission 132453) | Hypersaline lake sediment archaeal communities from the Salton Sea, California, USA - SS_1_D_2 metaG | ecosystem: Environmental > Aquatic > Non-marine Saline and Alkaline > Hypersaline >...
CGCTTGAGGAGGCGCCGTCGCTCGACCTGCACTTCGGGCTGTCGGCCATATTGGACGATCTTGGCGAAGGCATTTTCCCGGACGTCGCGGAATGACGGAACGCGAAATCTCGCGTGCGTGGGGGATCATACGGAGAATCCTCGAAGCCCGTCTGGGCCAAGCCCGCTGCCGCCCGGCCATCGAGGCCATAAAGGCCATAACGCGGATCGAGATGTCCGATAGTTCCGCGAGCCCGTTCCAATTAACCATCGGATCCCCGGTCATCCTGGAGATGGCGGATCACGGCATAGCCACAGTCCCCGGCTCGTCCGCGGCTATGCTGGCGATGTCGGCGATGGAGCTGTGCGTGGAGGACGGTATCGCGCTGGAGGCCACGGATGTGGCCGCCTTGGCCGCCCTGGCGAGGTCGTTATTGAAGGGGTAGTTTACGCTTCCGGTGCAAAGCCGGACAGGAGGAGGCTGCGATGGAGTACAACCCTTTTGCAGAGTGGCTGCGAATTCTGCTCCGCGAGTTCAGGAAGATGTGGGGTTTGGTGTTTCGTCGCTAACGCGGCGCGAACGCCGTGATTTCCGCGTCGAGGTCGGCTAGGTGCTCTCTGATCAACTCGGAGACCCTGCTCCAGTCGAGCCCTCCGCATCCGCACCCTGGCGCGGGTAGCGTGACGCGCGCCCTGCCCCGTCCGGACAGGTGTTTGCGGAGCGCGGCCAGTCCGGACTCCACATCCTCGTATGTCGAGGGGTACCTGAAGTGCCGCTTCGTAGGCATGTTGACGACCTCGATGTCGCCGTCGGTCCAGACATGCAGCGAGCCAGGCCGCACCTCGCCTCGCAGGCAGGCCGCGGCGTATTCCCTGAACATGGCCGGATACCTGTTGCGGAACGCCAGCGCGACGCCAGCGCCCATGACCCCCACGCAGTTCACGGTGTTGACGCGGATGTCGGCCGGGACGGAGAACATGTCCCCAGTGGTGAATGTTACCATCGGTCGCGTTCCGAACTAGACGGCCTCAGAGACCCTTGCCGAAGAGCGCCTTGATGGCGTCCAGCACATCGTCCTTGCTCTCCATCTGGGCGGTGACGCACTTCTCCTCCTCGCCCAGCAGATCCTTGAACACCTCGCGGAACTGGCCGCTGCCCCACTGGCTCTTCACCTGCGTGTAGGCGACCATGTTCACGATCGGCAGGAAATGGTCGCGGATCATGGTGCAGCAGTCTCTGCTGTCCGACTCGCTGCTGTTGTCGCCGTCCGAGAAGTAGAAGAGGTAGACGTTCCAGTCCTGCGGGTTGAACTTGGTGTCGGTCAGCTCCTTCGCCACGCGCCACGCGCTGCTGATTTTGGTACCGCCGTCCTCACGCAGGTGGAAGAAAGTCTCGCGGTCCACCTCGGCCGCACGGACGTCGTGCACGACATAGCGGCTCTCGATCCCGTCGTAGTTCCGCCGGAGCCAGGCGTCGATCCAGAACGCCTGCGTCCTGACCATCTCCTTCTGCTCGTCGCCCATCGACCCGGACACGTCCATCATGTATATGACGACGGCGTTGGACTGCGGGCTGCGGATGGTCTTCCAGCTACGGTAGAGCTTGTCGTCCCGCTCGATGACGATGCGAGGGTCGTCCGGGTTGTACGCCCCCTCTATGAGCATGCGGCGCATGGCCTTGCGGTATGTGCGTTTGAAGTGCTTCAGCGACTCGGGGCCCGTCGGCCGGAGACCGCTGTACCGGCTCTTGTCGTCGGTGATGTTCTTCTTGCCCTTCGGCTTGATGCGGGGCAGCTCCAGCTCCTCCCCGAGAATCTCGGCGAGCTCCTCGATTGTCAAATCCACCTCCAGGATGTGCCGGCCGTCCTGCGTGCCGCCCGGCCCCATCCCTTCACCCTCGCCCTGCTGGTCTCCGGGCTGCCCCTCCCCGTCGCCCACGCCACCGGTGTTGTCGCCGTAGCGGAAACGCGGTATGTCTATGGACTTGACGGGGATGGATATGAGCCTCTTGCCCTGCTGCCCGATCATCTCGCCGCTGGAGATGTGCTTCTTCAGGTCGCGCCGCACCTTGCCCTTGACTATCTCGCGGAATCTCTGGTGATCCCTCTGGATTTTCATCGTCGTACCTCCATCCGACTATACCCCCCCGTCGCCGACGCAACCCGTAGGGGCGCCCCTATTTCGGCGGCGGCGGGAGGAACTTCCCCCACTCCGGCGGTATCTCGCGCACCCTCTTCGCGAACAGGGGGGACCACCTTGGCTCCTTCGGCTCCCGCAGCAGCCTCATCCCGGCCTGTTTCGGCGTCCGCCCGCCCTTGGTGACATTGCACTTCAGGCAGGCCGCGACCGTGTTGTCCCACGTCAGCTTGCCGCCCTGCGACTTCGGCACCACATGGTCGAGCGACAGTTCCGAGTCCGGGAATGTTTTCCCACAGTACTGGCACTTGTGCCCGTCCCTCTTGCAGACGGTGGACTTGTTCAGGTTGACCTTCGTCTTGAACCACCTTTGCGGGGTGTTCGTCACCACCACTCGCGGCGCGTCGAATGCCGTGTTCACCGTGCGCACGGCTCGCCCATCCACGACGCCCCGGTCCAGCCACTCGTCGAAGCCGTAAGTGGCGTATGTCCCCGCGCTCGCGTCCACGATCAGGTGCTCCCTCGTGAACGCCATACATATCGCCCTGTGCACTGGCACGACGTTGATGACTCTCCAACTCTGGTCCAATACCAAGCATGATTTGTCTAGCCAAGACATACTCTTCGCGCTCACTCGAATGTCGCTCCGCAAGGGGGCAAAACCGGTATTACAATATAGATCGCGTCAGGACCTGGCGATGAGCATGAAAGCCATCTTCGCGAAGCCCGACATGGCCTCCGGGCTCGCGCGGCCGTCCGGAGAGTAGAGCGGCAGGCATGTCTCGAGTATGGGCCGCCAGTACCGCTTCGTGTGATCCAGGCAGATCATCGGGTTGCGCAGCCTCGGGCTCTCCTCCTGCTGCGTCACCACGGCGACCCGCCCCCTCTTCCCCAGGAACTCGATGGCCTTCTTCATCCGGCGGCGGTAGTTGCGCCACTCGTGCGACTTGTTGTCGGGGAAGAACGTGAGGTTCACGCCGTTCGGATCGGTCGGCTTCGGGATTTCATCCACGAACACGGCCACATGCACGGACGGCTTCATCAGGGCGTCCCACATGTCGGCCTTCATCCGGTCGCGGCAGTCGCCCTGCCTGGCGTACGGCGACGCCACGATTTCGTCGTGGCCGTAGCCGTTCAGGAGATCCATCATGGATTTCGCCTTCGGCCTCCAGATGCGTCTCGCGATCATCTCGAAGTCGTCAATCGTCTGCTGGAAGGCCCACGCCGCGCAGAAGCCCCTGTTGCGGGCCTCGGCCGCGAAGAGAGCCGCCGTCGCCCCGCCCAGTGCCACCACGCTTTTGTCGTTGTAACTGTCGTAGCTATTCATCACCACCATATCCGTTCGGATGCGCCGTGTGCCATTCCACGGCCGATTCCACGATGTCCCGTATGCCGTACTTGGGCTCCCACCCCAGCTCGGTTTGTATCTTCGTCGGGTCGGCGAACAGCTCCGGCGGGTCGCCGGCTCGGCGCTCGGATGGCTCGACTTTGATCTTCTTTTTTGATACCTGGCGCACGATGTCGACGACCTCTTTGACGGATGTGCCCCAGCCCGTGCCCACATTGTAGCAGCGGAAGGATTCCTCCTCCTGCGACTCCAGGGCGGCGAGGTGCGCCGTTGCCAGGTCGTCCACATGGATGTAGTCTCTGACGGCCGACCCGTCCTTGGTCGGGTAGTCCACCCCGAACACCCGGACATGGTCGTTCCCGTCCCCGGCCGCGCGGATGACCAGCGGTATGAGGTGCACCTCCTCGGGGTGCGCCTCGCCGATTCCGCCCCCGGCCGAGGCGCCCGCCGCGTTGAAGTACCGGAGGGACGTGCTCCCGAGCCCCCACGCTCTTGAACAGTCGTCCAGTATGCGCTCCACCATGAGCTTGCTGGATCCGTACGGCGAGATCGGGAGGCACGGCATCTCCTCGGTGATCGGCGTGGACGGCGGGATGCCGTACACGGCGCACGATGAGCTGAAGATGACGCGCCGCGTGCCGGACCAGGCCATCGCGCGAAGCAGGTTCAGGGTGTTGGCCACGTTCTGGATGTAGTAGTTGACAGGGTGCTCCAGGCTCTCGTTGACATTCAGCACGCCCGCGAAGTGCATGACGGAGGTGACCCCGCCGCGCATGACCTCGTCCAGGCGGTCGAGGTCCGCGAGATCCGCTCGGACCATCGTCGCCCTCGCGTCCACGGCACCGGCGTGCCCCGTCGAGAGGTTGTCGTACACGACGACATCGTGCCCGCGATCGCACAGGAGTCTCACGCAGTGCGATCCGACATACCCAGCCCCTCCGGTCACCAGGATTTTCATCTTACTTGAACTCCACATTCCAGTCGAAGTCGTACGCGTCCCAGCCCGTCCGCTCCTCGTCGGGATCCGCCGGGTCGTATTTCCGCGTGACGTAGTACAGCAGGAGCGCGTCCTCGCCGCCGCAGGCGACGCCGCCGTGCCACAGCTTGGGCGGGATACAGAGCACGCCCGGCCGGTGCTCGCCGAGGTAGACGGCGACGCCCTTCCCGCTCTCGATTGTGAGCGACCTGACGGCCTCCCCGTTCGGGGCGGCCGTCGCCAGCCTGAGTGTCGCGACTATCGGATCCGGCTCGCTGTTGAACAGGCCGATTTTCATGTTGCCCGACAGCACGCACCAGTGGTCGGTTTGCCTGAAGTGCCTGTGCCACGCCTTCACGGCCCCTGCGTACATGGTCGACGCGTTGAACTGCGCGTCGCCGAGAGCCGTGATGTGGTCGAAGAGCGACATTGCCGATCGCCCGCGGTCGTCGCAGAATATGTGCATCCGAGCCTCCTTTGCGTGATTATTCTAGCCGGGTGAGGATAGAACTGTGCATGAAGTCCCTGGTGCCGATGGTGTTCTTGACTGCCTTGTTTTGCGTCAACTCCGCGGCCATGTTGGCGTTTGACGCGGTTACCGAACCCGCAGGCGTTTACTATCTGGATTTCACTGGCGGCGTGGCGTCCATCCCGCAGGCGTACCCGATACCGACGCAGGCGACGCTGCAAGTTCCGCCGTTCCGCCCCCTGGGCTCCGACGTCGACGCCACCGAGAGGATTGTCAAGCTCGTGCTTGAGAATGTCAGGCGGGATTTCTCCCGCTGGCCGGGGATTGAAATCCGGACGGGCGAGTCGCACGACCTGTCCGGCGGCAATGTCGTGCTCGTAGGTGGGTGGGCGCAGGAGGCGGGCAACCTGGGCATCGCCTCCACTGTGGACGCGGGCGACCGCTCCTCGGACGACAAAGCGGTGGTTTACTCCGGCAATGTCGTCGACACGCTCACTGGCGGCCTGCGGTTCGTTCCGGCGGAGGAAGACATAGCCCAAGCCGTCGCTAACGTGGTCAGTCACGAGATCGGGCACCTGCTCGGTTTCTCCCATGTCGCTGGCGGTTTCCTGGAGATAATGTCCCCCGGCCTCTCCACCGAGGCCGCCGCGATGGATCAGATGTTCTGCCGCTACCACCAGTCCTATGTCGACAGGAGATTTCTCTGGTGCGATACGAGGTAGTCAGGCGGAAGTTCGCCAGGCAGGAGATGAACCTCGTCCGCATACCGGACGGGGTTTGGGACGAAGCCCTCCGGGCTGACCGGGCTAGACAGAGCTGGCACGGCCCGCGGCCCAAGTCGAATCACTGGGCTGGCAGGAACGAGCAAATCCTGGGCAACGGCGGCGAGATCATGATGCGGCTGTTCCTGGAGGAGCTCGGCCTCGAAGGGTGGCAGTCGGCCCCGATATTCAACGACAAGTTCCACCAGCCGGTGGATCGCGGCGGATCGCCGTCGTGGGATGTGGCGTTCGGCTCCCGGGTCGGCGAATGGAGGACGGTCTCGCCCGACTGCGAACCCGGCTGGTTCGGGGTGGCGAGGGCCGGCGAGGTGAAGGTTACCGGGCCGAATCCGCCCGATGCCTGGGTGATGCGGGTCAAGGAGAGGGAGTACAAGCCGCATCCGCGACTTGTCTTCTTCGCGACCGTGATGGTGTCGCTGAAGGATCCGACGCTGGGCGGCGCCGGGGACCTCCGTTTCCTTCCGAGGTACATGTTCCCCTTCCATTACATCACCAACGACGAGGTCGCGGCCGTGCCCCCGACCCCGAAGGGCCAGCCGTTCGCGCCGCACAAAGCCTGCCGCGTGTTCCCTTTCCCCGGTTTCCGCGTTGGCAACAAAATTACCGCCCGGACGACTCTGGGCCCCGTGTTGAGGCCGCTGACGAGAGAGGCCTTGCTTTCGTTTTTTGACCGTCTATAATTGAGGAGACGCATGAAAGGCAGACGCTACAGTCAGGACGCCCCGCTCCCGCAGCACCGGGTGAACGAACGCATCCGAATATCCCCCGTACTCGTCATCGGCCCGGAAGGGGAGAAGCTCGGCGTGATGGACACCGCCGCCGCCCGCGCCGCCGCGAGGGAGCACGAGCTGGATCTCGTGGAGGTGGTGCCCAACCAGCGACCCCCCGTGTGCCGGATAATGGATTACGGGAAGTTCCGGTACGACCAGACCAGATCCAAGAAGTCCCAGAAGAAGCAGGCGACGCTGAAGGAGGTGCGGCTCCGCCCCGGCACGGATGTCGCCGACAGGGAGCGGGTCATCGCCAAGGCCAGGGGTTTCCTGGAGAAGGGGCATCCCGTGCAGCTCACCATGCTGTTCCGCGGGCGGGAGAACGCCAACAAGGGCGCCGGCATGCGGACGATGTCCGACATCGCCGCCACGCTCGATGATGTGGGCCAGGTCGACAGGTCTCCGTCCCCTGCGGGCCGCCGGGCCACGATGGTCATCTCTCCCGCGAAGAAGAAGCCTCAGCCCCCGCCGGAGTAGTGTCCGGTAGTACTGCAATCCAGATTCAAAAGGCGGGTTCACTATCGCCACTGCGGCGCCTATGATTGACGAAGGGGGCAACATGCTGATACAGAAGCTAGACAGAATCCGCCGGGAGTTGGCGGACGAGATCGACCAGGCGAGCCGAAGAGAGGCGACACGGCTGATGGCGGCTCTGGTGAAGGCCAGGGATGCCCTGAACGAGGCGTCGGCCGCAGCCGGTGACAAGTCGGCGATGCGGCACGCGGAGAGGCACGCCAGCCTGGAGGAGATGGGTTCGCATGGGCAGGCTGACTGAGGCGTTCGACTTCGCGAACACCGACCGCACGGCCGAGTCGGCCCGGGAGCGGTACGCGTATGTGACGCCCGGGCCGGATTTGAGGGAGTTTCGCAAGCGCGTCCGGGCGGAGCGGCGGCGGATGGAGAAGGAGCAGCCGACCCTGTTCGACGACCGACCGGATGGAGGGGAATGACATGGGGATCGCCGTGGCGCCCGAGGTTATCTGCGACCTGTGCGGAGTGCGGTTCGCGTGTCCGTACGAGTGGCTGCCGAACGAGGTGACCGGCCGGACGAAAACGACCCGCATGACCCCGACCGCCCGCGAGGAGGCCCGCAGGGCCGGCTGGCGGCGGGAGCCCTCGGCCGGCCGCCACAGGTGGCGCCGCATCGACGTCTGCCCCGCCTGCCAGGAGAGTTCGGATGAGAGTTGAGGCGTTTTCGACTTTCGCAGACTTCCTGCGGTGCCGCGCGAGGCACAAGTGGGAGGTGGTGTCGCGCGAGCCGATCAAGAGCACCGGCTGGCATGTGCTCTTCTCCACCTCCGGCGTGCAGAAGGGCGTGCAGCGGTGCGCGCGATGCGGCCGCGAGCGCAAGGCGTGGCGACGAGGCCTGTGCGGCGTCGGCGGCACATCCGGACCGTGGCGGCGCCTGACGGCCGGCAGGGAGAAGTGGATTGATTCGCTGTCCACGCTGTAGTTTTGTCCGCGCATTTCAACCCGCACGGTTAGAAGAACATCCACCGCCATAACACGGCGCGCGAATCTCGTTACTGTTTTGGAACGCGCGCCGAAGGCGTGGACATGGAGTCAATCAGACAGGGCATGAGGACGATGTACAACTACGCGTGCTTCGATCTCGAGTGCCTTTGCCGGGAGTTGGGGCAGGAAGGTGTGCCCCGGGACGAGATACGGCAGAGCCTCGACGACCGCGCGGCCGTCCTCCTCTCGGAGTCAGCCGCCAACGTCCGCGAGGAGGCGGTGACGGACGGAATGGGGGAGCTGGAGGTCGCGGAGATCGACGCCTTCCTCGCCAGGACAACGTCGCTCTGCTGCATGCTGCTCGCCCCGATGATCGAGCAGTGGATCGACCACCTCTAAGTCTTCTAAAGTCCTTCCCGGCCCCGGATGGCGGTGAGCAGATACCACAGGCTATCCAGAATCGCGTCGGAGCCAATCGAGGTCGAGTGCCCCGACTGCGCGTACGAGATTCAGGTGTGGCCCCACGACGCCGAGGCCGAGTGCATGTCCTGCGGCTCCGAGTTCTCGGTCGGCCGCCCCCCGGATGGCGTCTCGCTGGAGCCGCTGCGCGGCGAACCCGAAGAGGAGTGGGAAGTTCCGGATAGGCTGTACCACGGCACCAGCCTCAAGAGGTTCAGGGAGATGCTCGCCTCGCCGAAGTCGTTCGAGCTGTATCTGGCCGACAGCGAGGAGGGCACCGGGATGTACGCGGAGACCGCGTCCGCCGAGGACGAGTCGCCCCCGGTGACGATTGTGTTCGACGCCGGAAAACTGATGTCCGCGGGCCGGCTCATGCCGGACTGGGACGATGTGAACACGATGATCTCGAACGGCGACGAACTGTTCGGCGACGCGAGGAGCGCGGACGAGGTGTCCTGGGCGGATTCGCTGCGCCTCATCAACACGTGCTCTTACGAGGGGGAGCTGTCCGGGACCATCGTCGAGGTCCGGACGGACGACGGCGTTCTAAGGCCACCGTTCTGAGCGGTCATTCGATGAACTGCACCATGTCCGCCGGGACGAGCCACGGGGTGCCGTCCTCGCGCCTGACCGAGTAGACGTCCAGGGCCCCCTCCGCCTCGTCGTGGTAGGCCATCTCGCCGCCGTCGCAGCGCCAGCACTTGACCTCCCGCTCCATCATGTCGACGGCCCCGCAGTGGCCGCATCTCCAGTGCGGGCCGAGCGCCGTGCGGTACTGCCCGTCGTTGAGCACCATCCGGTGCGGGCCGGTTTTCACATCCACGACCTCGATGAAGTCCCGCGTGTCCGCCTCTCGCATCAGTGCGTTCATGTGTTCCTCCATTGGGCCCCCGGGGACTCGAACCCCGAACCTTACGATTATGAGTCGTGCGCTCTGCCGATTGAGCCAGAGGCCCCCTAAATCTCCATGCTGAACCCGTCCCCGGAGAACCTCAGGACGGTCCCGGCCACGGTTTCCACGTCCCCCGCTACCCGGCCGAAGGCGTACCACAGGGGCTGTCGCCATCGGCGCCAGATCAGGCTGCCCTTTTCCGGCGTCGAGGCTACCCAAACCTCGTATCTGGCCTCCCTCTCGTTCCGCAGCAGCACCTCGTCCCTGCCGCCGAACTGGAAGGTGTAATCGCCCGTCTCTCTCAGAATCATCGGTCCCCCGCGGACGATGCGTTGAAAAAAAAGCCCTCCCGGACAAGTCCGGAAGGGCGGTTCTTGGCGGTTTCCCGCCGGCGGGTGCCTACTGGCTGTCCTCGCCCTGGGTCGCCTCGTTGTAGAGGTTGACCGCTTCGGTCTGTGCCTCCTGCACGAGCTGCTGTCCGTCCTCGATGAGGGCCGCACCCTTGTCGGTGATGGTGATGTCGATCTTCACCAGCCCGAAGTGCGCGGCGCCTGCCAGCGCGGCGGCCGTGACCAGCACGCCTACCACAAAACTCTTCGTTCGCTTCAACATAGCTACTTCCTCCCTTGCAAGGTCTGTCCACTTCTTCAGGCCCCCACGGGCCACGTCGACACAGCATTATACACGTGCCGTGCTCGGCGGGCAAGCCCTGGGGAAATTCCGCCGTGCCTACGGATTCGGATAGAATCCACCCGGAGGTTCCGCTAATGTCGAGATCCACGCAGCTCATAGGCCTCACGGGCGCCGCGACGGCGTTCGTGGGGGGTTTGGAGGCGATCGGCCGATATGTCGGGGCGCACGGCATGTTCGGGGAGGACATCGAGCTGGGCCAGTGGCGCGACGCCGACGGCAACCGGTACCGGGAGGTGGTGCAGGCCGATCCGTGGTCGTCCGGCCCGTGCATCTTCACGTGCCTTGAGATGCGGTTCGCCAGCGAGGAGGAGCCCGCGCCCGGCGAGGCGCTTGCGAAAATCCGCGCCGGGCTGGAGGCGGCATCCGAGGGCACGCGCCTCGGGCCGTCCGAAGCGTCCGAACTGCTCGATCTGTTGGACGCCCTCGGGGGGGAGACCAGGCTGTTCGAGTGGGTGCGCGACCCCACCCTGCGGGATCGCCACCAGGAGATGGATCCCGCCAAGGGCACATACTGGATTTAGCCATGGCCCGCACCATGTTCACTTTCACCGACCTGTTCGCCGGCGTGGGCGGGTTCAGGATCGGTCTTGAGAGGGCGGGCGGCAGGTGCGTCTACTCGGTGGAGAGAGACAGGTTCTGCCGGAGGGTGTACGGGGAGTGGTTCGGGCGCGAGCCCGAGGGCGCCGACATCGCCGACGTGGATTCCGCCGGGATTCCGCCGCACCACGTCATGGCGGCGGGCTTCCCGTGCCAGCCGTTCTCCAGGTCCGGCGTGTCCGTGAGGAACTCGCTGGGCCGCCCGTCCGGCCTCGCCTGCGACGACGGCAACCTCTTCTTCCGGCTCGCTTCCGCGCTGGAGGCGAGCAGGCCCGCGGCGTTCGTGTTCGAGAACGTGAAGAACCTCATGTCGCACGACGGCGGCAACACCTGGGGCGTCATCCGCCGGACGCTCGACGGCCTCGGCTACGCCGTGCGCGCGAAGGTCCTGGACGCGGCGGACTTCGGCCTGCCGCAGCGGCGGGAGAGGGCGTTCATCGTCGGCTTCGACACGCGGCGGATCCCGCGGCCCCGGTTCATGTTCCCGCGACCCACCGGCGGCGCCCGGCTCCGCGACATACTGGAGCCGGACACCGACCCGTCGCTCGCCCTGAGTGACCGCCTCTGGAAGTGGCTCCGGGACCACAGTGCCAAGCACAAGGCAGCGGGCCACAACTTCGGCTACGGCCTCGCCGACCCGGACGGCGTCACGCGGACGCTCAGCGCCCGGTACTTCAAGGACGGATCCGAGATACTCGTTCCGCGCCCGGGCGCCAACCCCCGTCGGCTCTCCCGCAGGGAGGCCGCCAGGCTGATGGGGTTCCCGGACAGCCTGCCGGTCGACGTGGTGTCCCGCACCCAGACATACAGGCAGTTGGGCAACGCCGTCGCGCCGCCCGTCGCCGAGGCCGTCGGGAGGCAGATAATGTATTTCCTCAACGCGGCTGGCGCGCTGCGGGCTTGACTGCGCCCCGCACCGGGCCTACGATCCGGCGGAGCGAAGCACAAGCCACAGGAGCAGAGACGATGCACCGCAGAACGATGGTTATCCTGCTGTCCGCCGCCCTCGCGGGCTGCACCGGCCCGCGCAGTTGGTTCACGCCCGGCTTCCCGGACATCAACGGGGACAGCGACACGTTCGTGCTGGACTGGACCGGCGGCAACAACCCGCTGCACCCGGACGAGCTCCCGTCGCTGGATCTGGCGGCGTTCGATGTCACGGGCGGGGGCACGCTCGCGGACGTGGAGGGCTTCCACGAGATGGTGAGGCACCAGGTCGAGACCATACTCCGCGACGCCGACATCAACTCGACCGTGGTCACGGGCGAGCAGCGGGCGGACGCGAACAACGTCCACATCTCCCCGGAGGCAGTCGACTCGGACGGCGCCCAAGTGCTGGGGCGCGGCCACTACGACCCGTGCAACCGCCGCCACCGCGACTCGTGCATCGTGTACGCCCAAGCCATAATCGACGACGACATGACCTGCACCGCCCGGCAGTGGACGAACGTGTTCGCCAACATCGCCGCGCACGAGATCGGCCACAACCTGGGCTTCGACCACGCCGAGGGGGCCGACGTGCCCGCCGGGACGGGGTATGTCGAGCTCATGCTGGCAAGCCAGCCGTGGAGCGAGAGGAAACGGGAGCAGAGGTTCCTCGTGGAGCAGGACACCTGCCCGGACCTCTCGGACGCCAAGTACGTGCCGATCAGCATGCCGCTCGATCCGCCGCCGGAATAGAGGAGGAGAGAAGATGACGACGACCAGACGCGAGGAGGAGGCGGCGGGGATCCTGGAGCGGGGGCTCAAGCCCCTCCCGGCGACGCCCAACCACCTGAGAACGCTGTCGCAGATCAGGAAGCTGCGGTCGGCCATGAAACGCGCCCTCGCGAGGCTCCGCGAGGGGGAGAGGAAGAAGCCCGCCCCCATCAAGTGGACATCCGGGTCGTGCGGCTTTGGGCGGCGCCTGACGGCGCGGGCGCGGACCGCCCACGAGAAGTGCCGGGACGCCTGCACCAGGGAGATGCGGAGGCTGAGGGCCCCCTATCCCCCGTCCGCCGGCATCCGGATCGACGTCCGGAGCCTGGACGGCTTCGTCTCCGGTGGGCCGGGGCGGTACGAGGCCAGCAACATGCACGGGCACGTCTGGACCGGGAAGGCCTGCTGCAAGTGGCGGGCCAGGGCCAGGGCCGCCAAGGCGCTCGCCTCGCGGCGAAAGGGGTAGTCCGCGTTTCGCCCTTTTCCCCGATAAAGTCTTTCTGCCGGGGGGATGCGCATGGCGTACCATACTGCATTCCGTCTGGTCGCTTACGGTCCCGAGCAGGGTATGCTGCACCGTTACCTTCGGGAGGGCTTCGACCCGTACGACTACTCGTACGAGCTGGAGGGCTGGCTCGGGGAGCACGTCTGTGAGGAGTGCGGCGCCGGCGACGACCCGGACTGCGAGAAGTGCGGCGGGGAGCTGAAGGCCGAGGTGAACGAGGTCACTGGTGGGGATGACGCGCTGGCGTGGCTCGACAGGGCCTCGGACGCCGACATTGCCCGGTTCCGCGAGCATGTGGAGCAGCAGGTCGGCCGCGGCGACATGGGGGCCGACAGGCCGGCGTACGAGCACATGTCCTTCAACCGCCTCGTCAGGCCGACGTGGCTGGTGCACTTCACGGACGACCCCCACGAGATAGCGTCGGACGGGTTCCAGTACGGGTGGGACAGCACCGAGGGCCTCGGGCTCACGACGCACTTCACCGACAACGCCAGGAAGCGCGGCCCGGGCTACAACTTCGCGTTCGCCCTTGGCTCGCGGGACGCCAGGAACGCCGAGCGAGGCCAGCACTACGGGGACAGCCCGAAGTATGGCAAGCACGCCGTCGTCTTCTGGGGCGGGGGCGTCGAGGCGTACCACTACGGGGACGAGGAGGATCAGGTGATATTCTGGGGGCCGGAGGTGCCCCCGTCGCGCATCTTCGCCCTGTGGAACGGCGGGGACGACGGCTGGTGCGTGAGGAACGCCGTCGACCGGGTCGTGTTCGGCGTGGATCCGGACGCGCCGTACGACGAGAGGGCCGAGCCGAAGGGCTTCGAGGACGCGGCCGAGTGGGCCGCCGCCAACCACCGCATGCTGGCCCGAACGCAGGAGGGGGTCGACAGGGTCGAGAGGGAGCGCCGCCGCCCGGCTCAGGTCGCCGCCCGCATCCTCTCCAGGTGAGCCTCCAGCGCCGCCCGGAACTCCGGGGGGTACCTCAACGAGCTATCGAGCAGCCTCCCCAGGAACCCGGCCGTCGCCCTCTCGGACAGCGGCTTCGGCTCGAATTGCAGGAAGTCCGCCAGCGGCTCGGCCGGCAGCGCCGCCGGCCAGGTTGTCTCCCTGACGGCCCGCCGCCCCCCGGATTCCCCGGCCGCGGCCTTGGGCCATCCGCCCTTGGCCGGCAGGTCGCCCGCCAGCTCCGCCCTCCCGTCCCGCCGCCACGCCAGCCGGGCCCCGACCCAGGACGACACGGCGGCGTTGACGGCGTTCCCGACCAGCTTCCACCGGTGGCTCGGCTTCGAGGCCGCCTCGGCCGGCTCCGTCCACCCGGGCGGCAGCCCCTGCAACCTCTCGGCGTCGCGTATGTCCGGGGTGACAATCCGCCCGTCCGGCATCCAGATCGCCGGCGGCGACGGTATCCCGAGGCCCGAGCCGCCCTTCATCGTCGGCACAGCGTCCACGGCCCAGCCCAGCCCCCGCCTGCCCTCGGTCCAGTAAAAGCCGCACGCGCGGCTGCGGTGGTCGCCCTCGCCCGGAGCCCCCGGCCCCCCCGAGAAGAGGACGGACGCCGGCGAGTCCGCCAACGAGGCGAGGAGGATGACCCGCTCCCGCCGCTGCGGTATCCCGAAGGCCCTCGCGTCGACCACCCGGTACGCCCAGCGGTACCCCAGCGACTCCAGCCTGTCCGCCAGGTGGCGGATCGCCGCCCCGCCCCCGAGGCGCAGCATGAACGGCACGTTCTCAAGCAGCACCCACGGCGCCGGGCACGCCTCCAGCAGGCGGAAGAGGTGGGAGACCAGGCCAGACTTCTCGCCCGATATCCCCTTCGTGGCCCCGCACTGCGAGAGGTCCTGGCACGGGAAGCCCGCGGCGACCAGGTCGGTGCCAGGCGGGAGGGCGTCGAGGTCGCGGACGTCCGCGGCGAGGGGGACGCCGGGGAACCGGGCCCTCAGCACGGCCGCCGCGCCGGGGTCGTTCTCGCAGAGCAGGTCCGCCTCGTGCCCGCTCCGGCCGAGGCCCAGCTCGATTCCGCCGACGCCCGCGAATAGTCCTGTCACCCTCACGCGGAATTCTAGCTTGTAAAGTTCTCATGCCCGCGGCCGTGGCGGGAGGCGTCATGAGCAGATACCACATCGCGGCGAGGCTGCTGACGGCGGAGAGGTACGACAGCGGCATGGGCACCGTGGATTACACCTGCGACAGGTGCCAGGCCAGGGTGCAGTCGATGACGCTCCCGCCGGGCTGGCGGGAGGAGGGCGCGGAGCATGTCTGCCCGGCCCACGGCTCGGTGGTGCAGGGGCAAATCTGCGCGATCTGCCGCGCCCCCATGCCCGAGGACCTTGAGACCGCGATCGACGCCGGGTGGATTCCGGAGTTCTGGATCGGCGACGACGACCAGCGAGGCCCGGCCTGCGGGGAGTGCGACGCCAAACACCTGGCGCCGGACGCCGACGGCGAGACCGCGCTCCGGCCGGAGTCGGCGCACCTCGAGCCGACAATCCTTTAGCCTTGACGCGGACCGCCGCGCGCGATACAATAATACTGCCATGCACATGATCCACATACAGGGAGGGCTAGCCGCGTTCAGCATCTCTAGGCGTTAGTAACGCTTAGGAGGCTGACAATGGCTAGAAACCGCAGGGATCCCCGCCGGGAGAAGCTCCTCGACATGCGCCGCATGGACGGAGGGCAGCTCTCGGACATCTTCGACAAGCTGCACCCCGAATACAACTGGAAGAACCTCCCGCTCGGGGCGTGGCGCATGCTGTGGGACGAGGCTCGCCGCGCCGAGGACGAGTGGACGGCGAAGGTGACCGGCGGTCGCCACCGCCGCACCCGCTTCTGCACCGGCTCGCCGCCCGCCTGGTTCCGCCGCGACCGGAACCGCCTCTACCGTGCCAGGGACCGCGAGGCGATGGTAAGGCAGCTCAGGGACGGCGACGACGTGGTGCTCCCCCGCCGCCGCAGGGACATCCGCTGGCTGTGGTGGTAGGCCGGTTGTAAAGTCTTTGTCCCCGCCCGAGGGCGGAGGGCAAGGCCATGGCGCTGCGACACGGCGACGACGGGATGTGCGAGCGATGCAGGAGGGTTGTGCCCATTCGCCAGCTCAGCGGCGAGGGCGTGTGCGGGGCCTGCGCGGCGCCGGAGAGGGCGGCGCCCGAGATGTCGCTGGCCGCGTCGCTGGACATGGAGGCGATTGTCCGGGAGGTCGTCGAGGCCGGGCTCATGGACAGGCTGCGGCGGAAGAAACGACTTCCCGTTGATCCTTTGGAGGCCATCCAACAAGCTGGCGACACG
>Ga0180434_10004910_pt1 | contig 16031 bp, 12 predicted proteins | sample SS_ome_7_FD_132453 | JGI IMG/M metagenome (GOLD analysis project Ga0180434, IMG submission 132453) | Hypersaline lake sediment archaeal communities from the Salton Sea, California, USA - SS_1_D_2 metaG | ecosystem: Environmental > Aquatic > Non-marine Saline and Alkaline > Hypersaline >...
CCGGGCTAGCTGAAGGCGTGTGGGCATCGTATTACTCCTCATATTGGGGTGTTCGCAGTATATATACTGCGAACACCCCAATATGAGGAGTAATACGATGCCCACACGCCTTCAGCTAGCCCGGGACCAGATTCTCCGGTTCTTTAATGACCATCCCCGCCGCGTGCACAAGCAGCGCGAGCTAGAACAAATATTATCGGAGAATCGCGAGGAATGGCGGCTTGCACAGCACACATCGTTCAACGAGTTCCTCGACTACCTACTCAAGGGGCGCAAGCTCCATCGGCTGGAGTTTCCGTTTCCGCACCGCAAAGAAGTGCGATACACCTGGGGCAACCTGCCGCTAGAGTCGGTACTGTTAACCCTCAAGCCCGGCTGCCACTTCTCGCACTTCACGGCGATGCAGCTCCACGACCTGACCGAACAAGACCCACGGACGATATATCTGAACCACGAGCAACCACCGAAGCCGTCACCGGAAATGGGATTGGCCCAGGAACGAATCGACGCGGCTTTTCGCCGTAAGCCGCGCGCGACGCGAAACGTGGCGGTTGTCAGAGGTGCCGGACGAAGGGGCCTGCGCATCTGCCTGCTTAGTGGCAAACACACAGGCTATCTCGCCGTTGAGGAACGAGATGTGCGTCCAAGAGGTCAGGAGGAGACTGCTCTCCTCCGGCTTACGGATCTCGAGCGGACGCTTATCGACATTGCTGTGCGCCCCTTCTATGCCGGGGGTGTTGCAGAAGTCCTGAAGGCGTACAGGCAAGCCGCCGTCCGCGCGTCCGTCAACCGCCTCGCCGGGGTGCTTCGAAAGCTGGGTTACGTGTACCCGTATCACCAGGCAATCGGGTTCTATCTAGAGGCGGCCGGCGCATACCAAGAAACGGCACTCAACCTCTTCCACCAAGGTTTTCCGTATGAGTTCGACTTCTACTTGACGTACGCAATGAAGGACACCGAGTACGTGCGTCGCTGGCGGATTCACGTCCCGAGAGGGCTCAATCGGAGCGCGTGAGCCACGTCCCGGCAGACACCCACGACGAATTCGAAATAAACGTCGAAGTCATGAAGCCGCACCTTCGTATCGACGGTGTCTCTCACTGCGTCCCAGTCTTGGCGATGAAAATCCCGTTGCTGCTCGATGGTCAGAAGCAACTCGAGTGGGACACGCTTTGCCTGAAACATGTGTCGTAGCAGCTGCACATTTTCAGTCGCAAGCAGGTCGATGTCGAAACGCCGAACCGTCTCGTGGATATCGAAGAAGTCGCGGGCCCTGGGGGAGCTCCGGTGTCTCTTCACGAGCTTCGCGTATCTGGGGGTTTGCTGACAGATTGCACGGATCTTCTCACAGACGATCATGGCAGGGGTGTACACGTAAACGGTGAATTGATCGATTTCGACGGCCTGTTTCCCACGGCAGTATTCGTGCCTGCTGATGTCGACCTCAATGCACGCCCGGCCACCGGGCTTCATGGGGATGGCCTGCTTTCGGATTGCCGCTAGATTGCCCTCGAGTTCGTCGTATCGCTGGCGGCGGATAACTTTGAATTCCAGGTTGTAGCCGCCCCAGAAGTCCTCGAGCTCTGGGGAGATGTTCTCCGGCTTCGGCTCCAGCCTCACATCCAAGACCACGTATCCGGCAGGCTTGAATTCCTGCTTGAGACGAGACTCGATCCGAACGATGACGCTCGCGAGTTCGTCGGCTTCAAACGCCCCGTCCATCGAAAAGTCAAGGTCGAATGAGGCCCGCGACGTCAGGCCATGGGCAAGGTTTAGCGCGTTTGCGCCTTTCAAGACGAGCCTATCCACGAGCTGGTCCTCGGAGAATAACGCGATGATGGTCAGACGCTTCAGCTGTTCAGTCTCGTCGGAAATCACCGAAATCCGCCTCGGAAAGGTGCCGGATGTCTGGCGCCCGCGGCCCATTTGGTGCCAGGCCCAACGTTAGCTCGTTCGGTTCAGATTGCACACGTTTTTGACGCGCAAAACCTAGCACATCTCGGCGAATCTCACCACCGGCCGCTCCCTTGATCCCCCGGTCCCTCGATTTCCGTTCACCGCCGCTCCGATTCGCTATTCGCCCTTCTGAATTCGCCATTCCCCACCATTCCCCACCACCCGCCAACAACCTCCCCTCAACCCCTTGAATCCTCGAATCCTCGACCCCTAAAGTCATCCACTGACGTGGCCCCAGGCTGTTGCCTTGGCCGCCGAGTACACGACTCACGCCAAACGGGGCTCACAAGGCTCTGGCCGACGTGAGAATCGGCGGCAACCCGTTCGCGGGAAAAACGTCGCAAACGGAAAAGGGTAGGGTGGGCATTGCCCACCATCTGCCCGACACCCGAGATCGGAACGCCTTCGTGCCGCCGAGCCCGACCTCAAGCTCGGCGGACGCCACGGGCCGAGCGACCCGAGTCCCCGCGGGTGCGAAACACGCTGACGCGCGACCCACCTCGCACCCACCAGCGCCGGACTCGCACCACCGTTCGACCGTGCTCGAAGATGACGGGACGGCGGTGCGACAGAGGCCCCACGAATCGGCACCGACCTGGGCGGACGAAAACCGCGCCGGCGACCGCGCATCCGCCGACGCAACGAGAGGCAAAGGAAGATTCGGAAACGGGTGCGGCGCCAAAGATTCGCCGGCGCCAGCAACACAAAGCTGAACCCTGAACTCCGAACCCTGAACCCTCCCGTGCCCCCAACTCCTCGCGGGGGCGCGTCCAACCACCACGCGGCCGGATCTTTGACAACCCGGTGCGGCAACCACTCCGGTGCAAGCCACGAGCCGGAGACCTGTTGCCGCACAGTAGGCGACATCTGTAGGACCGGTTTTCAACCGGCCAAGCATCTGGTGTGGTACCGGCTTCCAGCCGGCGGATAGGTCCCTCGCTCGCGCTCAGGGCTCTGTTCAAGCGCCGGACGAGCCGCGGACTTCAGTCCGCCCGGTTGCGTGGCACCGCTGTGTCAGCCGTGTTTCGGCAGACGAGCCGTCGGACGCTACCGTCGGCCGCGCGGGGACGCGGGCCGCTACGGGGAGGGCAAAGATTCTCTTTGCCCTCGGCTGCCGGGCGGCCACGTCGGGCACGGAGACCCGACGCTACACGGCCGGTACGGGGCCCGGCCGCTACATTCGGCCGCGCGGGGACGCGGGCCCCTACGGGGAGGGCAAAGATTCTCTTTGCCCTCGGCTGCCGGGCGGCCACGTCGGGCACGGAGACCGGACGCTACATTCGGCCGACGAGCCGCCGGCCGCTACGGCCGGTAGGAATCCGTGCTCAGGCTACTGCGGGAGCGACCCGAGGTCGTAGGCGGCGCAGTTGTCGGTCACCTGCTCGGCCGTCTTCGCGCCCGGGATGGCGGTGTGACACGCCGCGTGAGTCAGGCAGAAACGCAGGCTCACCTGGGCCATGGTCTGGCCCGCGTGCCGGGCGTAGAGCGGCGCGAGCGATTCCAGCTCGCTCAGGTAGCGATCCAGCTTATCCGCCGACAGGTTCATGCGGCGGTGATCGTCGTCGCCGAACGTGCTCTGGCGCGTGAACTTTCCGGTCAGCAGTCCGAACAGCAGCGGGATGCGGACGATCACGCCGATCCCGTGCTCCAGTGCCTTGGGAAACAGCACCTCCTCCGCCGCCCGCTCCAGCAGGTTGTAGCGCACCTGGATGCAGTCGAGCAGATCGCGATGGCGGTCGAGCAGATGAGCCTGCTCGGTCTCCTTGAACGACTGCACGCTCAGCCCGGCGTGGCGAATCTTGCCCTGCCGCTTGAGCGTCTCGAGCGCTGCCCACGGCTCGTCGCGTTCGAGCTGGTTCAGGCCCGGGCTGTGGAGCTGGAGAATATCGAGCACGTCGACGCCGAGCCGCCGCAGGCTCTGCTCGGCCGCGAAGATGAGGTAGTCCTTGTCGTAGTTCTCGCGGATCGGCCCGTACCCCTCGTCGTCCGTCTCGTCAGCATGGTAGAAGTCATTGCCGGCCTTGGTCGCGATGACCACGTCGCCCTTGCCGCGCTCCCTGATCACGCCGGCGATCAGCTCCTCCGAATGCCCGCGGCCATAGACATCCGCGGTGTCGATCAACGTCACGCCCTGATCCAGGGCGGCGTGCAGGGCGCGTCGCGAGACCTCGTCGTCGGTCCGCCCCCAGTTCCTCCCGCCGATCGCCCAGGCTCCAAACCCGATCGTCGACACGTTCGGCCCGCGTTCTCCCAGCCGTGTGTATTGCATCGTCGTCGCTCCTCTAGCCGCCCCGACACCCAGTCACGGTCTACTAGTCCAAGATCGCGTGCACTTCGTCGAGCAAGCGCTCCCAATCGAACGCCGGCCCCGGGTCGACCTTCGCCTTGGTAATGTGCCAGTGCCCCAGCAGCCCGCTGAAACGCTCCATCTCCGCCTCGGTCAGCACGGTCATGCGCAGCCGGCCCTCTTCATCACGCGGATAGTCCGGCTCGATGCGCGGCAGCAGTTGACACAGCGTAGCGGTCAGCTTGATCAGCGAGTCGTACTGGGCTTCGGTCAGGTCATACTGGTGGAGCTCGCGGCCGTTGATCTCGCCGGTGAAAAGCTGGTCGCGCGCCGGACGGGCGACGAACCCCGGCGTGCGGATGCCGGTCTCGCCCAACCACTCGGGAAACGTGACGTACGGGCGGCCGTCCTCATCGTGCCCATACCATTCGTCGAGCGTCCGCATGTCCTCGTAGGCCCCGATGTTCGCGATCTCGATGCCCACGCTGCGGTCGTTGGCGGTGCCGGCGTGCCAAGCCCGCTCCTTCAAATCCAACGTCTGGTAGATTGTCCCGTCCAGACCCAGCATGAAGTGCACGCTCAGCCCGCGCAGGTCCTGCAACACCTCGAAGCAGCGGCGCGACGTCCCGCAGGCGTCATAGTGAATCACGAACAGGTCCACCCACTCCTGCAATAGCGGCAGGTCCCAACCCTCCGCACGAACTTGCTCAGCGACGTACTCCGGCAGGTGTCGCCGAAGCGACTCGTAACGGATCGGCGAGTCGCTGACCGGCTTGCTGGGTTTCTCCTGGCCGGGGATGAACCGACACTCGGCCCGGTAGGCGTCGTACCCGCCCGGGTCCATCCACAGTACCACCGGCGCACCCGTGTGGACCAGTTCGCCGCACACTACGATCTCGTCGCCGAGCCGCTCCAGCACAGCCCCCGGCTTCCCGTAAGGTCCCGGGGCGGTACAGCCCGCCAAGGCTGCGAGCGTGGACACGGACAACAGATACGCCGGTACTCGTCGACGAAGAATCGTATTCATGGAGCTCTCCATAAGTGCGTCACTCGTGTGTCCCTTTGCCAACGGAGCCTATGCCCGGCGACGCTGCGCCAGCATCCACTCGATCACTTCCGGGTCCTCGTATGTCGGCTCCCACGAATTATGTTCCACGCCGGGCAGCTCGGTGTAACGAACTTGTCCGCCGGCCGCTCGCACCACTTCCACCATCTCACGCGAGCGTTCCACCGGAACTGCCACATCGGCATCGCCGTGAAAACACCAGATCGGCACACGGACCAGCTTCGCGGCATCCGCCGGGTTGCCGCCGCCGCAGATCGGTAGCAGCGCGCAGAACCTCTCGGGATATCGGCCGCCCAGCAACCACGTCCCGTAGCCACCCAGCGACAGACCGGTCAGGGCGATGCGATCATGGTCGCCGTTGTACTCTCGCAGCGTGGCGTCCAGCGTCGCCAAGGCCAGGTCCTGCATGCGACCTTCCCACCTGGAACCCACGGGCATCTGCGGCATGACCACCAGCGCCTCGAACCGCTCCGGATGGCCGCGGATCGCCTTGCCCAACCCGACCGTGGTGTGGAACTCCCCGTCGCTGCCGCTCTCACCCATGCCGTGCAGAAAAAGAACCACCGGCCAACGCTTCGCGGGCGTGTAATCACCCGGTACCCAGACGGCGTAGCGATACGTCTGGCCTTCGAGTTCGACCGACTTGGGCACGAAGCCCGTCTCAAATTCCGCGGACATCTGTCTTCCCTGCCGAGCGTGCGGTCCCGCGGCATCTGATAAACAGCACGACGGCCACGGTTGCCCCGCTGGCGGACTGTCTCTCTTCAGCGGGTCGGAGTCGCAGAGTCCGACCAAACCACGCGACGATTATCGCTGCTGGCGAGAATCATACCATACGGTCACGGGGGTGCTCGGGACTTTGCATATCGTGGCCGAACACGTAGACTCCGGTTCCAAACGCTAGTCGGAGGTTGAAAGTGAGACCTGTCCTGACAACACTCTCGGCGCTCATGCTCGCCGCTGCGGTGGCCCAGGCCGCGGAGCCGCCTTCCGTCGACCCGACTGTCGCCGCGGCCATCGAGAACTTCCAGCCGCTCTGGTCGCCGCCGAAGGGACAATTGTCCGGGTGGATCGTTGGAATCGACCCGGCCGAGACGCATCTGGCACCACCCGCCGGACGCTTGTGTGACGACCTCAGCCTGATCACCGCGGCCCACTTGTACCACTTCGTGCGACGCGCCGACGGATGGCCGGTGCTCACCCGGAGGGACGACACGCACGTCGGCGACGCGGACCGAGCCGGTCTACTGGCCGATGCCGGTTGCGGGCTGTGCGTGTCGATCCGATATGCCGAGGTTGGGGGGAAAGTGTCTACCCGGCGTGGGTCGCCGAACGCTCATCCGCAGGATGCTGCGCTGGCTGGCGAGCTGAGCGCGGCGCTGCATTTCCAACTGGCCCAACCGGACCCTGCGGCTACTAACAGCGGCCTCATCGAGGCCCTCGGTCAAGTGGGCGGAGCGGGTGGCATTCCCTTCTGCGAGGTGTGCTTCGGATGTCCGCCGGGGACCTCGACGATCGAGCCGGGTTTGAGGAAGGTCTGCCTCGACAACGCCCGGCGGTTGTACGAAGGCATCGGCCGGGCTTGCACGCAACTCCAACGGCCGGCCGCCTCGGACAAGCCCGTGCCGGATCCACTCAGCTCGAGCAGCGGCAGCCGGCTGGAGCGGGTGGCGCGCTCGATCTGGCCCGACGGCCGCCTGCCCAACGAGCGTATCGACTGGTTCTGCCGCGAGTTCGCGGAGCAGTCCATCACCAACCATAGCCTGGTATGCTTCGAGGTGTCCGCGCAGCTCGAGCAGGATGTCGTTATCCTGCGCGGGCGCAGCAACGCTCCGCTGGTGGCCGCCGGTCTGGCGAAAACGCTGCGCGTCGTCGGCCTCGCGCAAGTCGACAACCGCGTACGCACGCTGCCCGACCGGCAAAGCCTCGGCGAAGACCTGTTCGGCGTCTGTCGCGCCCCGATGGCCGTGACGTATGACGGACGTCAGCGCGGTGCGCGTCCGCAGACCCAGCTACTGTTCGGCGAGCCGCTGTTCCTGCTGGATCGGGAGGAGGAAAGCTACCTGCTCCACGCCGGCGACGGCTACTGGGGCTGGGTGCACCGTGATGCCGTGCAGCCGATGACGGCTGAACGCTTTGACGCCTACCTGCGTCACCCGCGAGGTACGGTGCTTAAGGACATCGAGAGTGAGCGGGTCAGGATCCCACGCGGTTCCAACGTTCGCGTCGTGCGGACGACCGAGGATGAGCACGTCATCCTGCTTCCGGATGGCTCGACGCTGACCGTGCCAGCGGCGACTGTGACGGTGTGTGACCCCGAAGGTTGGCAGGCGGGCGCTCGAGCTCACGCTGCCCTGGACCTGCTGTATACCCCTTACGTGTTCGGTGGACGCTCACCGCTGGGGCTCGACTGTAGCGGACTAGTGAGCAATGTCTGGTCCCGCCTCGGCGTGACACCGCCCCGCGACGCTCGGCAGCAAGCCCCCGGAGGCCGACTTGTCGCCACTCACTGGCACCGCACGAACATCCAGCCCGGAGACCAACTGTTCCTGATCAACGAATCCGGCAAGATCTATCACACCGGCATCGTCCTGGACGCCGCCCACGTCATCCACGCCACCGCGCCGTGCGTCCAGATCGGCAGTTTCGATCCGCAAGACCCGCTCTACGACCCAGAGCTGGATCGCAATTTCTTCATGGTCAAAAGGCCGTAGAAGTCAACGGTCCTGAAAGCCGAACGGGAACTGGGACAGAGTTGCTCCTTGGACAAGACCCGCCACGCTGTCATCCCGACGACCAAAGGGAGGAGAATCTCGCCACGAGGTCGACCAACGCTCGGTTGGGGGATGGATTCCTCATCGCTGCGCTCCTCGGAATGACAACCCACAGAGCCCTTTTCTGCAGAGCACGATAGAGCGAGTTTAAGCGCTAGTCCGCCGGCAGCGGAGCACCGCGTCTTTCACAACCGGGCCAGCCGGTAAGTGCAGAGTGGTCAAACGATCGCACCCCAGCCTGGTAGGACCGGGGTGCACACGATAGGTCGAATCAGCTTGCCGCCGCGCGTCGCTCTATTTCCAAACGCCGCTCCAGATCACCCTCCCCAGCGGGCTGTCCTCAGGCGGGCTCACCATCGCCGGGTTGACCGTACCTGGGAAACCGTAAAGTATGTCCCATCCGCCGGCCCAGTAGGTCTTGGACCGCACGGGAGCGGCGTGTCCGTCAAAGAAAGCGGTGTTCGTCTCGCCGTCTTCCTCGCCTTCGCGAATGCGCGTAGATGTAGCGCGCCGTTCGTCGCTGTCGACGAAGTCGTAGACCATCCCACTGAAGTGGGGGGCGAAGTTCGGTAACGACTCCCCGGTCCAGTCAAACTGGTACGGGCCTTCCTGCTGCAACTCGCCCATGCTCGCGTTGACCCTAGGACGGTACCACGCGTCGGCGACCGCCCACTCTTCAGCGGGGCGCCCGATTTTGCTCAGCTTCGTGGGCGGCAGATGGTTAGCATTCTCGTCGTAGTAGGCCCAGCCAAAGTAAAGCTTCGGGCTGGTCGTCCGCAGACCGCCCACCGGCGTGCCCTGAGGGTCATCGCTCACGCCGCCGATCGTGTTGACGACGTAACTCGTCGGGTAGGCCGGCCTGCCCTTCCTCTCGTAATACTTGACGAAGTTGTCGTCCGGATTTACCTCATCGGCTACCGGACAGCGACTGACTTCGTCGCTCATGCTGTTGGCCATCTCGTCGCTGTCGGTGAACTCCTGGCGCAGGACGTACGTCAGAAACCGCGTTTGCTGGAACTTCGCCCGGTCATAGTCCATCGGCGGCAGGCCGTTGGTCGGGTTCGTCAGGGCCTCGATGCCCTGGTCGCGATACATCGCCGGATGCAGCGGCCCAGGCAAGCGGTCGTTGTGACCGGCGGCAAAGGACGTGATGCCTTGGCCCAGGGTCCGGAGGTTGCTCTGGCAAACGACCGACTTGGCCTGCCGGCGGGCACGGCTAAGCGAAGGTAGCAGCATCGCGATCAACATCGAGATGATCGCCACCACAACCAGAAGTTCAATCAGCGTAAACGCGCCTCGGTTGTATCGAATGTGTGTTCGCATCATTTCGTCCCCAGCTCTGCGGCGTCGTCCGTACGTAGGGGCCCTTTTCTCACAGCGCACCCTAAAACACCGGTGCGCAACAGCTCACCTTGCGCCACCTAACCTTGGGCCGGTTCTGCAAGTTACCTTACATGCGCAGCGTAACACGGTGCGGGCCCAGGTTCAAGCGCTAAAAATTATATCGGCAAGTCCATGCCCCGGCCTGGATATTCGGACCTTCACCGGGCCCTTACGCAGCACCCGCGAAGCTCTGACAAGAGGCGATCTGGCGCTGTAAAATACTGTCCAGTAAAGAGTTGCCGATACATCCGGCTGGGCCCAGAAGCTGGCAAAACGAAACCCAAGCTCCTTGCGACAATTGGTTGTGACAAGGCGCCGCCGCCCGATTGCAACTCCCGGGAATCCCGCTGTACGATGCATCGAACCCAGCAGCGGGCTGGGCCTACCCGGCTCGGCGTCAATCAGCCCGGAGCAACGCATGTGTGCGGGGCAAGTCCGCGACGCACCCGCGGCCCCGAACCCCGGCGACCTCCTCAACTGCTTGCTGCCGCAACCTCGCTCCCTGCGAGCTTCGGGCGGCTTCTTCCAGCTTGCCGACCGGATGGTCATCTCCCACGACGGACGCTTGGAGCCACCCGAATTGGCAGCGGTCCATCGTTTGTACGATCTTTGCACCGCCCGCACCGGAGTGCGCCCGGACGTTCGCGTTTCCCCCGGCGGCCGGCCTGAGGGGCAGATCGCCCTCAGCGTGGCTCCCGACGCTCAGACGCGCGCCGAATCACCTGACCGGCAAGGCTACCACTTGCGGATAACGCCCGACCGCGTCGAGGTGGTCGGCCGGTCGGCGGCGGGGCTGTTCTACGCTTTGCAGACGCTGCAGCAGCTCCTGCGGGGCCACGGTCGGCGCTGGCCGGGCCTGGAGATCGACGACGCGCCGGACTTCGCGATCCGTGGACTCTCCTACGATGTCAGCCGCGGGAAAGTCCCGACCCTGGATACGCTCAAGCAGCTCGCGGACCGTCTGGCGTCGCTGAAGATCAATCATCTGCAACTGTATGTCGAGCACACCTTCGCCTTCGCATTCGATCCCGACATCGCGTCCGGCTGCTCCCCGCTGACGGCCGCCGAGATCCGCGAGCTCGATGCATACTGCTCCGAACGGCGAATCGAGCTGGTCCCATCGCTCGCCTCGTTCGGACACATGGGACGCGTGCTGAGTCTGCCGCAATACCGCCATCTGGCCGAAGTCGCTCCCGACAAGGCTTGGGAGGAGATGAGCTGGACGGAACGAATGCACGGGTTCACGATCGACGTGACGAATCCGCAGTCGCGCGAGCTGCTCGAAAAGATGTACGACGAGCTCCTGCCGCTGTTCTCGTCCCGACTGATGAACGTCTGCTGCGACGAGACTTACGACCTCGGCCAGGGGAGGAACCGCCGACGAGCCGAGGAAGCCGGCGTCGGGGCGTTATACCTGGAACACCTCGAGTTCCTCCGCCAGTTGTGCCGCAAGCACAACAAGCGGCTGATGTTCTGGGGCGACATCCTCAAGAGACACCCCGACCTCATCGACCAGATTCCGCGCGACGCCATCGTGCTCAACTGGGGCTACGCGCCCGACGCCGACTACGACAGCACCGCCGTGTTCACCAACGCCGGCCTATCCACGATCGTGTGCCCGGGGACGGCCGGCTGGAACCACGTTGTGAACGACCTCAACGCCGCCGAGCTCAACATCCGTCGCTACGCCGCCGCTGGGAAGAAGCATGGCGCCGTGGGGCTGCTCAACACCGATTGGGGCGACGAAGGTCACGTAAACCTGCTCGCCGGCGCGTGGCATCCGATCGCGCTCGGGGCGGCCATGTCCTGGAACACCAACGCCCCGTCCCCCGACGTCTTCGACCGCGCATTCGCAAGCCTGTTCCTCGGCGACTCCAGCGGCGAGCTTGTCGCCGCGCTGCGAAGCGTCGCGGCGGCGACCGACCTGCGCCGCAACTGGCCCGAGTTCTGCAAGCCGCTTACGGAAACGGTTCCGCGCGACGTCTTGAGCGACGAGGACCTCGTCAAATGGCGTTCGGTGTCCGCCAGTACAGCCGAACAGCTCGCCGGATATCGCGCGGGCGATGATGCCGACAGCCGCGACATTAGCGAGTTGACGGTCGCCTGCCGACTGGCAGCGCTGCTCGGCGAGCGATTCGAGATCTCCCGCGAGTTGGCAGCTTGCGCCGGCATCCCCAACCCCGCGCTCGCCCGGCGACTCACGCGCTTCGCCGACTCGTGCGATAGAATCGTGCCGGAGTACGAGACGGTCTGGCTCGCCAGAAACAGGCGCTCGTGCCTCCACGAGGTCACGCGCGTTTTCAGACGCCATGCTGACGCGGCCCGCAGGCTCGCGGGAGGAGCTGACCGCTCATGAGCCCGGCACGAGAGACCATCAACATCCGCGAATGGACGATCGAAGCGCGCACCGAGCCGACCGTGCGCATCGGCGTCATCCTCGACGAAGACGCCCATGACACCGTCCACCTTGGTCTGCCCGGCGAACCTCACAACGCCACGTTTGGCGACAGCAACGAAACGCGCGTACTCGAACCAGGCACCAAACTAAAGGTAAGACACACCGGCGACAGCCTGGCCGTGGGGATCGCCGACCAACCCACCAGGCGCGCGGCCTCGCTGAGACTATCCCACTCCGAGCACGCGCGCCGATCAACCATCGGTTTGGCGGAACCGGGATCCGGAATTCTCGTACGCGACGTAATCGCCGGTCGCGGCTTTCACTGGCAAAAGCAACTTGACCAGACCCTGACCGGTGCGATCGAGCTGCTCCCGGCCCAACGCGGGATCGTGCTGGTCAACGAGCTGCCACTCGAGGATTACCTCGCCGGAGTAATCACCGCCGAGATGAGCGGTGCTTGCCCCGCCGACCTCCTCAAGGCCCAATGCATCGTGGCCCGCTCCTGGCTGCTCGCCCTGACCGAACCCAAGCACGAGGACGAGCCGTTCGACCGCTGCAACGACGATTGCTGCCAACGCTACCAGGGTACCGGCGACCTCAGTCAGACGGCGATCGCCGCGGTGCGCGACACGCGCGGCGTGGCGCTGCTCGACCCCACCGGCAACGTCCTCGACGCCAACTACGCCAAGAGCTGCGGCGGCATCTCGGAGACGCCGCGCAACGTCTGGGGCTTCGACAAGCCGGGACTCTCCGCGATCGTCGACGCGCCGCCCGGTGCTGACGTGCAGCGTTTCTTCCCGATCACGGCTCAGAACCTCGACGAGTATCTCGATGGCGAGTGGCTGGAGACGACGGGCATCTATTGCAGCCCGAACGTCGTGCCGGCAGACGCCATCGGCCGATACCTCGGGCGCGTCGACGAAGCCGACGACTACTTCCGCTGGACCGTGCGCTACGCGCGGCGCGCGCTGGAGGCGTTACTGCGTGAGAAGCTCGACGAAGCGCGCGAGTTGGCGCTGCTGCGCGGTTTGCGGGTTGTCGCCCGGGGCGTGAGCGGCCGGGCGAGCGCCGTCGAGCTGGAATGGGACGACACCTCCGGCAGACTCGTCACGGCGCGCCTCGACAGCGAATATCGCATTCGCCAGGTCCTGCACCGCCAGTTCCTCTACAGCAGCGCCATCGCGTTTCACGTGAAACACGCTTCCCGCGGCGAGATTGAGACCGTGACGCTGCGCGGCGCGGGCTGGGGCCACGGCGTCGGAATGTGCCAGATCGGCGCGCTCGGGATGGCGTTGCAGGGTATCGACTACGAGGCGATTTGCCGACATTATTATCCCGAGTCACGGTTGGTCAACGCATACCGGTGAGTGAGATGACAGACAACTACCCCGTGATCATCGATCCCGAGCAGCACTACTACAAGCGGCTGACCGCCTTCGCCGCGGAAACCGTCGAGCCCGGCGGAATCGTCCTGCTCGGCTCGTCACACTTCGAATGGTTCGATACGGACCGCTTTCTACCCGGGCGACGCTTCGTCAATCGCGGGATCGCCTCCGACCGCCTCGGGATCGGCGACTACGGCATCCTGCACCGCCTCGACGTCTCCGTCTTCGAGCTGCAACCCGGCTTCATCGTCTTCAACAACGGCGTAAACGATCTGGGGGAGTTGGCCCGGACGGGCGAACCGTCACTGGAGCAGATCCTCGACGCCTACGAGCGCGTAGTCGCGCAGATTCGCGCGCGGGAGACGGACGTGCCCATGCTGATCGTGAACGAGTTGCCGACCACCGGACGCTTCGTTCATGTCAACCATCTGGTGCCGCAACTGAACCCCCACATCGAACGCGTGGCCAAGAAGTACGGCTGTCAGCACCTTGATTTCTTCAGCAAAGTCGTCGATGAAGACGGCACACTGCGCGATGAGCTGACGTGGGATGGCCTGCACCTGAACGACGAGGGGTACGCCCTATTGGCCAAGGCGCTCGAGCCGCTGCTGCCCGTGCCATGACGCGCAGCCGACACACGTCATCCGCCGCGGGCTGGACTCTGCGGCTCTCCGTCGCCCAACCCACGCTTGGTCAGGTCACTTTCCCAATCAGCCGGGGGATCAGCCGCTTTTTCTCCTGGAAGACCCAGCGATAGTAGTCGGCGCGTTTCAGCTTTGAGCCGGCCTCACCGTCGACGATCACCGTGACGTGCCGGTGCATCTGCAGCGCGCTGGCTGAGACCTGGGCGGTGATCGGCCCTTCGAGCGCCTGGGCTACGATCTCCGCCTTCTGGGCACCGCTGGCCAGCAGCAGGATCTCTTTCGCCTCCAGGATGGTTCCGACGCCCATCGTGATGGCGAAGCGCGGGACTTCCTCGGGATTATCGAAGAAGCGCGCGTTATCGTCGATGGTCTGCTCGGTGAGCGTCTTCAGCCGCGTGCGCGAGCCGAGTGACGATCCGGGCTCATTGAATGCGATGTGCCCGTCGGCCCCGATCCCGAGCACCTGGATGTCGATTCCGCCGGCCCGCTTGATCTCCTCTTCGTACCACTCACAGAACTCTTCGACCTCTTCGGCATGCCCATAGGGCACGTGGATGTTCTTGGGGTCGACGTTGATGTGCTTGAACAGGTGCTGGTCCATGAAATAGCGATAGCTCTGCGAGTGCGAGGGGGACAGATCCAAATACTCGTCCAGGTTGAAGGTGATCACCTTGGAGAAGTCCAGCCCCTTCTCCTTGCGTCGCCGAACCAGCTCCTCATACAGACCCACCGGCGTCGAGCCGGTCGCCAGCCCCAACACGCTGCTGGGCTTGCGCAGCAGTTGCCGTTCGATCATGTCGGCGGCGAGCTTGCTCATCTCGTCGACGGTTTCGGCAATGATGATCTCCATGAGGGCCTCCTGAAAGCTCCCTGAAAGCTCCTGATCAACGGGGCAGCAAGCTGCCGCAGCGATATCCGGCGGAACGCCACGAACAGCATAAGGCACAGTACACACACCGACCATAGGGCGCAGCTCCGTTTCCGTCAGTCGAGGAGCTGGTCGGCGGAGGTCACCCCCGCCGCGTCGACCAGACCGCATTGCCAAGCCATCGGCTTTCGCGTATAGGTTTCCAATGGCGGATTGCAGCGTGACCGAGAGGATGTCTCATGAAGCTTGTCGTCTTTGAGGATGATCAGTTCGACCACTTTCTCCCACTGGCCTGGTTGCGGGGCGTTTTCGAGCTCAAGAGTGGCGCCACCACCCTGGCCGACAAGCTCAGCCGCGCCGTGGGGGCGCCGCCGGACGCTCTGCTGGTGCGCGACTACCTCACGCCCACGCTGGGCCGGCGATGGGAAACTGCCGCGATCAACGACCTGTCAGGCTGTGGCGGCGAGGAAGTCCTGTTCGTCAATGCACGCGTGTGTGGCTCGCACTGGAAGCCGCCGGAGCAGCACGTGGCCCTGTGGCAGGGCGACCAGTTGGCCGCCTGGCGGACACCCGAGGACGTGACCGGCATTCGCGACTACGCCGGCCTCGTCGCTGCCGCGAGCAATGCCGACCGTGACGAGTTCTCCGGCAAGTGGTTCGGGTACATCTGGGACGTGATGCTCGCGAACCCCGAGCAGATCGCGACCGACTTTGAGGCAGCGGGCAAGAGCGGGATCGAGGGACAGTTCCACGAGAGCGCGGTCGTCTTCGGCCCGAAGGATCGTCTTTACGTCGGGCCAGGCGCCGAAATCCACCCGTTCGTGTGCATTGACACGCGCGAGGGCCCGGTGACGATCGAGGCCGACTGCGAGGTGCACCCGTTCACGCGGATCGAGGGCCCTTGCTACGTCGGCCCGGGAAGCATCCTGTTCGGTGCCAAGGTGCGCGAGGGCTGCAGCATCGGACCGATGTGCCGCGTGGGCGGCGAGGTCGAGGAGAGCATCATCCACGGCTATTCCAACAAGTACCACGACGGGTTCCTCGGTCACGCTTATGTCGGCGAGTGGGTGAATCTGGGCGCGCTCACCACCAACAGCGATCTGAAGAACGATTACAGCACGGTCAGCGTCATGCTGAACGGGAAAACGCTGGACACGGGCTCCACCAAGGTGGGCAGCTTCATCGGGGACCACGTCAAGACCAGTATCGGCGTATTGCTCAACACCGGCGCGGTCGTCGGAACCATGGCCGTCGTGGTCGCGACGGGAGC
>Ga0180434_10004911_pt1 | contig 16031 bp, 24 predicted proteins | sample SS_ome_7_FD_132453 | JGI IMG/M metagenome (GOLD analysis project Ga0180434, IMG submission 132453) | Hypersaline lake sediment archaeal communities from the Salton Sea, California, USA - SS_1_D_2 metaG | ecosystem: Environmental > Aquatic > Non-marine Saline and Alkaline > Hypersaline >...
AGCAGATCCAGGTCCTGATCCAGGTCCTTAGGAGGAGCTGCATCATTTACACGATCATTCTTGTCAATCAACTTTTTGAAATCGTTGATCTGGTCTGAGTCAGTGATGTCATTGAAATGAGTCTTCACAAACAGCTCTGTGTAGGCATCCAGAAATAATTCGCTTTCGCGAGGTACAATCCTGTAGATAATGCTTGTAGCCGGCGTTCCATCATTCCATCCGTCAGAATCAAGCGTGGCAACCGCAGTCGAGCTCACAAAGTCATCAATCTTAGCCCACGTACCCTTGTTGGTGGTTGCGCTATAGATGTAAACATAAGCATCATTGTACACGTCATTTGCACGAGTCTTGGTTGCTCCGTCCCCGGCAGTAGCGGCCAAAGTAATGGTGGTTGCGTCAGCTGCCTGAGCAGTACCATAATCCATGAAGTTTTTGTACTTGCTCATGTAGTGGAATACGAGCGGCAACTGAGTATCGGGATGGATTTTCTCCCAAACGAGTTGTGCTGTTGATTTTCCATCAGAATCCGTTGCTCCGTACAAGAACACATTGGTCAGAGTATAAACAACATAAGTCTCAGTGGTTGTGATTGCTGTTCCGGTATCTGTAACAGTAGCCGTAACAGTAGAACCAACATAATCAGTAATATACCTGTTTACTGCAGTAGTTCCGGCAGTAGCAATGTAATTTCCATTGTAAGTGTCATTAACGGCACTTGATCCGGCAGCCAGGATAATCTCGGTTTTGGTTGAATTCGCCTGAGCTGTTCCGGAGGTAACAGTGGTTCCTTTACTTGCGGTGATCAATTTGTCTCGCATTGCAGCGATTTGGTCATACGTGAAGTCTGCCTCAGCATGAGATGTGTCAACATCAACCAGAACGAAGAATGACGTATAAGTGTCATCAGTCAATCCAGAAATAGTTGCCAGCATCTGGGCCTCATTTTTGCCCTGGCAATCCGTGAACGAAATAGAAGATCCGTACTTGTCCTTCAATGCGAAGGCTCCAAGCAAGCCTTTCTCTTCCGTAGAGTCATAAAAGCACTTGTAACTAGCCATAGTTTTTCTTTTTTTTAGTTAAACATAATCAGTTTACAAAGTTACGGCATTATTTTTTCACGCACAAGTGGGTTACTCTGTTGCAATGGTTGAAAAACTGGCAATCTGACCATCGTATGGACTGAATATGTCTGCTGTAGCTTTTCTTACAGCCCCCGTGAATCCCTTGGAAAAATGCCATGCGTCTGTGGCTGTTAGACTTGGGAGGTACTCAACAACAACACCCATCATGTCCTCCATGGACAATCCTTGTAGTTTCTTTGCATGGTGGAGGTGTCCGAGCTTCCAATAGTGGTGAAGTGTTTTCGCCCACAACTCGCGCGCTTCAATTGCCATTAACTGAGGAAAATCACTTGCTTTTATATCCTTTCCATGAGCCAGACCAATGAGTGAGTTGCCATACTGGTAATACCTTCTTGGTACCGGAGAATCCGATACATTCACATTCTCATCATTGTGATAAAAACAACTCAACGCATCGATCAAATAGAACGATCTTTCCTCATCATGGTTTCCAGGAACCAGGTGTACATCCACATCAGCAACCTCTTTTAGGGTATCGATAATGTCAATCCACAACTTTCTTCCTTGCCTGAACACATTTTGGTACCTGGAGTCAGACTCCTGAGGAGTGCCTTTTGTTGTCCTTGGGAATGGTGTTGAGTAGTCGGAATTGAAAAAGTCATGACCAACGGGCACTAAGATCTTATCGACTTCGAACCCGGATGATTTTCTAACCAAGTCATCTACAGCCTCTAAGGCTACTTTTCTGGCAATTTTTAAGTCCCAATTATGACCGGTTTCTTCATGCCAAGCCACCTTATCCAGATGAAGGTCGTACAGGTTAAGTAGCAATAAGTGTGGTTCTGTTACACTTTTTCGTTCCAATTTGTGTACTTTGGGAGCATATTTCTGAACATCCTCCATCAACTCCCTGCGGAATCTGTCCTTATCAATTATTCCCTTTTTGGGAACAAGAACAGCCCGAATCTTAAACTTCTTGGCCGTTTCTTTGTGGGGAGTCTGTACGCGCTTTTCGTTTGGGCCGGATGTAATTTTCATTGGAACTTCCCACCTGCCGCTATCCATTTCCCACTTCTGCACCTCCCATACATTCAGATCAACTCCTGCCTGTTCCAAGAGCTCTTCAATACTCCCCACAAACCCGAACAGGCTTTTAGAACCATCTTCGTGTGACTTCACTGTTACTTTTTCCGGCTTCTTAGGTTTTACGCGCTTAGAATCCAGGTCATGATTAGGAGATAAAGCAGCCCCATCCGCCCTTCTGAATGTTCTTTTAGACCTGCATTTAGAGCAATAGTACTGATCATAATTTTTTGGAATACCATTCCTACTGTCCAGGTAAGAACCTGTGTATGACATTTTTTCTCCACATTTGCAAAATACTTTTGATTTCATATGCCTTTATTTTACTCGGTTTCAATCGTAATCGATGCAGCTGTCTTGAGGATTGTGCTTGCATTCTTAAACGCGTTCTGGATAGCACACCTAACCACTTTAGCTGGGTCAACTATACCAACATCAAGCGCATTGACATAGCGCTTTGATACCACATCCATGCAAATAGGAGATGGGTACTCACTACACCTCTCTACATACACTTCTCCATTCAATCCCGCATTCTCACAAATCTGCGCCATAGGAGCTCTGAGTGCTATTTTTACAATTTTGCCGGCCTCACTGTAGTCACTCAGATCGATGTTGCTTAAATCCAGATAGCATCGACCTCCACCAGCAACAATTCCTTCCTCTACTGCACTTTGTGTTGCCAAGACAGCATCCTCCACACGATCCATTTTCTCATTATGAGCCGTGCTGGCCGAATCCCCTACATAGATCGCGCCAATACCTCCAGAAATAGAAGATATCCTATTCTCAAGGTCCTGAGCATACGCTGGATTACTCTCCTCTTCAATCTGGGCTGCCAGGTCTTCAACATAGCCTTCAATATCGCCAGCACCTCCTGCGATTATCGTTTTGTTATGATAAGCAGTAAGCTTCTCACACTCCCCAAAGTCTTCCATGTGAACCTTGGTAAATGAATGGCCAGTGGTGTCGCTTAAAAATTTACCACCTGTAACGGCAGCCAAATCATGCAATGCTTCAACTTTAGTCATTCCGCTTCCGCCTGGAGCCTGGATCGCACAAGCCTTTAATCCGCCTTGTTGGACGTTGTAGATCAAAGTAGAAAGCGCTTCGCCCTCAAAGTTAGATCCAATAATCACCACCGGTCGATTCGTTGGGCCTGCAATCTCAATAATTGGAGCAATATGGTCTATTTTGTAAAAGTCAAAGTCTGTGACCATGATCAGTGGATTCTCAAATTCACAAATCCGCTTCTTTGGTTTGTTTATGAAGTATCCACTAAAGAAGCCGGACGGAATGTTCGCGCCAGTGATTACTTCCGTTCTGTCTTCTGACGTCCCGCTGTCCATTACTGAGATGGATCCTTTGGCTCCAACCTTACGAACCATATCCACAACCAGATTGGCCACAGCATCGTCCCCATTGGATGATATCCTGGCAATACTCTCCAGATCCTTAACATCCCCGGTACTTATTTTTTTGGACATCTTGTCGATCTCGGACACGAGTATCTCACAAACCTTGTCGAGTTCTCCTGCCAGGGTTATTTTCTCATCAGACTTTAGTCCTGCTTTTACTAATTCGTGGAGGAGTACGGTAGTTGATGTTGTTCCGTCTCCGGCCTGGTCAGCTGTGTTGATTGCGGCCTCAATAATCATCTTTGACCCAATATCCTCCACCGGATCTTTCAATTTGATCTGCCGGGCAGTGTTTGCCCCATCTTTTGTGAAGACTACACCCCCACCAGAGCCTTCAATAGCCACGATTTGACCTTTAGCACCCATTGTTGCCCGTATAACCCGGGCTGTTTTGTCCATTCCGGACAGTAACTTATTTTGACACTGAGGATTCAGTGTCAGATCTTTGTTTGGCAAGCTCATCTTCTTGTTTTTTTAGTATTTTCAGTCCTTTTTTTACTCTCCTTGAGTTCTTAAATTTCTCAGTCAGCTCAGCTTTTTTAATCAAGAGCCCCATGATTTCAACTTCAGTCCTAAGGCCTTCAAGATATTGCTGATCTCTTTTTCTTTGCTCTTTGACAAAAGCTTCCCGTACCGCTTGTTGCGGCGTTTTTTTTCTTGACATAAGTTTTTGAATTACAGTTTTCCCATCAAATCATGGGCTAGCACCAGTTTGTTATCTCCAATCTGATGACCCTTGTTTATCTGATACAAGACCGTATCTCCGGGCTTAACAATATCAACCTCAACGCTGACAGCCACAACAGATGCTTTTTGAATTTGCTCCTTTACAGAGTCTGGGATTAGTAGCCCACCTTTTTTCTCGTTCTTTATTTCTCTTACCAGGATATAACTTCCCAGTGGTTCAATTTTTGTTTCCATCTATAGAATCTATTCTAAGTGAAGTGAGTTCATCCTCAGAAACCTCAGGATGTATATCGCTTACAGATCCGGTTCGGAGCGTATACTCCAAATCAGGATCATTTGCGTTTATAAACTCCAGGCGCTCCTTGATGATGTCAATAGCCCTTTTGTTGTACAGATCGTCCTCTGTTTTTATAGAGCCTGCGATTGCGGATCCAAATACCTTGCTAAAGTTTTCCTTCAAAACCTTAAACTCTTGCTGCTTGTCTTTAACCATGGAAAATTTTCTATTAATAAATTTATTTTTTAGAAAATCGTAGGCTTTCTCTCCCATCTGGTCAATACTAAGCGATTCTGAGTCAAGGACAAGATCGAACCAAAGGAAGTCATCCAAATCGGTTTCTGATGGGTGCTCCTGGCTTCTTGTGGAGGCTTCTCGCTTACTTGAAGGATCTCCATTTACCCGAATGATAACTCCACCCGAATCCGAAATAGCCTCAGCCTCATTCTTAAACCTCACGTCATCAAACACGTAATCGCAATCCGGAGATAAATCTGCAATCGACATGTCTACCCACACATTCTCGTATTGGTTACGACATACATCAGTTCCAAACCATTGCAGAAACTGCCCAAGCGTCATATTCCACCCCTTAATCATTTTGTTCTTATGCTCTTGCATAGAAGCTACCGGAATGCCGGTCAACATAGAGGCTGTTTGTTTCAGCTTGTCAGCGAAAGATACCCGGATAATCCTCCCGTTAGTTTTCTTTGCGAGTTGATTTGCCAGGGTGGTTTTTCCAGAAAATTGTTTGCCAGATATGCCTACAATCATGGTTATAAATTTAAGAAATTTTGTTTTGATTTCGATATCACACGAGTAATCTCAATCTTCCACAAGGCCTTATTTCCGATCTTTTTTTTCAAAAAACCAACAAATGAGTCGTGATAAAATATTGAGTAGCTTGTTCTTCTGTTAATAAAGTCATTAATTCTCACATCTACGATATACACCCAGCCCATCTTGATAGTATCTGGAATGATCACTTCCAACTCTTCCTTTGCCTTTGTGGCTCTGGTTAAACCTTTTCTTCTTCCAGTGGCCATAGAAAGTGTCCGTTTTTCATTTTGATCTCTTCTCTGATACAAGGATCCAACAAAGCTATCACCTTGTTGTCAGAAGCTCTGACGATGGATAGCTTGTTATCCAAACCAATAATCGCATAGCAAAGTACCTGATCCTCTTTTTGCATTAACTCATCAACGAATAATGATGGGTTTGAGACAAGAAGCTTAGTGACATTCTCACTTGTCGCAAGTAGGTCGTAAAACTTCATGCAAAACTCTTTACCAAAAATCTTACCAATAGCCCACTCAACAAAGTCACTCTTACCTCTCTCAAGATGGCAAGATGACTCAATGTGCCGGTTCCACATCCGGATCAAGCTCCTAACTTCTTCTTCTCGGTTCATTTTCTCTGAATTTTTTCAATGGTTGCTCAATTATGCAGTAGTGCTCCCGACCATCAGTGAATCCTTCCCAGTAAATCTGGTCAATTATAACGCCATTATCAGAATCATCTGCAGTGATGTAGTAATCGCGATACTTGTACAAAACCTGGCCATCCTGATACCCGCTATGGCGCATCTGATTCAGAATCTTGCTGATTCTGTCCTGACTAAGCTCTACTTTTTTTGGATTTATGCCCATTTTACGATTAACTTTTTGTCAAAATTATGTCATTATTCGCACAAAAACAATGATTTTTGTCACTTTATTAAAACGGTATCCTGTCATCGACATCCTCAAAGTCAGGCTGCATGGGGTTTTTACCGTTCTCAAGAAATCTATTTGACATGACATCAAACTCAAGAATAACCCTACCAGGCACACCTGTTATCTTCCTTTTCTTGATTTTCTGGGACAAGAAAAAGCATTCCGGATCTTGCGGATCACTGATTGCATTAGGCCGGTGGTAGCAAATGATATTGTCACACTTGTTATTCCACATCGCACCACCTGCATAATCAAGCACTTGGGGCACATCGTAGTTCATTCCATCACTCTTCCCTATGCCGGATCCCTTCGGGTGACCCACGATGATTTTGTGAATGTCGTGATCCTGAGCAAATCTCTTCTCTGAGCTCAAATACCTCCCGATATACTGATCATCCCGACCATACCTGCCCCAGTCATTATCCAACTGATTAAATGGGTCTGTTACGCAAAAATTCACCCCGTGTTTCTCGATCAATACCTGCATTCGATTGTTGATGTATTCTGGCGTAGGGCTGTTGTTCTCGGGGTACACGTAGTAAAATCTTGACTTTAAAAAATCCATAGCTTCCTCATACTCCTGCAGGCTCATTTGGTTCTTGTGGTACGGTTCTGTTGATTTACCAACGTACATGTGTATCAAGTCGTTATAAAAATCCTGTGCTGGAAACTCCTCCGGTCCAAACCAGGCCACACAGGCGTCCTCATACACTGCCTGGAGCAGCAGAAGCTGTTTGAGCATGGTTGATTTTCCGTGATTACCAATCCCTCCCAAAAAAGTCACCTGGCCAGGAACCCACCTGAAATGGGCATCCATGGATTTGAAATGCGTAGTTATCCCCAAGGATGTCCCGTGATAGAACCCGTGCATCATTTTGTCCCTGACGTGATCCAGCAGCACAATGTCCTGCTCGTCTGAAATTCCGTCAAAATCTTCCTCCGTAAACTTCTCTCCGGATGTTTTGTGGTACGGGCCATCATCCTTGATCAAAACAGCAGATCCATGCTGATGAGTGTACCGATAAGCGCTGTTGACCGTTGTCTTGATTTCGGAATCCGGGAACGACTCGCTTGAATAATTCGAACAAATATAGCTCTCTGCTGTGGATTGCGGAACCCCAAACCTATTCATTGCAGCAGCCAGTTGCATCACGTAGCGATTTCTATTTCCCTCCTGGAATGATTCCCGCCTTTCTACCCATGCCTCACACATCCTAACCACATCATCTGACTGAGCTATCATCCCAGGAGATACTTTCTTGTTTGAGAATCCACTAACTTTTCGCTTAACGTCCTCCACAGGCTCCTCAGCTAAAGTCTCAAACATCCTGGAGTCTGGGTTGTAGTAAATCTCCGGATCAAATGACGAAAAACAAGCCCTGGCCACATCGTGCTGCAGATCAAAATATTCCGAGTCAAAGTAATCCTGGAGTGCTAATGCGCTACGCTTGTGCGTTTCTGCTGATGGCGGAATCTTAACCACAACCTTAAGCCCGGTCCCGGATGGAGAGATGAAACTGACATGAGTGAACTTATCCTCTTCGATCTCTTTTCTGAACTCCTGCAGGTTGTCAACATGATCAAAGTCCAGACAGATCAATCCTGAGTGAGTATCCAGTCCGTCATTGCTTCTGGATGAGAATATTCCAGACCAGCAGATAACCGGAAGCTGCTTCTTGGCCTCTCCTGGGTTTTCAGAGCTCACTACCTGGTTAACCAATTTTTCGTCTTTTCCGTTCCTTATACGCTTAACTATCTGGTTAACACTAGCGTAAGCAGGGTTTTTAGGGGTAGAAATGTTCCTAAAAAGGGAGATCGTCTTGTTCATCATCAATTGATTTACTTGTTTGTACTTCAAGCACTTGGTGCTTTTTAACCTCCCTTTTAGGGATCAATCCGGCAGCTTCTGCCTTTTTTCGCTTCCGCTCATCAAGCTCATCCTCCCACCTCCTGTCCGCAAGATAAGTTCTTGCCTTGGGGCGATAGTTCGGATCTTCGTTCTGCAGTACCTGGATGATAATCCGATCCCGTGCTTGCTCCCTGTCCGAAGAATCCAATTTCATCCAATGCTTTTCTGCTGGTGCCCGATTCGTTTTTGGCTTTTTCGTTTTCTCGTGATACTCATCCCAGAATTCCTCAAACCCAACTAAGTCTTTAGCTGGCGGTTTTTCTTTTTCTGAATTCTCAGACAAGTGGGAGGGATTGGGTTGGGTTTTTTCTTGATCTTGGATTTCTTTCTTAGGGGGGACTATAGGGGGGTTATTCTTTTCTTTACTTTTCTTTACTTTAATAGCATTGCGCCTTATTGCGCCGCATTGCGAAGGTGGATTTCTTTCTACTTGATAATCAGCGAATTCAATACCGAGTAATTCATCAACGCATTGCGCCGAAAAACATTCGCCGGCGCCAAAAAAGCGCAACTTCGGCGCATACTTGTAATTTGATAGTTTATTTGCGACCATTTTTTCAAGACTCAAAACATCATTTCCAAACACCTGCAGTATGATTTTGTACTCATATGGGATTTTGTCTGAAGAGTATCTTCTGGATACTGTTTGGTTTGTAATTCCAACCTTAACAAACTCCTCTCCATTCCCTTCACACATTATGGCATACAACTGGGGCTTGTCTGATTTTACTTCATTTTTATTCCTTCTTTGAACAGCCCATCTGGCTTCTGCTGACACTTTTGCCTTTTCGGATCTCTCTTCACGTTTTTTTAGTCTTTTATTTACGGATGGACATACAAAAATGTCTCCATTCAACACAAAGGATTCTGTGTTTAGTATGTTTTCAACAAAATCCGCAGTTATGTGTAGTTCGTATGCGATTGATGAAATATCCTTATGCTTTATAAACCCACCTCTCTCGTACATCATCTCAATTAAGCACCAGTAAAGCCCAATTCCCTCCAATCCATACGCCCTTCTGATTTCAATCATTTTGAAATCGTTTCTGGCATTGTAGTCATGTGAAAAGTATTCTTTCATATCCATAGGTTTTTAAAACCCCACATTAGTAGTGGCTTACTGGGCATTCGACAACCCTGCCAGGACGGCACCGACTCTAATGTGGGGTTAATTTTCTCAATCATAATCGAATTTTTAGTAAAAGATTCGTAGCGGGAGATGGATTCGAACCACCGACCTGGAGATTATGAGACTCCCGGGCTACCACTGCCCCATCCCGCTATTTGTATGCAAAAGTAAAAAATTTTTACGTATAGGCAAAAAAATGTTAAGAAATTACTAAAATTGATACCAAAGACCGTCTACACTCCATGACCTGGAATTTGTTGGCTGAGTCACTCCAAGAGTCACTACTAACACAGGTGCAACATCAGGGTGGAGGTCAACCTTCTTTTCAAACACCCTAACACCGTTAAGAAGCCATACAAATCGACCATACCCATCCCACTGAACCTCATAATAGTTCAGCTTGTTTGAAAAATTCCCATTCAGCCTACTATTCCACAGCCTCCTGTCATCAAATCCTTTTCCGCTATGAATAGAGAAAAACACACACTCTTTACTCTGAAGTGTGGTCGGCCCTGATTCAAACAGATCTACTTCAAAATAATGATCCCCAGGCCTGTTATACGGGTCATTTTGATGAGACTCATGCCATTCGTCATACATCCATACAGAAGGCGCTATCTGGCCATGAGCCATGTGGCATTTTGCTACAATACGCCCTGGTATGTGAACATCCACCCTGTCTCCTGTTAAGCATCCAGACTTATAATCCCATGGTTGCATTTTCCTTTGAGTTTCCCAATCTTCGCAATCCTTCAAGAACTCCCTCCAGTACTTTAACTTCTCTTTTTCTGACATCTCTTTTACATGGAGGGTACAACTTCTTATCCGTCTATCCACCATGTCTGGAGTATATACCTGCAAATTGTTCTGGTCCCACTTATGGAGTGGTTTTTTACTCATTGAATTGAAGTTCACCAGATCCTCGTCATTCACTGTAGGGTTGAACTTCGGTGATATTAAGTACCATAATTTATTCATGATGTATTGTTTTCAAATTCATTCATAATTCTTTCATTATTAAGCAGCAAGAACTCCAGTTGCTCTTGAGTATCTACCCGGTATCTGTGAGCTAGTTCAAAGCTAAAACCTTCGTCCAGATGAATAGTGATTGTGATGATGTTTTTATCGAAACAGAATATCCCGATAAGACCTCCACTGGTTATGAGTGATTTTGTATACCAATCACTGCATGGTCCGCTTTTTTTAAGTTTAAAGCCAAATTTTTCGAAGTCTAATTTCTCATTCATCTCGGAAGGAATGTTGAATTATTGATATACTTCTCATTTTGACGAACAATCCAGTACTCTAGTACATATCCACCAGGAGCTCTCATTATAGTCACACCAGGAGACACATCTATCCTCTCGAACAGATCTAACTCCTGGTATGTCTTTGTAGAGGGCTTTTCTTTAGCCACAAAATCCCTGTGTTTATTGACCCGGAGCATAACTCCATCAATAAGGTCAAGTGCATCAGAGGCCTCTAGTCCGTTAATCACGCTCTCGGCCAATTCGCACCTTTTTTTCCAATACTTTTTTTCAGTCATTTAGCTCTTTTCTCACTGCTCTAGCGTAAAGGTAAGTAAAAACAAGGGATAATACTGCAGGAGTGAGTATAAAAACACCCATTGTGACATCAAGCTCATTCACTTCGATGCGCGGAGCTTTGATTGTTATTGCCCCATAAATAACAGCAAAAAACCATGCTACTACCATGAGAGTAACACTCCATTTCCTAAGTTTTTGTGCACTCATAACTTGTCATAGCTTTGTTGAACCAGTTCATATATCATGTGCCACGGAGGAAGGCCACCAACTTGCCGATCATCGATATAAATATCGGCATAAATCTTAGGACTCGGACTAATCCACCCCAGGCTTTTTACCTCTTGACACTCCTCATTCATCCCGTCATACGGAATTCCGTTATCATCCAAGAACTGCCGGGCATCATCCAGCGGCTTATTCGCCCTGCATGTCCAGATAACGATAGTATGCCCGTCTTCTTTAAGTTTTCTGATGTACTCTTTCGCTCCAGGTATCAACTCCCCAATATAAGGATACTGATGCCTTACGATGGTACCATCAAAATCAATTGCAATAATCATTTCCTATTTGTTTTTTAAGGTTATTGTTGTGATTCTTTACCGACTTGAGCTTCTTTTTTAAGGCCTCATTCTCAATCCTGAGTTTTGTTATTTCAGCATTAAGATCAGCCAGCTCCTCGGTATTATTCAGTGCTTTTTGTTCAGCTAATTCGCTCTTAAGCATACCAATTTCAACCAAAAGGTCTCTATTGTGCTCAGCCATTCTCCTGGCTTGTGATTTAGCCCAGACAAGACGTTCAAAGTCATTAACTGGCCTGAGACTAAACAATGGTTCGTCATTCATCTTCTTCTGGCTTTACAAAGTTAGTTACCCTGATTGTAGACAGCTGAAATGCCGGCACCCGTATCTGAAATGCAATGCCGTCTTCTGAAGACCCAAATACGTATTGGTCTGTGATGTAAGAGATAAAGAGATCGACATACGGATCAAAATACTCATTGGTCAGGCTGTTTAAAACCCTGTGAACTACCATATACTTGTTCATGATATCAGTTTTTTAACAAGGGGGTTGTTGATGATCTTAAGAATTGACTCGGGCACTTCATTAGTGATGTAGTACTCACCATTGTCATTCACCACTAGAAAGTCAAGCACTGCGTAGTACTTACCATCTTCATGTGCGATAGTCCCATGTTCTCTGATAATCTTATTCAGAGGTGTTTTGGGATCGATTTTTTCATTCATAATTGCTGATTTTAAATATTTAACATTAAATGGATACTTGTCAAGGCCTCGGATCCAGACAATCTCACTGCCGTAGTCTGTTTTTCTACTATCCTCTCTGCATCTAAGGACTATTCCTTCAAAGTAATCTGATTCTAAGCAGGAGTGGAGGTGTACTGGATCTCCTTTCTTGTACCTGGGGCCGGTGTTATTATTGAAAGGCATTTTGTTGTTTGAATGTATTGTTACCCTGGTTTGCTTTAAATTTATTCAAACTTTGGATTTCTGTTAACCTAAGCTCCTTTCTTACAGTTAATTTCGTCATTTGATACGGTGTTTATGTTGATATAGTGGGATGTTAGCGGTAATACTAAAACGGCTTCGTTGTATCTTCATTTTTATTGCGAAATCCGTTGTTATCTTTACACCAAGCACATCTATCATACCAACCTTTACCAGTATAGTTGCACGGAGCATCTTTAAATCGACAATGTTCACGAATCAAAGTACTACCGCTAACACACGGTAAAACTCCATTGCCTTGTGGTTTATCAATTTTTTCTGCTTCGTTCTTCATTTTGTTGTAATTTGTAAATTTATCTCTCGTATTTAAAACGGCAACGAGAGTTTACCGTCAATCGTTAGCAATCAATTTGCTCAACTTTTTTGTTGCAATTTAAGCATATACCATACCCCATTTGGCTGCTTTCAAATATGTCTGGTTCTTTACATTCGCAAACCGTACGCTCCGCATTGCTAACAAGCGGTATATCCAAATTTTTAAACTCAGGTCTGTGGTTTTTAAGGAATATATTACCACTTGCTTTGCTTATCTTATTTCGTTCAGGTTCTAAGCTGTTGTTCCATTCTATAAACTCTCTAAGTAATTCGTTTGTTGTCATTTGTTTTATGTATTTAAGTCGTTTAAAAATCAGTACATACCGCCAGCCGTTGGCGGTAATGCTACGGAAACAATCCATTACCGTTTTTATACCTGTCAACCAACCTTACAGCCCATTGCATCGCATCATTAAATCCTTTTTTGTAATCATCTTCAGGGCCACCTAAAATCATTCGAGCCTTTAATTCGGTAGTCATTCCTTTTGCCGCACTACCGCTAACAATGGCTAAATCTCCATTGCCTTTTTTCTCATTTGATACTTTGGTCTCTTTACTCATATTAGTTATTATTTGAAAGTTTATCTCTCATATTTAAGTCGGCAACGAAAGTTTAGCCGTGGACGTTGGCATTCATTTAGCCAACGCACGTTTACGTTTTATCTCATTTATCACAGGCATTAATACTTCAATGTCGTGTTCATCTACTTCGTGCCTTCTAAGGTTATCAATAGAAATAAAGTTACCTCTAAGGCAGTCTTCTACTTCTGTGTCGTTACCGTGTTCTTGCAGCATTGTAGCACAAGCGCAGATGTAACCTTGTGTAAATGCCTTATTTCTAACTGTCAATCTTTTTCCCATCGCTCAAAAAACGAAATGCCAACAATAAATAAAATGAATAGCGCAGGTTGGCGTTCTGCTTCTATCCAATATATTTGTGTGCGCTACTGCATTTATTAGAACCGTTGTGCGCAATACTAATCACGCTTAGGTAATTCTTCCTCAATAAATCTTTTTGCCAAATAGAGTTTTTCCGCTAAAGCTCCTTCGTCTTTTGAGTTGTCGCTTTGTCCTGAATCACACTCATAAACTTCTTCAATAACAAACTCTATTTTTGCTATTGCTTCTCTCAATGGTTCTTCCCATTCTTTCATTCTGCCGTTTTTAAGGTCTTGTCTGTAACTTGATGCCATAATGTACTGCGTTAAATTGATTGTATGTTTTCATCTGAAGAAGTCTATTAGTTCTTGCTCCGCATTGTTAAAGCGGAATATTTCGATTGCCTTGGCTCTTGCTTCTACTGACTTGAAATGTACAGGTTTAGATGGGAATGTGAAGGTCATAACACCAGTCCACTCTTTTTTATTAAAATTATAGCCGAGATTATACTTCTTCTGATCTTTATCCTCCCAGTCCGGCTCCCATCCCTCATTGACGTAATTCGCTACCGCCATTAATTTAGCAAAGGTGAATAATTTTTGACGTTGTTTTGATTTAAATGGAAGAGCTGTCGTAACCATATCTTCCACTCCAAGCTCTTTAAATGTAGGAAGCTTGTCAATAAGTTCAGCCCATAAGCCGTTCTTATAAATTAGAGAACTTGCGTTAAACAAACTATTGATTTCTGGATAATATCTCCATCTTTTACTGCCAATCACAGAGTTCCCATTCTCATTCCCATTTATATTAATACACCTGGCACCATCAACAAACCCCTTCTTTTCTGCCAATGGTAACAGGTGGTCATAAATCTCGTCTGGTGAAGCCAGACGCACAAATAAATCGCGTGCAATGTCGTTGTCATCACCGCAATCCCATTCTTTTGGAATAAACGAATTGTCACTGCGTTTGTAGAATTTTCTATGCCTCCCGGATCTGCTCCTATTTGTGTATGAGCTAAAACCTGTCACCTCTACTAATGCAAGCGGCGTAGTTGGGTCTGTAGCGGATATAAACCACGCCCAGAATGGGAAGTGTGATCTTGGATCCAGTTGGTTATTTAATTCTTTCTTGGTTCTTTTAAGCTCATCTTCAAGCTTTTCAATTCTTTTAATTAATGTTTTACTGTTTTTCATGATTAATAATTTTCTGCTAATGTATAAACTTTTCGTGGAGGGCGCAATGATTTTTATCATAAAAAACCACGAACGTGTTTTTCAGTCGTGGCGAAATACCCATTTTTCTGTACGAGCCCGCTGAAGAAATTGTATGAAGAGCCCTGTTTTCTGTATAAAGCTATTTTTGATTTATAAGCTTTTTGGTCTCTGATACGATGGTGAATATTCTCAATTCAACCTCCCGGAGGATCTCAAGAGCTTCTTTTGTCTGGAATCTACTATCCGATACTTTAATCACGGACAATACTGAATCCAGGTGAGCATTCATTACTGGCAAATCATTCCCAAATGGAGAATCTTCTGACTCTTTACTCTCTTTTTTATCTCCTGCTGGCCTTGCGGGACTATCCGACACCTTGACTGACGCCTCAGGCTTAATTACTGGGTTTTTCATTATGTGACCCAGCTCCTCATTGGACTCCATGTCCTTCTTCTCCTGGGCCACCCTTTGTTTTAATGCTTCTTCCAGCCCAGGAAGCTTCTTTTCAAGCTCCTCAGGTGTTCCCATGAACTTCTCTCCGGTTATCTCTTCATGTCTCTCAAACATTCTTATTATCCTGTCAGCTTCTAGTTTCTGGATACGTGCGATCTCTAAACTGCATTCCGCCAGAAAGTATTCTTTCTCTCGAACAAAGGTGTCGTAAAACTCTTTATAATGCTTCTTGTAGAACTTAACCCGCTCCAGTCTGTTGATTATGGCCTCAACCTCCTGAATGGTTTCTTTTCCGGACGGATTATTGTCCTGGCGGAACTTTTCAAGCTCTTCTCGCTTCTTCTGAGTCCACTCCTCCTTCAGTCGGGCTTTCTCTTCTCGTTCTTTCTGTTTTTTATCCTCCCAGGTGTGAATCTTGCCAATTAAATCAGCTTTTATTGGCGTGAGCTCATCTGTTAAGGTTTTTGCTGTGGCATCGATCATCCTGCATTTCTCAAGAAAAGGTGCTTTTACCTCTTTTCTAATACTTTCGATGTCAGTTATTGTTCCCTGGACTCGCATCCTGGCTTTCTTTGCTCCAGCATAGGTCTTGTTGTCAGATATCACCAGGTTCGTGCAATCCTTCTTAATCTCCTGGATATGGGTCTCCAGTGGGTTGAATTTCTTAATCTCAGACATGTTTCTGTTTTTCTTGTTTAAAGCGTAAAAATATAAACAAGATACCTAAAAATCAATGACTTTTGTCATGTCCTTCATTTGGGTGTTGTTTTGGCCTTATGAGAATATGCTCAA
>Ga0180434_10004912_pt1 | contig 16030 bp, 16 predicted proteins | sample SS_ome_7_FD_132453 | JGI IMG/M metagenome (GOLD analysis project Ga0180434, IMG submission 132453) | Hypersaline lake sediment archaeal communities from the Salton Sea, California, USA - SS_1_D_2 metaG | ecosystem: Environmental > Aquatic > Non-marine Saline and Alkaline > Hypersaline >...
GGTCGCGCCTTTGGTGTATCAACGCGTTCGGTGTCAAGGTGGTATGACGATGGATGTCCTCGCAATGACGACGGGACGTATGCGCTGAAAGATGTGATTGCCTGGTATGTTGATCGGGCCTCTGCTAACGGAGGCGGCGGCGCTGATGCCGGTGATCTGAAGAATAAAAAGCTTGAGGGTGAGATCGAGCTGCAAAGACTTAAGATAGCAGACCTGGAGCGCAAGATGGTATTGCGGGCAAAGGTTGAAAGTGTCCTCGTGTCAATGTGTACATCTTTTAGAAACTACTGGGAGCGACGGTGGCAGCATAACACGCCGAAGCTTTTGGGTGCTTTAGGCGTTGGTGCAGACAGATCGGCGCAGGTGCGTGATGTTGTACAAAGCATGATAAAAGAGAGTATGGAGTCGATGTTGTCTGATGCTCAGGAGTTGTCATGGGACGATGTAGACGTGCCGACGACGTTGTAATGTTGATGCCCGGTTGGGCTGATGCTCTTGCTATACGCGAAAGGATCACGCCGTCTGCTTGGATCGAGAAAAACATGGTGCTTTCGAGATCTTACGCCACGCAGGGCCGCGTGGTGCTTTTACCCTGGCAAAAGCAAATCCCAGATTTTTTTGTTGACTATGACGATCTTGTTTTTGTTGCTCCTGTACAGACAGGAAAAAGCATGATGGAGGAGGGTATACTGGGTTACATTATAGACCAGGACCCACAAAACGTAATGGTGGCATACGAAAAAAAAGAGACTGTTGAAGACGTCTTTGATGAAAGATTGCGACCGCTCATTGTTGAGACTCCGTCGTTGCGAAGGTACTGGGATGGTGATATTGACAATATAACAAAGCGGCGGATAAAGTTGCAGCACATGGTGATTCGCGTTGCGTCTGGGACGAACAGGAGCGACATTGCGTCTCACAACTCCGGCGTAGTCATCGCTGATGAGTTTGCAAAGTGGAAGCCGCGCGGCGGATCGTTCGACCCATACAAGCTTCTGGGCGGTAGGACACATGCATCCCGTATGCTTGGGCGTCGTGTGAAAAAGCTTTTTGTGTCATCGCCACGCACGGAAGATGACCCGATGTACCGCTTGTCTCATGGTCAGGGGGTTCGTTTTGTGCGCCCGCATTATCAGTGTCCCACGTGCGGTGGCTGGCAAGTTTTGGTCGACAGCCAGATTAAAGAAGTGCCGAATAAAAATGGTGATTTTGACCACAACCCGGACAGGATTCGGCAGGATGGTGCAGCTTGGTACGAGTGTGAACACTGTAAGGGTGAGATAACGGAGGCCCAGAGGGTCGAGATGTCGCAAGTTGTCGTTTATGCGGCGGTAGACCAAAAAACAGGAAAAACAATAGAGACGATTGACAAAAACGGCAATCTTGGTGCGAAGGTTTCGGCAAGCAGGTGTGTCGTTAATTGGAACCGGCTTGTCGATGTCACGTGGCGATTCTCGGACTGTCTTGCGTCGTACTTTGAGGCACTGAGTTCTTCCGACGGGTCAACGCTTGCCGACTATCAAAACGAGGATATGGCGCGCTGGGTAAAGACCCACTCGGTGAGGTTCTCTGATAGTTGGCTACAAAAAAAGGCAAAGTCGAGCAAGTATTGTCAGTTTGGCAGTGGCGCGTATGTTCCTGATGGCGTAAAGGTTTTGCTGTGTGGAATAGACACACAAGACGACGGTTTTTATGTCGTGATACGTGGGTTTGGTCAAAACCTTGAGTCGTGGCTCGTCCGTGCAGAGTTTGTCAAGTGCGACTCTGACCAAGGCCCGTATGTGAACCCAGCAGAGGTCCACAGCTTGCTTTCCGGTGAGATAAACAGGTATAAATATGTCAAGAGAGATGGGACAGAACTTTCGGTTTTTTATGGTTTTATTGACCGTGGCGGGCATAGGCGTGACGATGTGGATTATATCTGTGCCCACAGCACATATCTGCAGCCGTACATCGGGTCTACGCGCAAGGATGCCCCGTTGATAACTGTGTCTAAGGGTGGTTTCCACATGGGCAACACACGCCTTTTGAGCCGGACTGTGGAGAAGTGGATGCAAAGCGAGGTCTGGCACCTGCCGAAAGATATACAGCCAGAATACTGCAGGCAAGTTCTTGAGCAGCACGACGAAGAGGTTACAGATGCACGTGGCAACACAAAAAAGCGGTGGGTTACCGGAGACGATACTGGCAGGCCAGACCACTACAGAGACTGTGAAAACCTGATAGTTGCGGCGGTGCATAGTGTCGGTTTGCACGACATGATGTTCACAGAAGAGGGTGCTGTTGCCGTCGAAAAGCAATCTACGAACAGACCATCTGGAGAAAAGTCAAGGCGACAGCAGACACACGCCACTATCGGCGGTGTGTCAGTAAATGACTTTATGGGCGGGTTTAACTAAGAGGGGGTAAATGTGGCTCAGAGACGCAAGCAATCGTCGGTTGAGGTCGTGCAGGACCAGAAAAAAAAGCAGTATATACAGACTGTGCACACCGGAGACATTGGGCACGGGTTGGCCGACATTTGCAACAGCAAGAGCGCAGATGGGTACATTCTCGACAGGATTGTTTCTACTGGAGGGAACGAGTCGGTTTTTTTGTGGCGTCGCAAGTGACTGGGCGGTCGCTTGTTGGTGGCCCACACCGTGCGGAATCGGGCCACCAGCCACATCCTTCACTCTTCATTGCTTTTCACGCTTTCCCGTTCTCGCCTCTACCATATCGGTAATTGTTCCCGAAGGTTATCAACACTAAATATTTGTCCACAAGTTATCAACATGTTATCCACAAGTTATCAATACTACAAAAAAACTACAAAAAATAACAGGCACCCACACAACAACAAAAAAAAACAATGCGATACACGCAACACATAAAGCAGTTTCTTACACGCTTCATCGTCAAGGACGTATGGTTCCTTGGCGAGGAGGCTACAATACAAGACAAGACAAGACAAAGAACAAGAAAAGACAGAAGAACGCTTACGCTAAGTGTGCGCAGCAGCGCACGCGTCGAAAAAAAAGCACACAAAATCACGGATCACGAAAAGCAACAGCAAACACGAACCCGAACACATGCGCCATCTTTGACACAGTGCGCCAAATTTGCCTCAGGATCAATCCTAACACCACGGGGGCACTCTCGGTACCCTGCATGGCTTAACATGCGAAATAGCGGCGTTTCTGTGCGTTTTACTGGCAGGGTCCGGGGAAGAGGTACCACCACAACCCGTGTTTTTTGAGCTTTTTTCAAAAAAAACAATTATCAACAGGTTTACAAAAAAAAATATGTTATATTTATCTTGCATGTAAACTGCCTACTTTTTTTTGGGGCTTGCGCATGGCCTTTTCTTCTGCGGATATCACAGCGATTGAGGCTGCGATCGTATCTCTTGCCACGTCCGGTGTCAAGCAGGTTATGATTGGCGGTCGCTCATACACAAAATACGAAATCAAAGACCTCATGGACCTGAGAGACACCATGCGCGCAGAGGTCTCTTCATCGTCATATGGTGCCACTGTTCCCGTGAAATTTAACGAGGTGTCCGGTTGAAATTGACAATCAGGCAGCAGCTGAAAAACGTGTGGTCTGACATCAAGGCTATGCGTAGCGGCCAGCCAGCAAACAGGTACGAGCTTGGAAGGTATTCAGAGCTTTTCGGGCACATATCTGGACATATCCGCAGCATGTTTTCGCATCACGAGAGTGCAAACACCGGTCGATTGTACAGCGATTGGACTACGAGCTATGACACCCCGTATCGAGACTATAACGGGGCACGCGAAAAAATAATTGCCCGGTCGATTAAAGCCGCTGACAACAATCCGGTTGCGAAAACGATTATCGACACGATTGTTTCTGACGTTGTCGGTACTGGTATAAAGCCAGTTCCGAGAATAAAAACAAAGAGCGGCACGCTTGTTAAGGGTCTCAACGACCAGTTGGCAGAGGGCTGGAAGCGATACAATGACCAGTGGGACTCTACTGGGTACGGCACTTTTTACGAGTGTCAACAGCTTTTGCTCCGTGAAACGATTATGTCTGGCGCTGTCTTGACGAACAAGGTCAAAAGTGGAGACAATTATTTGGGTGTTGGCACACAGATTGTTCCAGCACTAAGGCTTGACACATCGAAAGACCTTGGCAACCCGACACTGAGCGACAATCCGCTTGTAAAGCAGACGGCGTATGGTATAAATCTTGACGAATATGGAAAGCCGGTATCGTACTACTTCAAGGGTGTTGACAATCCGGTGCCTGCCAAGTTTGTCAACCACATTTTCAAGCGCATGAAAGCGGAAGAGTACACGGGTACCCCATGGCTTTCTGTTGCTTTGCGCTGGTTGTGGGCGACGGAGCAACTCGTTCAGGATAAGCTGATAGCATCACGTATACAGGCCATGATTGGTATACTTGTACCGACAAGTACATACAACGACCTTGTCAACAACGATCTAAACTCTGACAGCCAGATTGATCTGTCGGCTGGCAAGATATGGCGATATGACCCGACACGGAACGCGAAGCCGGAGATCATGCAGGCGGATGACTCGATCAAAGAAATGTTGATACCGCTTAAAAGGATGATTTTGCACACGGTTACTGCGTCTCAGGGGTACTCATACCAGACAATAACGAGGGACGTGTCTGAAATCAATCAGGCTGCCGGAAGGATAAACACGAACAGGGACGAGGAGACTTCGCGGTCTATACAAAGGTGGTTTGCGAAAAAGGCATGTCAGTACGAGTGGGACTGGTTTGTTTACAGCATGTTTGTAAGTGGGAAAATTGCTGGCTACAACGCAACTGACTACTTCAAGGACCCGTGGAAATACAACCAGTGCCAGTGGCAGACACCTGGGCGAGAATTTATTGACCCCGCAAGAGAGTCTCAGGCAATTGAGCGGCTTGTCAATAACAAGCTTATGAGCAGACAGCGGTGGTATTCTGAACACTACGGTGAGGATTGGCGCGACGTAGTCGATCAGATTGCGGAAGAAGAAGACTATATGCGGAGTGTTGGTGTGGTGTCTGAGGCCATGGCAAAAGAAGAGGGTGTTGTATATGAGGAAGAAAATGAAGACAGTGAATTTTGATGTGTTAAAAAACATAAAGACGATAGCGTCTGACTCAAAAAGTGTTGTTGTGTCAATGGTTGGTGGTTTGTCTGTCCCGAAAGAGATTGTTTTAATTGTTGACGCAGAAAAAGGGGAAAACGATGCCAAAAAGTGACAGGAGACTGTTTCGCGCTGCGCCTGTTGAGGGTGTCGAGGGTGTTGACCGTGAAAAAAGGACCATATACGGTGCGTCAATGATAAGCGTTGGCGATCTTTTGGGGCACAGCTTGAGCGCAGACGATACCACCATTGGCCAGGTTGTTGAGCATGCAAACAAGGTTTCGCGCGGCGTTAAGGTGCGTTTTGGGCACCCCATGATGTCCGTGAACGCAGAGGGTACTTTTCTTGGCCGTGCAAAAAACTGGCGGGTAGATGGAGACCGCGCCCGTGCTGACGTTGAGCTAAACGACGTAGCCTTTCGAGAAGACTCACCATCTGGAAACATCGGGGACTATGTGCTTGACTTGGCGGAGAGCGACCCTGATGCTTTTGGAACCTCAATTGTTGTTGATGGCGACGAAGAGTACGAGATTGACGAAGATGGAAACAAGGTTGTTGACGAAAACGGTAAAACAAAAAACCCGATGCTGAGAATTAAGCGGCTTTGGGCTGCCGATATTGTTGACGAACCCGCCACTGGGGATGGCATGTTTTCAAAAACAGTTGTGTTGTCAAGTGTTGCAACGGAACAACTTGACAAACTGATTGATGAGCCAACAGCCCTTGATACGATCAGGTCTTTTTTAGGCCGGTATGTGTCGTATCGGGGTGATAAACATAACAATTTGGGAAGGCTTTTGTCAGCCCTTGACATGGCGACTGACAACGGTGTTACTGAAAAAGATGAGAAGGAAAATTTTTCACAAACAGAGAAGGGGTATTGTATGCCGAACGATGTCCAGAAAAGCGACGACTCCGAACTGCGCGCTGCGCTGGAGAGGGAAAAAAACGAGGCCGTCGAAAGTGCGAAAAAAACAGAGCGCGAAAGGGTTGAGTTCATTCGCGCACTTGGTACTCGTGTGGGTGCGAGTGCTGAAAAAATCAACGAAATGGTTGAAAACGGCACAAGTGTTGCCGACGCCGGGAAAGTTTTTTCACGTCAAGAGGTTGAAACCGCTGTGCCGGTTGCGCCTGAAAAGCCCGAAATAAAATTCGGTGTTGACGCGCGCGACAAGTTTGTTGAAGGTGCTGGCGCTTCGCTTGCCATGCAGGCGGGTGTTTTGGATCAGGAAAAAGATGCAAAAACCATTGACAATGTACGCAGGTCTCAGTATAACGGCATAGGGATCATGCAGCTTGCGCGCAACTGCCTGCATGCAGACGGTGTCGGAAATGCTCACATCATGAACAACGAGGATGTGTACAGTCTTATGATGCGGCGTCTGCGCGTACAGCTTGACGCTGGAGGCTCGGCACAGGCGACTGGTGATTTTGCAAACCTTCTCAGCAATACGCTTAACAAGGCGCTTGCCAGAGGGTGGGAAGTTGCTGGAACCACATACCAGAAGTGGTGTGGTACAGGGTCGCTGAGGGACTTCAAACAGGCTGATTTGATCAAGGTCACAGAGTTTTCTGATGTTGTCAAGATTCCCGAGGGTCAGGCTGCTAAGTATGGCGAGTTTTCTGACACAAAAGAGACGGCACAGCTTGAGACTTATGGCCGCCTTTACTCTTTGACCCGTCAGGCTATGATCAATGACGATTTGAACTGGTTTGCTCGCGTTCCGATGCGCGTGACCGCTGCTGTTCGTCGAAAAATGAACAAGCTTGCGTATGGTTTGATTTACAACAACAACGGAGGAACAAGCGATTTCGTCGGGCCGACGATGAACGAGGACAGCAACAGTCTTTTTGATGCAACAAACCACTCAAACTATGTTGCCGCTGCGAGCGGTGGTGCACCGTCTACGTCTACGCTCAACACTGCGTGGATTGCGATGCGGACACAGACGCTGCCGTCTCCCGATGGTGGCCGGAGCGACACCATTTACGCGAACATACAGCCGAAATACATCCTTTTTGGACCTAACCAGGCTATGAACGTTTACCGCCTGCTGAGTTCGACATATCTTGTCGGGTCCAACGAGGTCGGCAACGCAGAGGGTTCGATGGCGTCGAATATTTACGGCCCAGGCCAGGTCAGGAACATGATACCGATTGAGGACGCAGAGATAGACGGCCTCAACAGTTCATACAATCCTTGGTACCTTGCCGCAGATCCTTCGCTTGTTGGTACTGTGACCGTGTACACGCTCAACGGCAAAGATGCCCCGACGAGCAAGTCGGAAGAGGCCCGCATTAGTGAGGTCCAGGGCATGAGCTGGAGTGTGATGCACGATTTCACTTTTGCTGTTGAGGACTGGAGAGGTCTTTACTGCAACGTTGGGTCGTAATTTTTCTTTTGCGGGGGCATAATACTGAAGCAATAGGAGTGAAACTATGAGTGCTGTTGGATCGACACGCGAGGCAGAACTGCGGCAGAACCTGGCCGAGTCTACCCGTGTTGAGTGGACAAACGACACAGGGGCAGCTGTTTCTGTTGGCGAGGTTATTGCCATTGCCACGAAAAGTGGTCGCAGGAGAGCGCACTTTGTTGTGTCAAACAAGACGTCTCCCACATCCAGCACGGTTGCAAACGGTGCCGTTGCTCTTTTGCAGTGGCGCGGTCGGGTGAGTATTCCTAAGAATACGAGCACTGCGTTTACCGTTGCAAAAACTGTTTGGTGGGATTATTCTGGTGATGAGGCTGTTGCTTCTGCAACCGCGAACACGATGAATGATTTCGTTGTCGGGTCTTGTGCGAAGGCTGCTGCTTCGACTGATACTTTTGTCGAGGTTGACCTGAACGAGGGTCCCGACGAGGGTTCTCTTGGCTCCAGCTCTTCGAGCAGTTCGAGCAGTTCGTCTTCATCCAGCTCTACCGCTGCGCAATAAGGGGGCAGGCGATGTCAGCTATAGGTAGCACGAGAGAGGCGGAGTTGCGCCAAAATTACGGGCAGAGTATTTGTGTTGAGTGGACAAACGACACAGGGTCTTCTGTCTCTGTTGGTGAGATATTGGCGTTAACCACGAAAAGTGGTCGCAGGAGAGCGCACTTTGTTGTGTCAAATGTTAGTGTTCCCGCATCCAGCACGGTTGCAAACGGCGAAACGGCACTTTTGCAGTGGCGCGGTCGGGTGAGTGTTCCTAAGGATTCAAGCACGGCGTTTGCTGTTGCAAAAACTGTTTGGTGGGATTATTCTGGTGATGAGGCTGTTGCTTCTGCAACCGCGAACACGATGAATGATTTCGTTGTCGGGTCTTGTGCGAAAGCTGCAACGTCGTCCGACACGGTTGTCGAGGTTGACCTGAATCAGGGACCAGATGAGGGTTCACTTGGCTCCAGTTCTTCGAGTAGTTCGAGCAGCTCCAGCTCGTCCAGCTCTTCGAGTAGTTCGAGCAGCTCCAGCTCGTCCAGCTCTTCGAGTAGTTCGAGTAGTTCCAGCTCATCGAGCAGCTCTTCGAGTTCTTCCAGCTCTTCGAGTTCTTCGAGCAGCTCTGAACCCGAATGATCGACGGTCTTTTTTGGCGCGGGAGATTAGTGCTCCCGCGCCGGTGTTGGGGGTGGCTTGAGTATAGATCTCGGTTTACAAACGTCGATGGACAATGTGTTTCTCCAAAGCGGGTTTGAGGAGACGATTGTTTATACTCCGAGTGGTGGGTCTGGTGTGTCAATAAGCGCGATAGTTGACAGGTCTGGCATTTCGGAGGTTTCTTCTGCGCGTATAAGCAGGTACGCGACAGAACCGCGCAGAAACACCCTATCTGTTCTTTTGTCAACAACCGATGTTGATGCTGTTGTTGTTGGAGAAGACACCGTTGCGCTAAAAAAGAACACAACAGACACAACAAATACAGTTTTTACCGTTTCATCAATAATAAGTCAAGACTCTGGATCTTGGCGACTGGGGTTGACTTGAGTTTAATTGAGATAAAGGGGCGGATGACTGGAGAAAAAGAGGTGCTGCGCGCACTTGGTATGGCCCCCAAGGTTTTTCTGAGATATATGCACGCGTGGATGTCTGATGAGCGCGCGCGTTTTGTTGGCGGAAAAGACTCAAAGGGAAGAACCAGAAAAGGTTACCGTGGCATATTAAGCCGCAAAAGGCTGGCCAAAAGAGACGGCACGTGGTCGCGTCGGGTTGCGCACCTGTTCAAGGGGTATGTTACGAACCCGCGAAACATTGGTGGCCTAATGATGCGGTGCGGTGTTGGCTTGAACAGCAACAACCAAATGGTTCGGGCCGTGTGGAAATTGCAGGAGGGCGGGAACATCACAAGTGGCGGAAAACAAATGCCGGTGCCTATTTACCGCAACCTTGCCAGAATTGGTGTCACAAGCGGTTTCCACAAGTCAAAAGCGTTTAGCCGGTTAGCAAGCCAGGGTAAGCTTGTTGGGGTCAAGGATGGTGGCCGGGTTTATTACTTTGACCCAGAATCAAAGAAAAAGCGTGGGAAGGGGTTTCTGAAAAGTGGATTGCTCTTTATTGGTGTCTTTGGTGTCCGTGTTTCTCGCATGTTTACCGGGCGGTATGATTTTTATGGTCGTTTTGACAGAATGTTACCGGCGATGATATCTCGTGGTCAGGGCGTGGTTGACAGGGCGGCGACCAGCGTAAACAGGCGCAGGGTGTATGGCTGATATAATATCGCAACAAATATCTGAAAATATCAAGACTGCGCTTGGGGCGCTGTCGACTTATGGTGGAACGCCGACTGTTGAGCGAGAGCGGTCTGTTTTGCGCATATCTGGCAGATATCCGTTTATCGAACTGTCAGGCCCACAGATTGAAGTGATAAGCCGTGCGAGGGGTGTTGACATGTGCGATTTGCACTATGTGGCACGGTATTTTGTTGACACAAACGATGACAATACGACAAGCGATGGAGAAATTACATATCTCACGCGAAATGTTTCCGGGGATATTATTAAAAAGCTAATGGAGGACACTGACCGTGGCGACCTCGCAGAGTACACGTTCATTGACGAGTGTGGTTATGGTTTTGATGTTGACGAGGCTGCTAATGTGGTGATTTATTATGTGGCGGTTGCGTTCCATGTTCACGCTCGCATAGATAGCACTAATCCATATAACCAGGGGTAAAGATGATAAGCACAGAGAGACTTTTTCTGCTCAAGTTGCAGGACACAGAGGGGACGCCGGAAACGACGCTTGTTGGCACCGATGTTTTTGAGGCTGATCCTGGGTCAAAGATAGACCCGGACCCGTCAAAAACACCGATAAAGCTTGTAGCTGGCAAGCGCGATCAAGAAGCAACCGTGATTGGCCGCAAGCTTGCGAATGTCACGCTCAACGCTCCTATGAGGCCATGGGGTGCTTCTGGGTCCCGTGTTACGCCGGACTGGGTACGGGCGTTGCAGTGTGCAGGTTTTGAGAAGACAGAAAACAATGGGTACTGGATACTGAAGCCGACAAGCACGGTGAGGAAAGACTGTACTGTGTGGATGTATTCTGGTGACCTTCGGTCGAGTTATTCGCTTTTGCAAAAGGTCGGAAACGTCAAGTTTGATTTTACTATTAACATGGACTTTTCCGGGGACGTGATTTCAAAAATTGAACTCACCGGCATGGGTCGATATGATGGTGCGCCATCAAATGCCACACAGCCAAGCGTTTCTCGCAACCGCACAGCGGTGCCAGCTCTTACGGGTTGCACAATGCAAATAGGCGGAGATTCAGACTATCGCGTGTTGAGCTTGACGATTACTGGAAACCAGCCAACCGAGGCCACGGTGCTTCCGACGCATGCAAGTGGTGTTGGTATAAACGAAATCACAGACACTGAACTCAAGATCAGTTGCAAGGCATACAGGGAGATAACGACTACAGCAGACCCAGAGGCATCGCTTTACAATCTCACAACCGGTGCGCTGCGCGTGTGGTGGGATGCTGACAATGACGTTAAGATTGATGGCGGGTACATGCAGATTATTGACGTAAAGCCGTCAGACGAGAACGGTGTTGAGACTTGGGATATTGAGGGTATATTGCAGCGCAATGATTTGACGATAAGGTGTCTTGGTGGCACGTCAAGTTCAAGCTCCAGCTCGTCGAGTTCTTCCAGCTCGTCCAGCTCTTCGAGTTCTGCAAGTTCTTAACAAATAACAAGGGGGCATTATGATACCACTGACAGCAAACCAGCACTTCTTGCACAAAGACATTGAGAAGGGGGTCACGTATCATCTGCGCTATATAACAGGTGAAACTGTGGCCCAGTTCATGGATTTTGTTGGGGAAGAGGTAGACGATGGCGACGTGTCTGGTAACTACAGGTACTGCGCCGGACTGGTTGACATTTTTCTGGTAGGGATTGAGCAGGGTGGCAATTTGCAAAGGCCAGACGGAGACCAGAAGATCAGTGATATGATGCGGCTTGGCGATGTGATTCACGTCGGCACTGTTATCAGTGGCTTGGTAAATGAGTTGACAGGTATCGGGGTAGAAGAAGCAAAAAACTGATTGCGGCAGTGCTCGTCAGCATGGGGAGGCTGCCGACGTTCAATTGTGCCACATGTCGCCCGGAGATGCGCAGACACAGGGGGTGCAGGCGTGGATTCAAGCGCAAAGTTGTCTGGAAAATAGACGAATGTGTTTTTTGTGGGGGCAAAAACAAACATTGTCAATATTGTCACGGCAAGGGCTCGATACCGGTACGGCAGTGCCCCCGCGCTGTAATCGGAGAAACATCGGGCCTTTTGCCGTATTATCTGGACTATCGCAAGAGCAACGGGTCAGTGTGGCCAAGCGGTGTCACTGGCAGGATATATCAGCCAATAAAGCTTTGTGTTGCATTTGGAGTGCTTGACTATTATTATGACAAGGTGATGAGTGATGGCAAGAAAAATTGAGACGATACTATCAGTAAAAGATCAAGCCACGAAGAAAATACACTCCGTCGAGGGTAGTATTAAGCGTTTTTCGGTCAGTGCAAAGCGCGAGCTGAAGACGCTTTCGTCTCTTCCAAACATCATTGCTGGTGCGGCCATTGTTACTCTTGGCAAAAACTTTGTTCAGGCCGGGATGAAGATTGAGGTTTTCAGAAAGCAACTTGAGGCTGTTTCTGGCAGTGCTCGGGAAGCGGATAGGCAACTTGCTGCGATACGCAACTTCGCGCGCATGTCTCCCCTTGAAACAGAAGACGTTGTAAAAAGTTTTGTACGATTAAGAGCGGTGGGCATTAAACCGACAGAAGAACAGCTCAAGACCCTTGGTGGCGTTGCGACTCTTTTTGAAACACAGCTCGGGGATGTGTCAAATGCCATGATCAGCATGGAAAAAGAGGTTTTGCGCCGCCTTGGCGTAGAAATCGACAGGACTGGAAAAACAGCAATAATCACATCTGGCAAGGTTCGCCGGGAGGTTGGCAAGGATTCTGCGTCGATACGCGCGGCGCTTCTTGAGGTGTGGGAGGAACGGTTTCCGAATGCAATAGAAACGGCAGCAGACACTTTAAAGTCAAAGCTTTCTGTAATGCGGGGAAACATTTTTGAGTTTCAGGCCCAGTTGACAGAAGAGTTTTTGCCGAGTATGAAAGGTGGGGTAGGCGGCATAAACGAGTCTCTCGAATCTATGGTTAAAAACGTGAAACAGGTGGCTGCAGGAATCAAGATTCTGTTGGTGCCAATTAGAGCGCTTTGGAATGCTTTTCAAATTGCGGCAGATCTCATTGTTGCTTCTGGTATGAGTATATATGAGATTTTCGCACTGTTGATTGATCAGGTAATGGGGTGGGCTAAAATTTTTACTCAGACCATGGCGTCAATACCGACGATGTCTGAGATGTTCGCAAACCCAAAGGCGGCGCTCGAAGGTTTTTTGTCTGGGTTTGAGGATGTAAAGAGTGTTTATGGCGAATTGTCGAGGACGACGAGAGAACACTTTGACAACATAAAAATACACGGCAAAACATTTTCTGCCGAAATGGACAAAAACCTTGGCGACATTGCCGACAGTGTTGCCAATGTGGTTGTTGCGCTGGACAATCTTGATCGCAGGTCAAATATTACTGGTGATCTTGGTGGTGGCTCAATGGGTGGAGACGATGCTGGCAATCCGGTAAATGCTCCGGTTGCAAAAAAAGAGTCTGCTTTACAAGAGTATTTGACAAAGGTGCGCGAGATGGGGGCAAAGGCACGCTTGAAGGCTGATCAGCAAGAGGCAGAGGAGCGGTCTCGGATAGCACAAACGATGGAGGGTTCTGCAAAGCAAACGAACGAGGCTTTGCACTCTTTGGGAATGCAAGCTGTTGCTAATAGCAAGATGGCGGCCAAAAAGAAAAAGGCGATATTGATTGCCATGGCGATTTCTGAGGGTGCTGCAGCTGCTATGTCGGCGACACGTGCGGCTTGGTCTGACATGTCGAACAGTACAGTATATGAGGCGATTGCAAAAAACATAGCTGGTGTTGCCCAGGTTGCCACAATACAGGCGGCGCAGATTGCGGCGATATCGTCTGCGAAATTTGCGACAGGAACGAGTTTTGCTCCTGGCGGCATGGCGCTTGTTGGTGAGCGTGGTCCAGAGCTTGTCAACCTTCCTCGTGGCAGTCAAGTTGTAACGAATGCGATGACTCGCCAGATAATGAACAACCCACAGGTGACATATAACATCAACGTGTCTGGTGATGCTGGTCCCGATACGGTGCGTAGCGTAGAGAATGCGCTTGAGCGCCACGCTCGACTGACACGCATGGCGCTTCGGTACGGGTATATTTGATATGGCTACAACGATCACAGTTGGAACCGGTGGGGACTACACGAATCCTGCGAGTGCGTGGAACGCATATTCTGGCGGGCTGACAGATGACGTGGTTTTCGATATTATTTCAGACGTAACGGCAACAGGCTCTGGAATGCATATCGTAGTAGACGCCGCTTCGACGTACTCTGTCAAGTGGACGTGTTCACATAACGAGGCAAATAAAGAAGATTGGCAGAGCTGGTATAAAATCACAGTTGGAACGAGTACGACATTTGGTTTCCAGTTACTTGTTTCTAATGGGACAACGCTTGACGTAGAATATCTTTATTTACAGACGGTTGGCTCGATGTCCAATAAGCCAATTTTGTACCCTCGCTGCGAGGATGGGACGGCCACGGTGCGAGACTGTTACCTGTTCGGACACAGTAAAAACGATTATGAGTCGCTGGGGGTCTACATATTCCACAATACTTTTCAAAAAACGTCAAATTACAGCGTGTACAATACAAAAATCAGGAATGTATGGAAAGGCGTTCAGTGTTATCATGTGTCGAGCGGTGGTTCAATCGCATTAGAAAATTGTAGCGTTGACGATACTATTTATGGCGTTTGGACAAGGGGTACAACTGGCAGGGTGACAATCCGGAACACTCTGTCTGTGAATGCAAACACTTGTTATTATGATTTCATAAATGAGCGGGCACGCCCAACTTTTGAGAACTGCACTGCAGACGACGGAACAATCACAAGCAATCACCCGTTTTCTACCATTACCGACTGCATAGAGAACATCACTCCCGCAGACGAGTTCATTTCTCTCGACGAAACCGACTCCGATTATCTCCAGTTGAAAACCACATCACAGCTCGCCGATGCTGGCACCGCTCCGACGTATGCAGGTGGGGAGGACATTCTCGGCAACGACAGGCCGAACGGATCAGGAGATTATGCCATCGGATGCCATGAAATCGTAACGGTGAATACCGAAGGGTATAAAGCAATACCGAAATATCGTGTCGGCCTCAAAGTACAGGGTAAAGCTTACCGGTTTAACAACCCGCAGTATGGATACACAACCACAATACACATTGCGACACACATCACACCTGTTGCACCCAAGGGGTACACTGTTTGGGACGATGGGTCCTCGTATGATTATCGCACGTGCCGCGCAGAGTTTTTGTTGTATGAAGACGACGCGGAAACGCTTATACAAACGATAACAGACGACGCTTATGGCAGGGGTATTGACTGCAATTTAATATTGCAGGAAGGGTCTGGGTTTTACCCTTTCGGTCCTGACAAGGGGGACTCTGGAACCTTCGGTGTGCGTATCGTTCGCGTAGAGCCGGGTCCGGTACAAGAGGAGCCGTGGAGGTATTTCCGCATTGCCGTGGAAATGGTCGCAACGTCATATCCGGGGTATGTGCTTCCGACAGAGGTGTCGGAGGGCGATCTGCAAATTGGCACAATCACAGGGTTGCGGTACCCGCCAGACTTTCCCAAGTCACTGCACAATGTTTTGTACGACGCAAACATCACACGCGACGGGTCTCCATACACAACAGACTATCTTCAGTCTTCAGACAATTACGAGACGTCGTTGCCAATGGTTTGCAATCACAGCAAGTCTGCGGCGCTTGTAAACCATCTTGTGTCTACGGTGCGAGGCAGCACGTTGTCTGTCGTTGGCGGCGATAACACGTACCTTTTTGGGCGCATACCTGGCGACAGTGGAACGTATACCTGCCGGTGGATTGACAGCTCGCTCAAGATAGTACACGTTGCTTACAACAGGTTTTCTTTCGATCTTAACTTTTACAGGGTGTCATAATGTCAGCATCTGAAAACGGGACGATTTTTGGCGCAAGGGTATATCTTGACTCTGTTCCGTCTGTTGCGAACGCGTCTGATATCGGCTTGTATGGTGTTGCAGGTGAAAACAGCCAGTTCCGTTGGATCATGTCTGACATTTCGCCGTATAGTCCAACGGTGACGTGGAAGACTGGCGTTTTGACTGTTTCTGGTATTGGTGACATTGAGGAAAGCGTTGATTTAAGGGTTGGCGGAAACTTGCCGCGAATAGGTGGCACTGAGGTGCGTGTTGCTAATACGCTTGAGGTTGGCGGCAGCTTCACTCAGTTTGACAGGGTA
>Ga0180434_10004913_pt1 | contig 16030 bp, 29 predicted proteins | sample SS_ome_7_FD_132453 | JGI IMG/M metagenome (GOLD analysis project Ga0180434, IMG submission 132453) | Hypersaline lake sediment archaeal communities from the Salton Sea, California, USA - SS_1_D_2 metaG | ecosystem: Environmental > Aquatic > Non-marine Saline and Alkaline > Hypersaline >...
ACCCCGGGGCCTGGGGGGCGGGGCGTGCTGCCAAAGACATTCCGGGGGGCCTGGGGCAAAGCACAATATCACCCCGGGCCGGGGCTGGGGGGTAGTAGGGCAAAGCACAAAGCACACCCCGGGGGCTAGGGCAATCTAAATGTCGGGGGCGGGGGGCTGTGAGATGTCCGGGGGCCTGCCAGTACATACACCCACCCTATACCCCCTCACCCTATGCAGGGCAAGCCCCAAAGCAAAGCACTGTCAACCCTATGCTGTCTGCCATAGTTAGCTAGCTTGGGGCAAAACACTGGGCACGGGAGATCGAGTGATACGACGACTTTCCTATGAAGCCGGTTCAGTCCCGCCGAAGTTTCGTCGGGCCTGGGCGAAGTAGGGCGGCAAGGGCTGGGCTATTTCAGAAGGGGCGGGGGGCCTGGGGCTGCAAGGGCAAAGCCTACCCCGGGGGGCCTGGGGCAAAGGGGTCAAGGTAACATCAATGAGCATCGCAACTGTCTGTCCTGTCTGAGGTTGCGACACTACACCCTGCTCAGGGGGCGGTAGCGAGGCGAAGCGGTTCCGTTCTCCTCCGTGCCCAGTCTCCACCCCCCGTCAGCCAAACTACAAACGCTCATGTTCTTCTGTGCTGTCTTTTTTGCGTGAATTTTGCACCACGAGGGGCACTGTCCGGGCCGGGTCCCCACGTCCGCACACGTGTGCGGCGTGTGGTAGTGGGCAAACGTGGGCAAACGTGGGGCGGCGTGGGGCAGCTACGGAACTTCTCTGGCGTCACCCCCTACGGAACCTCTTTCTCTGCAAGCCCACCCCCGGTCCCTTTGCGGCTATAATACCCCCAGCGGCCGGGCGTACCGGCTAGAACCCCAGGTGGGAAGTGAGGCGAGCTGTGACGACACACGATGAGAAGTGGGCTGAGCTTGTGGGGGACCTGATGCGGGAACGCTACCGCCAGCGGCACGCCTTCCGGGGCAAGTACCCCCGGGGCTGTGCCCACAAGCGACGCAAGGCTCAGGCCAAGACCAAGCACCGGCGGTTCCGCGTCTGCTCCCGGTGTGGCACCCGGTTCGCGTCCTGGCTGCTCTTGACCTGCCAGAGTGGGAGTGGGAGGTGTGCCGGGAACGGTGCCGGGCGTGCGACAAGAGGTGGCTGAAATGAGCGACAGGCGGCGGTGGAAGCTGGAAGGTGTGATGCTCTACGCCACCCTTCTGCTCTGTGCCCTTGCGGCCCTGCTCGTTCTGGGAGTGCTGCCCGGTGTGCGTTGATCGGGAAACCCGGTGGGCGGCGAAGGAGTTGCTGGCGGAGCTGGATGCCGGGTGGCTGGAGGTGTGCAAGGTGCCGGGCAGGGAGGGCGGCTACGTGCGGCTGGTGTGCGAGGTGAATTGTCAGTGGTATCGGGACCTCTGTGCCACCTACCCCAGCCCCAGGTGTCGGCGGTGGCGGAAGCCCAGGACGGTGATAAAGCGGTGCCATACACGGGCGGCACTGGCCAGCCTTGCACGCGGGCGGGCGTGCGGGCCGGTGTACCGGGACCGGCTAGACCCCTATCTTGAAAGCAAGCGGGAGGAGTTGCGTGAGTACCTGCAAGACGTGCCGTTCTAGGGTCGCGGTGGTGCTGGACTACCCTCACGCGAAGTCCTTCTACGGCCCACTGGTCCGGGCCATGCGGCGGCGGTTCAACGTCACCCCCATCCCCCGGTCCCGTGCGGCGGCCTTGCAGGGCTGGGACCTCGTGGTGTTTCCCTTCCGTGACTGGGCGGTGCCGGGGAGCTTTGTCGTGGACCACGCCCCGCTCCTGGGCAACCGTTGCACCTTGCAGGCCCAGGACTTTGAGGTGTGGTCCAGCCTGGGCGTGGAGCGTGCGGCGGGGGTTTGGGGCGTAGGTGCCCGGGTCGCAAGCTGGCCCATCGGGTTCTTCTTCATGGACCAGCTCGACTTCGGCACGTACCGGCCGGACGTGGCCTTGGCCTACTTTGCAAACCGGGAGCCCCGGATAGACGTGGCGGGAACCTTGCGGGTGCTGTGCCAGCGGTTTGCCCGGGTGCTGTACTGCTTCCACGTGATGGACCCGGGCTGGGACGTGCCGGTGGTGGCCGACAACCTGAAGCGGGTGAAGCACGGCCCGGCGTTCTGGGCAGCCCTGGGCCAAGCGGGAACGGTGCTCTGTGACTACAGTTCCGTCGTCACGGTGGCCCTGGGCGACCCCCGCAAGCGGCTCTATTCCCATCAGGCCATGCCCCGGCCGGGCCACGCGGCTGCCCGGTTCTTCAACCGGGTGGTTCAGCGGATCGCCTACACGTACACGGAGGACAGCCTGGGGCGGTTGCTGGACGAGCCGGATACCCGCACACGTGTGCGGCAACGGTGGGCAAGGTGGGTTCACGGCCCCGGCCTGGGCAAGGGGGCCACGGAGCGAGTAGTGGGGGCGATGGAGCAGGCGATAAGATTGCGACGGGAAGGGACTTGCACGGGGCAACCGATACGGGCTATACTTGGGGGTGACCCTTGCAAAGGAGGCGAACATGAGCCGAGATGATTTGGAGCTGGCCCGGGTAGTGATCGCGGGCAGCGGTGTGGACAGCGGCGAACCGGATTACCGGATCGCCTGCGAGGATATGAGCCGGGTATGCGGTGACCCGGTGACCAAGCGGTGCGTCTTGGACGCCTTGGACCACTTGCGGCGGGCGGTGGCTGAAAGCTACGGCCCCCGGGTGGAGCCCTTTGTGGACACCATAGCGGACCACCTGGGCTATACGGACTTGAGGCGGATGTTGATGGGCCTGCCCGGAACGTGGTATCCCGACCTCTTGCGGGCTATGGTGGAGGCGGCCTACGCGAAGGGCGTGTTCCGCCCGGAGGGGGCAAGCGGCTGGGTCCGCAACCTGGAAAACCGCCTGGGGCCTGTCGGTATGCGGGCACCGGGTACGGTGGCGGGCAGGAAGGAAGAAACGGGTGAGATCGACGGCTGAGTGCGAGCAGATGAACGCGGTGTACGCGGCTCTGGATGCCTTGCAGCCTACGGCGGACCAGTTGCGGGAGCTGTGGCGTGAGGCGGTACACGTGGCCACGGTGGGCACGGAAGCAGAGCGTGCGGCGGCGGCCTTGTTCTGCCATCAGCTACGGTTTCACGTACAAAGACGAATAGAGCGACAGAAAGCGAGGTGACCTATGGAAGCGGCTGGCAAGGTGAACGCCTACGTGTGCGAGGCTTGCAACTTCCGCAAGTGGACGGTGAACCTGAACACGGGCACCACCCCCTTCCTCACCTCCTGCCCCAAGTGCGGGCAGATGGCCCAGTCCTGCTTCTACAAGTTCGGCCTCCCACCGGCCAAGGGGCCTATCAGCATCACCCCGGCCTGGGCGTGGTACAGACCGACACGGGAGGAGCTGTGGGCCACGGGCAACGCGGAAACGATGCGGCACGTGCTGGGCGGCGGGTTGCTGTGCCAGCCCTTGACAGAGGCCCGGCCTTTGCGGCCGGACCCCACGAGCGAAGCCTGGGACTTTGACAAGTGGGCAGCCTTTGCCGAAACGACCTACGGTGTGCGGCCGGACCCCGAGAACCCGTTCTACGTGGTGCCGGACAAGGACCCGGCGGGGCCTGGGCTCACGCTCCGGGACCTGCAAGCACGGCACGCGGTAGGTGTCCAGGTGGGCACCCACGGGCGGCGGCTGTGGGTGTGCGTTGACGGCGTGGCTGTGCTACGGGTAAAGGCCCCGGCCATACACCTGGAGGACATGCGAAATGACCCTGAACGTGGAACCGGCGGAACCGACGCCGGAGGACCTGAAAGCGTGGATTGACGCGGCCACCTACGAGCAACTGCTCAGGCGGTGGCGGTTTTCGCCCCCAGGGGACCCGGCCTTCCGGGATCGGATGGGGGACTACTACGCCTACGTGATGGCCAAGCGGCGGGCGGAGGTAGGCAACGCGGAACACGTGGCCACAAGCAAGAGGATCGGATGGGAGCCATGAACGCCTTAGAGCTTTCGGAATACTTGGTCCGGGGTGTGCCGGACCCACGGTTGAAGACGGTGGTGGTCAGTGCTGTGGGTGTGCGGGGCGTCATAGGCGGCCTGGGCGGCCACCTGCCCCAGGTGCAATCCTGCTCCCAGGGCATTGACCACGACAGCGGGTTTGTGTTCATTCACCCCCAGCCTGCCGTCTACTTGCGGCGGCCGGGCGAACGCCCCAAGACTGACGCCTTGTGGCGTGAGGAGGATCACGTGACGCTGGACCGGGTGCTGGCCGAATACTTGGCAGAGCACCCGGGCACCTTGCCCAGCCGGATCAGCGTCTTGGAGTTGCTGAAGTGGCACCACGGAAAGACGGTGGAGGCAAGCGGTGGCTGATTTCGTAGATGACCTGACACGGGAGGCGGAAGCCTTTGTGGACCGGGTGTGGGCACACGTGGCCCTGACCCCGGAGCAGAAGGTCTACGTCTGCCAAGCAATCCAGGCCCGCATCTCCATGCGGCTGATGGAGCAGATGCGGCAAACCGGCAAGGAGATAGACGATGCAGGCGACGATTGACGCGGAACTTGCACGGGCGGCGGACGGCCAGCGTATGCGGGGCATCCCGGACCACTGGGGCCTTGTGGGCCTGTCCGAGGACGATGCGTGGCTCGTGGTGCGGCGGCGTGGCTGGCGGTTCCGTGTGCTGTCCCGTGGGGGCACCCGTGTCGCGGACGAGCTTGTGGGGGCCTATGATCCCGGGCAAGTGAACGTCGCGGTGACAGCGGGCAACGTGGTGGCCCAGGTGCTTGGAATAGGGTAGGAGCCAGCCGTGCAAATCGACCAAACCGTGAAGACGTTGCTGGCCACGACCGGCGACCTGGAAACCCGCCTCAAGGCGGCGGCCAAGGGCCTGGAGGGTGGCCTTTGTGCGGAGGAGCTGCGACAGGTGTTCCTTGACAGCGTGCGGGACGTGGGCCTGCTTCAGGGCAGCCTACTCACGCTCCGGGACTTGTGGCCTCCCCCGTGTTCCTGAAATACAAGTGGCCCCAGATTTGCGTATAGCTGGGGCGGGGGCTTGGAAATATGTTGCAACCCCAGACCAAAGTGATGCTCAGATATGCCAAGTACCGCAAGCATCTGGACGGGCGGCAACGTGCCCAGGCGGCCCGGGAGCTGTGGCACTGGCGGGGCGTGCTACGTGCCCAGGGGCTTATCCAGGTCGGGCGGTTGCTGTTCATGGAGGTGGGCACGAAACGGAGGTGATGGATGTTCCTAGTGCTGGCCCCAGAGGAAGGGCGGGTAGCAGACCGGCCCGAGGTGTTCTACGCCAAGGACGAACCGGACGAGCTGACTGGCGACGTGCAACTGGCCACCGTGTTCACCCTGGAGGTGGTGGACGGCAAACCACTATTCACCCCCAAGCTACCGGCGGGCGACTGGCGGGTGTGGGGCGTGGAGTATCGGTTGATCTGAGGTAATAACCCCGCACACGTGTGCGGTGATTATAATGTTTGCGGATTATAGGAAAGCGTGGTAAACAAGCGGTCAACCCCGGGCCGGTGTGGCCTGGGCTAGTTGCAACGGCCCCAAACCGCGAGGCCATCATGGCCAAGAAGCGGGGGGCGTAGCATGAGGAGGGCCTATAATGGCCACGCGACGAAAGAGTAAAGCGGTTCGGGAGGTGAAAAAGAAGCTGGGGGCCTACCACCTGCCACGGGGAAGGACGTTAGTGCTGCCCCTGGACAGCTTGCACGTGGACCTCCGGTATCAGCGGGGGCTTTACGAGGCCCACGTGCGGCGGATCATGCGAACCTTCCACGAGTACGGGATCACCATTCTGATTGTCCATGAGTACGAGGGCAAGCGGTGGATCGTGGATGGCCAGCAACGGCGGGAAGCCTTGCGGCGGATGGGCTTCAAGGAGGTACAGTGCTACGTTGCCAAGGTGGGCAGCTACCGCACGGCGGCCGAGGCATTTCTTCTGCTCAACTCCCCACAAAGCAGGAAGCAAACCTTGTCGCACGAGCGGTTTCAAGCGGAGCTTGCCTCCGGGGCTATGCGGGCGGCTGCCATCTGGCATGATCTCCTGACCCACGGATACCGTATTCCGGGTATTCATGTTCCGGTGGGCCATCCCCAGGCGGCGTCTTTGGCTCGGCTGGAGGAACGGTTGCCAGAGGAGAGGGCTGACATGATTGGCAGCGTGGCAGCCTTGGAGGATGCCTACGGGGCAAGTCATGGCCCGGAGGGTAGGGACAAGCCCGGCGTGAGCGGGCAACTGGTTCGGGTGCTTGAGCTGCTTCGCATCTGGCAAGGTAAAGACGGCTGGCTGACCGGGAATATGGTCTACGGCCTGGGCTACCTTGTGTCTCGTTATGGCAGGCGGTTCACGGACGATCAACTGAGGGAAGCGGCGGATCGCAACCGCGTCCGCGATCCGAAAACTGGGGTCATTCGACCCATGACCCCACAAGAAACCTGGAGCTACTATCACGAGCGGCTGCCAGAGCGGTGGAAACAGAACCGCCATGTTCAGTGTCGGCTCTTGGCGGGTGCCTGGGCGACTTTGCTGGGCCTGGAGAAAACCGAGGACGTGATTTGGGAGTAGGCCATGCGGCCAATCTGTGTCCCGTGCCGGATTGAGATGCGGTGCGAGGAAAATGGCGTGCTGATCCGCGACCCAGAGGTGGGCGGGTTTCCATCCACCTACTGGGTCGCGGACCTTTGGCGGTGCCCGGTGTGCGGGCATCAGATCATCACGGGCAGGTCCCGGGAGCTGACCAAGGAGGCGGCGGCTGCCCACGGGCGGCCAGTGGACCAAGCCCTGGAGTTCCGGTACAATACGCCCCAAGAGGAGGAAGCAAGGTGCCGGGACTTTCCGAAGACAATCGGGTAGTGAACGCCCTATGGCTGGGAGGCGACCTGTCTTGCATGGAGCAACTGACAGCCGCCTCTTTTATGTTCCACGGGCACACGTTCCGGCTTTGGCACTACTACCCGGTCGGCTGTGTCCCGGACGGCGTGGAGCTGTGCGACGCCCGGGAAGTGCTGCCAGAGGAGGACGTGTTCTACACCTCCGTGGGAAAGAGCCCGGGCAGCCCAGCGAACTTCTCGGACTTGTTTCGCTTCAGGTGTATCTACCTGTTCGGCGGGTGGTACGTGGACATGGACGTGGCGTGCTTGCAGCCCTTCCAGTGGAAATCGCCCTACGTGTTCCGCCACCATCCGGGCACCCTAATCACGGCCAATATCCTCAAGGCTCCGCCCAGGCGGACGGTGATGAAGATGGCCTACGAGGGAGCCCGGGCTGTGCCCTACACGGACCACCACTGGAACCGCTACTTCATACCCTTGGTCACGGCGGTGGCCGACCTGGAGCTGGGGAAGTACGTGGTGGGGTCACCCTACTTTGAGGACGATTGGAGCCAGTGGATACTTCCCAAGCGGGGCAAGAGGAATGAGCCCTACGAGGAGGCCCGTGGCGTCCACTGGTCCCATGCTTGGCTCCACAAGCACGGGTTCGACAAGCGGCGGCCGGTGCCGACCAGTCTGTACGACCGTCTTCTGCGGGAATACGGGCTACACCCTGGAGAACCCACGGAGGAGCAAACGGAATGAAGCGGTTGACCCCTTTGCTGTTTGTGGCGGTGGCCTTGACGCTGTGCTCAATCACCTGGGCGGCGGGCTACCGGACGAAGAACTTTGTATGCTACCACGCGGACCCGGAGTGGGCTGAGCAGACGGCGAAGTGGGCGGAGCACTACCGGGCCAAGCACGCGAAAGAATGGCTGGGGATGGAGGACATGCCAGCGTGGTCCCAGCCCTGCCAGATCACGCTCCACGTGGGGCACGGCCTGGGCAACGGCGGCTCCACCACCTTTGTCTTCGACCGGGGCGAGGTCTTTGGGTGGAACATGAAAATCCAGGGCGACCCGGAACGGGTGCTGGATAGCGTGCTGGCCCACGAGGTTCTTCACACGATCTTCGCCACCCACTTCCGGCGGCCCTTGCCCAGGTGGGCGGACGAGGGGGCGTGTGCCACGGTGGAGAACCACACGGAGCGGGACAAGTACAATCGGCAACTGGTCCAGTTCCTTCAGACCGGGCGGGGCATAGCGTTCAACCGTATGCTTCAGATGCGGGAGTACCCGCACGACATTCAGCCCCTCTACGCCCAGTCCCATTCCTTGGCGGACTACCTGATCCAGAAAGGCGGGCGGCGGTGGTACGTGCTGTTCCTGGAACGCTACTTTGCCACCGGGGACTGGACGGGTAGTGTGAAGGAGTTCTACGGCGACGCCTCTATAGGCGATCTTCAGACCGGGTGGCTGGCCTGGGTCAAGGAGGGCAGCCCCAGGTTCCAAGGTATGCGGCCAGTTCAGGGCGAGCTTGAACGGGTTGCTGCGAGAAAACCTGTCAAGTAGAGTTGCCCCGGCAACCGATACCGGCTATACTTGCACCTTATGGACCCGCACACGTGTGCGGGCACTGGGGCGATGGTATGCTTGGATAAGGAGCTGTGCGATGATTATGGGAAACGGCAACGGGCACGCAAACGGCAACGGCGGGCCGGTGACGGACGTGCTGAAGTGGTTCAAGGAGCACCGGGGCGAGCGGGTGCTGCTCGCGGCATACGCGGACCCGCCTGGGGCCTGCAAGACGAATGACTGGGGTGGCCTGACTTCTATGCCACACTCGTGGTCCAGTGCGGCGGTGGACCGGCTGAAGGGGATGCGGGTTTTCGACCAGGAGGACTACGACGTGCCCACTGACGGGCAGGTGGTGGACGCGGCCTGGGACCCGGCGGGTGGCCCGGTGGTGCTGATCGACACCTGCCTGGAGGAGCTTGTGGACTGTGAACGCAACCGCAACGGAATTCGCATGGTGGCCCCCAAGGTGACGAGCTTCTGTGCGAGCATTGAGTACCGTACCCCGACCAAAGCGGTGCTCGTGGGCGGCATAGCTTGCACGGTGGCGGAAGCGTGCGAAGTGAATGGCCTGGAGGCCATGTCCGAGACTGGCGGCTGCAATACCGCGAGCGAAATCTGGCTGCCCGGGGCACGCCAGTTCAGCGGGGCCTTGCGGCTGTACCGGGACATCCTGATGCGACACGAATACGTGGGGCAGGGCGACAGGGACAGCCGGGTGTGGCTGAACACCTGGAAGACCCGACCCAAGCTGTCAAACACCCTGCTCCGCAAGCTGTTTCCCAAGCGGGACTTCGGCGTGAACAAGTACCTGGAGGCAGTGGGTGGCGTGCTTTGCCCCGGGTTTGTCCAGACCAGTGAAAGCTCTTACAGCCCCAGCGGCAAGGCGGTGCTCCATGCTGAAGTGGCGTGGAAGAACGGGCACGCCCGGCGGCGGCTCAAGCGGCGACGCCAGCCCACCGCGAGGATTGAATTGTAGATGCACGATAGACCCCAAGGGCCTGGAGTGCTTGACCCGGGCCATGCGGGCGGCCAGTGTGTCGGTGGGGGATTTTGGGCGTGCTGTGGGTGCTGCTATGGCCAAGAAGGAAGAATGGAACTGTGACCGCCTGGGCTGGCGGGACGGCTACGTGGTGCGGACCCGGCGGTGGTCGCGTGGCGGTGCAAGGCGGCGGCAAGAGTTCCTTGTGCTGGATAAGGCGAACCACGCGAAAACCCTATACCGTACCGGGCGGCCTGCGGAGTTGACCCAGTGGCTCAAGGATCACCCCAGCCCCTACTCCCAGCCCTGGCTCCCGGATGGCGTGCTGCTCGTAGAACACGGCGGCAAGATGTACCGGGCCAAGCCCAGGGCACCCGTGTCGGAAACGCTACGGTGGACCCAGCCCGGCGGGTGCTTCTGGTTTGACGGGCATCTGTACGCGGTGCTGATGCAGAACGTAGGGGACAAGGTGGTGGCCTGCAAGCTGGGAGCCCCCAAGGAGGAGGCCACCGTACAATTCGCCTCCGGGACGATGGTGGTGCCGGTGGACGAGGCGACCATGCTACGCTACGAGCGGGGTGAACTGCCCACTATGCTCGCGGCGGGAACATCGGATTGACGCGGCGGTAAGCATAGGCTAGACTATCGGGGGTGACCCCGATTAACGACTGCGGAGGTTGCAGAAAATGAGTGACATAGAATACGTGCCCCTGACGCAGATTGCGGAGGAGCTGGGCTACCACGTGCGGCACGTCCGGCTCTTGTGCAAGCAAGGGAAAATCAAGGCCCAGAAGGTCGGGAAGCCCTGGATCGTGACCAGGGAGGCGGTGGAGGAGTTCAAGCGACAGCCTCGCCCCACGCCCGGCCCTGCCAAAGGCGAAAGCTGACCCAGGTGGCCAAGGATGGCAGAACCAGAGCACGCGATACAATATGGCCCCCACACGGAAAAGACCTGCCCGTTCTGGCGTTATGACAACGGCGGCCGGTGTCTGGTGGAGGGTATCGTGTGCCGGTTTGGCGTGGGCGAAAACCACGTGCCAGAGGATTGCCCCCTGCCAATCAAGGTTCGCTTGATCGTGGAGGACCGGAAATGAGGTACGTGCTGGCGGTGGTGCTGGCCCTGGGCGGTGTGGCCTACGGGCAAGAGCTGCGAACGGAGCGGGATTTTCAGCTATACTTGAACCAGTGGCTCCAGGGCAAGGTGGAGGCCCGGCTGCCAGATGGGACGCGGGTGGACATCCTGACCGACGATTTGGCGGTGGAGATCGACTTTGCTGGCAAGTGGTATGAGGCAGTGGGGCAGGCGGCCCACTACGCGGTCCTGACCGGGCGGCCCCCGGCGGTGTGCCTGATCGTAGAGGACGCGGGCGACGAGAAGTACGTGGTGGCGGCCCGGCGGGTGTGCCGGGCGACTAGAGTGAACGTGGAGGGCGTGTGGTATGGCATGACCCTCCTCACCTACCGGAAAGGACAACGACATGGAATGGGCGAACCGAGTGGAGCTGGCGTACCGGGTATTCGTGCGGACCACGCAAGACGTGGACTTTCAGTTCCAGGAGATGCGGCGGGTGCTGCAAACGGCCTTCCCGGGCCGGTGCGAGTTTGCAGACCTGGAGGACTTGCACCTGCCAGTCCGGCCGGAGCAGGTGGCGGGCTTTCAGGCCAAGGGCTACCTCGTGACGGAGGCGGCGGCCAGCGGGCAGCGGTCCCTCGTAGTCCGTGAGCTGGCGGTGCGGCTACGTGGTACGGACGCGGAGCCTGCCAAGCAAACGGCCGACCGGGTGCTGGGGCTGTGCGGCAACGTGTTCGCGGTGGTGCGGATCGTGGCCGAAGCCCTGACGGAAGTGGTGGCCATCTAGCTGCCAAGCCCTGACCGCACACGTGTGCGGGCTTTTCTGAGAAAAATCTTCTCCACTTTTCCCCGGGTTTCAGCGGAGTTCTCGATTTATTTCGGGAATTCCGTCCGTTCCGTCTAGTTCCCCGCTTGCGTTGTAGCCGATACCGGCTATACTTGGGGCATGGCAAGCAACAATACAAACCGGGGCGGCCAGCCCCACAAGCAAAGGAGCCAAGCTATGCGGACGACCAAGAGCTTCAACCCGGTGGACTACTGCTTCGCGTGGACCTCGGACGAGTGGTACACGTGGGACAGCAAGGCGGCACGGGCCAAGGCCCTCGCGGAGCGGAACGCGGAGGCGGCCCGGCTGAAGAAGGCGGGCTACGTGGTGCGGAAATATAGCGAGCCCTCCCAGCGGATTACGCGGGGCGGGATTGGTAGTGGCCACCCGGAGGTGGACTTTGTGGTGACCATCTACTGCCTGACGGCGACCAAGGACTGAACCCCAAACCCGGGCCGGGTGGGCCACGTGCCTGCCCGGCCCTTTGTGCAAAGGAGCCGAACTGTGATTACCATGACCCACAAGCAAGCGGTGGAAGCGGCCAAGGACCTCGCGGGTGTAGGCAAGGGCACGCGGACGCGGCCCACGGGCCTCCACTACGAACCGGAGGAACTGATCCGGGCCATGAACTACCTCGCGGACGCCCTGAACGAGGGCCTTGTGCTGAACAGCGGGGACGGCTACTTCTACGGCCTCCGGCGGCGGTACGGCCTGCTCTGTTGCCACGACGGCGGACAGATCAAGGGCAGCCTATGGCGTGCCCTGGAGTACGTGTGGAAGCGGGAGGAGCGGCTGGAGGTGCTGGGGTGGCTGGCGGACCTGGACATGCCCACCGCCCTGGAGGACGGGTACGAACCCACGTGCCACCTGGACGAAGTGAAGAACGCGATTTTCATGGCCATCGGACACGCCTGCCCGGACTACGTGTGGAAGGTGAAGAAATGAGCGGGGACTGCTACCGGCAAGCGGCGGAAGCGGTGCTGGGCTGGCGGCACGCCCGGGCCGTGCCAGAGGAATGGACGGACGTGGTGCTGTGCCACGGCTACCCTACGGGCACGGGTGGGGATGCACGCGGGCGGGTGTACGGGCACGCCTGGGTCGAGGGCCGCGACGAAAACGGCCTTGACGTGGTGCTTGACGCGGTGACTGGGGCCACGCTCCCGCGAGGGGTATACTATGCGGCGGGGCGTATTGACGCGGCCCAGGTGCAACGCTACGGCCCCCAGGCGGCCCGACAGCGTATTGTGGACACTGAACACTGGGGTCCGTGGGATAACGTGCCCCCGGAAGCTGCCTTTGGATAGGAGGTGTGGTGTGGCAATTCTTAGACCGTGCGGGGGTTGCGTGCTGTGCTGCAAGGTGATGCACGTGCCCAGCATAGACAAACCGGAGGGCCAGTGGTGCCCCCACTGCAAGCGGACGGGCGGGCCGACAAGCGGCTGCTCGATCTACCTGGACCGGCCCCGGGAGTGTGCAGAGTTCAACTGCCTTTGGAGGCTGGGGTTCTTCCGCGACAAGGACCGGCCGGACAAGGTGAAATGCGTCTTTAGCGTGAACGAACCCAAGGAGGGCAAGGAGCAGATGATGGTCTGCTATGAGAGCCACCCTGGGGCAAGCCGGGGCAAGCAAGCCCGGCAAGTGATAGAAGCCTGCCTGAAGAAGGGCGTGGCGGTGTACGTGATGAGCCCGGACGGCAAGCGGAGCATGAGCCTGCCCCCGGGCCGTGCTGTTTCTGACTTTGCGGACTTACCGAAGGAGCTGTGCGATGGCGGCGATTGACGAAGTGAAGGACCCGGCCATGCGGAACCGGCTGCTCACGAAATGCCTTTGGGCAATCGGCTGGCGGGTCAAGGTGCGGACGGATGCGACCACGCGGTACACGGGCACGGTGGTCGGTGCTACGCTCCACGGCTGGCGGCAACGCGGACAGAGCCGGGTTGCCCAGTTCACCATCAAGGTTCGCGGGCCTGCTCCGGCGGAGTGCGAATGGACCTTTGTGGTGGAGCAGCTACCACGGGACAGCGGCGTGGAGTTGCGGGCGGTGGCCCCGGCTAGAGTGTAGCCCCAAGCGGTTGCCGAACTGGCCCCGGTGTGGTACGCTACGCCCTGGGACGACAAACCTTTTCCCAGGGGAGGTATCACGTGATCCGGCTACAGTTCAACCTTCAGCCCGTGGGCAGGTCCCACCACCGAAGCGGCTGGCCCTATGCTTGGCGGTCCTTGCAGCTCATCCATTCCAAGGACGGCCTTCTGTTTGACGATTTTGTGGAGCGTTCCTTCACCTACCGGCGGCTCTTGCGGCCCTACCTGAAGCCCTGGGCCTCCGTGTGGCACAATCCGCCAAGGATGCCCTTCTGGTTTGACGCGAACCAGGACCCCCGGGCTGTGATGGACAGCCCGCTCTTTCAACGGTCCCGGCCCCACCTCAAGGTCGCGTTCGCCCTGTCGGAGTACCTTGCAAGCTGGCTCCGAACCCGGCTGGACTGCCCGGTTTACAGCCTGCTCCATCCCACGGAGATGGTGGCGAATAACTGGAGCCCCGAAGCCTTTATGAGCAACCCGGAACGCAAGGCGGTTCAGGTGGGGTGGTGGCTTCGCAATACCCGGGCCATCTATCAGCTTCCGGTCGTGCCGGGCTGGACCAAGATGAACTTGAAGCTGCCGGATAGCTGGGTCGTGGCGGCGGAGGCCCGGGTGGCTGAATACTGGAAGCAGATGGACACCCGGAAGGACGTGGGGCAGGTGCTTGAAGTGCCCCGGCTGCCGAACGAAGAATATGACAAGCTACTGGCGGAAAACGTGGTGTTCCTGGAGCTGTTTGACGCCAGTGCGAACAACGCGGTGGTCGAGTGCCTTGCACGGGATACCCCGATCATTGTGAACCGCCATCCGGCGGTGGAGGAATACCTGGGCAGGGACTATCCGGGCTTCTATGACCAGTGGGAGCAAGCCCCCAGCCTGTTCACGGAGGACAACGTGCTGGCCTGCCACCACCATATCGCGGCCATAGACAAGATACCGTTCAGCGGTGCGGAGTTCCGATCCCGCATCCGCAAGGGCGTCCTGGAGGCTACCACGTGAACAGATACATCCTTTGGCGGATAGTGGGAAACGACCTGCCCCCACGGCACGAGCCGGACCAAGCCCTGAAGCACCTGGGGTTCATTCTGGAGCATGAGCCGTTTCTGCCCCAGTGCGAGAAGCGGTTCCTGTTCAACCGGGTGGTGGACGCGGCACGCCTGGAGCAGATGGCGGACATGGTGCGGGCGGCCGGGCATGGCGTGGACGTGCTACCGTTCAAGCCCGAGGAGTACCGGGAGCAACGGAATGACCCCCAGCGGTTCCGCTACCTTATACCGATCAACGAGGCCCGGAACTTGTGCCTGGAAAAGGGCCTGCCCACGGGCGTGGAGTACGTGCTGCCCTTTGATGGCGGGTGCTTCTTTCATCCGGCGGGCTGGGGCAACTTCGACGCGGTGGTGCGGTTGAACCCCGGGCGGCCATTCTTTGTCGTTCCTATGGCCCGGCTGGGCAGCTACGAGGAAGCCCTGGACCCGGACTTGCGGCCAAGTGTGAAGGAAATCTACCGGCGGCCAAACGGTGCCCAGCTCGTAGGTCCCACTGAGCCCCAGGTGGCCTTCGGCCAGCGGGCGGACATTCGGTTTGACACGAACCGGAATTATGGTACGGTAGACAAGGCGGAACTTCTGTGGCGGCTGGGCATCCCAGGTCCGTGGGACTACTGGGAGCCACGGGTACGCCAGCAAAGCCTTCAGCACCCCAGCGAGTATTCGGGGGAAAGCATGGCGGCCGGGTGGGTTGCCCGGTTGCCCAGTGGGAACCCGGAAGCAGACGGAGACAGCTTGAAGCGGGGTGCTGCCCGGGCGGCGGGTGTGAAGAACCTGCTCAAACGGGCCGCACACGTGTGCGGAAAATTCTAGGTGTTGACAGCCGCTCCCGGCTGTGATAGGATGCCCCAAGGACTGCGACTGTGGAGGGTATTCCCATGAAAAGTGCTCTGCGATTGGGCATGGCGGCGATCATGCTTCTGCTCGGCGTGCGAGCCTTGGGGGCAGGTCCAAGGGAGGCAAGCTACCGGGTCCGTGTCTATGACCACGGAAACGGGATCAGCGTCGGCAGTGGAACCGCCATCAGCGACAATACGGTGCTCACGTGCGGGCACCTGTTCCGGGAGGGTGTGTCCGCGATCCGGGTCAGCAACCCGAAAAGCGGTGTGGTGCTGGCGGGCCGTGTGCGGGCCTACAGCCTGAGCGACCCCGACCTAGCTATCATCCAAGTGGAGGGCAAGCTGCCCGACTACGTGCCACTGGCGGCCGACGAAGCCCAGCCTGGGGAGGAGCTACTGATCGTCGGCTATGGTTCCGGCGACGTGCAACTGGAGGGCCGGGGCAAGGTGCTGGCGAACCGCTATACCCGGCCGATCCAGACGACAAGCTGTGCCGTAGTGCAAGGGGTGAGCGGTGGCGGTACGTTTGACCAGGAGGGACGCCTTGTGGGTGTGGTGTGGGGCACGGACCCCGGCTACACTTATGGGAGCCACGCGGTCCCGTTGACCCAGGTGAAGCAGTGGATGACCGCCCAGGGATACGAGGTGGGACAATACTGCCAGCCCTGCCAGCCCTGCCAGCCGGGCACCCGGATCATCCAAGGGGGCTCCACTATACGCGGCCCCCTGGGCGTGCCCTGGGGACGTTCGGGTTCGACAACTATTGTCCCGCCCAGAACGACAACGCCCAGCACGCGGCCGACA
>Ga0180434_10004915_pt1 | contig 16021 bp, 23 predicted proteins | sample SS_ome_7_FD_132453 | JGI IMG/M metagenome (GOLD analysis project Ga0180434, IMG submission 132453) | Hypersaline lake sediment archaeal communities from the Salton Sea, California, USA - SS_1_D_2 metaG | ecosystem: Environmental > Aquatic > Non-marine Saline and Alkaline > Hypersaline >...
AAGAAAGAGCTAGATCTGCGTAAGATAAAGCGACTTATTGTTGATATCAAGAACGCTGAAGAAAACCAGAATGTGTTGGGCATTCACTCAATTGCTGGCATCCTAGATGGTATGCCAAGGTGGCCAGACGGAAATGCTAGAGGGGTTGCTGAGCCCAACGCCTACGCCATCATAGAAGCCTTTGCGTCGTATTGGGCATACAAAACGCCGAGCGATGGTTATCCGGACCCTCCAAACAATGTGATAGGATACTATTTGTGGGATTGGTGGTCACCTCCCACCGCTGTTTTGGATAAATGGAACATTATTCCAGGCTTCGAAGGTGAATCCATCAAATCTGCAGCTGGTCCAGGCGTGACGGCGCTGTGGAAAGATCCGATGGAGGAAATCAGGAACAACCGGATAATCTTTACACCAATTCCTCCAACTGATGGATGCCAGATGTTCTGGAAGCAAGTTGATTGGCTTGAGCGTGGACATCGTATCGGCGCTGCCTGCTCATTTTATGTTGTTATCGACGGCATGGGCTTTATTATTGTGAAACGATCTGTTGGAACTGATACTACATGCGGCGGTGGTGAAAGCGCAGACAATCCATGCGTTTTCACATTTACGTCGGCTGGCGAAGGTCACCCAGCAATAGCGTGGCCGTCTATGGGTGGTGAAGAGTTTATTGGCAAACCTACCAGCGGATATGTCACATTCATCAAAGATGATGAACTGTCAGAGCGTATTATTGACAAGCTGGTGGCCGGTGACGTGAGCAACATCAACGGAGATCCTGTCAATAACATACCCTTCGTCATATTCCCCAGCATTTAATAAGTCGATGACAGATCAACTATTCACCATAGGCAGTGGTCGCAACGGCACAAAGTCAATGGCTACTATTTTGTCTACGGTGTATAGACCGTCGTTTCATGAATACCGCCAGTTATTAAAAGAGAGACGCCGCACATATTTGCACGCTGGATTCAAAGGCCCGCAATTAAGGGCCAAAATCAAGAAGTACAAACAATTTGGATCTTTTCACGATTCAGATAACTGCAATACAGTCTTTATTCAGCATTTATGTAAAGCTTTTCCGGAAGCGAAGGTGTTGCTGCCAATAGGTTCGCCAATCAGTTTTATAAGGGCGCATCATGTATGGGGGATAATGGGTCCAAAAGATCGCAATACAGACACGCGGATATACCCAACTGATGGGAGATGGAAGCATTGGCCAGTTGTTGTGAAATTGGCGTGGTTATGGGGCAAGAGAAATGTAGAGGCTATCAAGAGATCTGATCGTAACAGGTTATTGGTTTTCAGGACCAAAGACATATCTGCCAGGTTGCCAGAGATATTCAAATTTATTGGTAAGCCGCTGAATAAGAAGGCTGTGCAATTGGCTCAGAAGCGACACAACAAATTAGAGTGGGATGAAGCGCAAATCCAAGCTACTATGCGAGAAATAAACCAGAATATCCAACATATAGAGGCGATAATAACCTCTTTCAAACGTTCCATCTCCATATGGTATCCTGGCGTATTTAAGTGAAATTATTAACATACTTCACAGAAAAGGACATCGAATTTGGCTATGGCGAAGACACAAATAGACAACCGGCATGCAACTTTAGACGAAGAAGTCAACAATATTGTTACACAAATCTCTGAACTGCGTGTACGACTAGCTGAGCTATTGTATAAAAAGAACAAAAATGGGCAAAGACAAATTAAAAGCTCAATTGACAAAATTGATCGACGAGTACAAGGCCTTAACAGCAGCGTCTAAGCGCGGCGATGGCATTGATCTGGCTAAATTGGATACTCTAAACAAACGCAAAGAAGCGCTTCTGAAACGGATAGAGCGTTTCAAACGTCCCTGATATATCTCCGAGCGCTTTCTTTGGCCTCAGGAGACTTTTTCGATGGTAAAAGGCTACTCTGATATGTACGATGCTTTGCGTACAAAGAAGAGCAAAGGAAAAGAATCTGATAGACAGATTATCCGGAGATATCTAAAAGAGCATCTAAAGCCATTTGAGGTTATTGGGTCTAAAAAGGGCATTAAGGTAGATTTTGGGTCGATCAACCCACAAACCAATTGCAAAGACGCAGTTTTTATTAAACTAGTGCGCATGAATCTGTATGTTTCCAATGTTGACGGGACACTAATCAAAGACGAGACTAACATGCCATTTTCTGTTAGCGTTGCTGATCCAGAGTGTGCCGCAAAGCTATTAAACTTCCTCAAAGAGTATGTATTAGATGCTCTGCACAGCCGCCTCCGGCGGTTTTCCAGTTGGGTAGATATTACGCAAGACGATATCGAACAACTCGAATGGGTAGATATTACGCAAGACGATATCGAACAACTCGAAAACTAGCTCCCTCCTCGCGTAAATAGGCATATGAAAATTAAGATAGCTAATTTTTGTAGCCTATCCCGCAACCAAGATTGGCACGATTTCTTAAGCCGAGAAGCTCCATCAGTATTATCAGAGCTGCAAAGCTTCTTGAAGACTAGTACAGGCTGCCGATCAGCGAAAGCGAAGATGGTCGATATCTATAAGAAATTATATTCTATGGGTAAAGGAAATAGATTTGAGGACTTTATAAGGCGTCGGTTTCCATATATTATTGAATCTGACGACAAACCAGCACCACGGATTCCGAAACGAGTAAAAGCCAAGAAGCCGTCTATAATGCCGCGCCCAATGGCAGATAAGCATGGTGTTTTTAAAAGATATAAGCCTGAACTTTTGACATTCCCACAAAAACTCATTATAAGCGATTCTAACAAAGAGTCATTGATTGCCCGAATTAAAGATTTCTTAAAAGATAAAGTCAAAATCGACTATATTGTGCTGGGTGACACCGCATATATAGAATATGTGTTAAAGAAGTACGAAGATGTGATCGGCCAAATACCAGATCATGCCAAAGAAATACAACAGTTTCGGCTAAGGATGTCGCAAAAAAGATGAACTTCTTGATTCTGGTTGATAAAGTTGAAACAGAATTTGAGCACCAAGCGTTAGATTATTATCATCTACTAGAGGCTTTTATTGAACCTGGGCTGGCAGAGCACCCAACAATTAAGAGATATATCGACAATCCAAGGACAATTGAGCTGTCAAAAGTCCGCAACTTTGATATTTTAGCTTTCAGGCCATTAACGCCAGCAGAAGTAAAAACTATTCACCAGGACAACCGTCTATTCATCTTTAGCAACGGCTCTATCGCCCCAATGACTGTTTTAACTGCCGGTGCGGTGCATGCTTTCGTCACTTTTGGCAGCAGGTCTGCATATCGACTGGCATACAACCTTAAGGCGATGAATATAAAGCGCCCAGTTTATAAGATTATCCCGTGGGTTAATACCGCTGGCATAAAGGAATATAATTCTGTGTCTTTCGGAAAAGTCGATAGCACAGAAGATATAGGACTGCGGCCAATATTTAGGCTTATGGCTGCTAAGACTATTGTGATTGTTCCAAATATCGACCCATTTAACAGCATAATTGTCGATGGATGGAATGGTATTATTTATGAAGGCGAATTATCAGATCTTGGTTCATCCGAACTCTTAAGTTTACAAGATAGATTCGACGCAGCCGCCACCATGGCAAGAGCGCAAGAATACGTTTCGCATTTGTTGGAATCACGCCGATATAAAGAGCTATTCATAAATGTGCTGGATGGTGGTTCTTTAGACCACAATGAGCCATGGATTGAGGCACAAATTAAAGGCAGCACTAGTTGGATAATACCAAAAGAAACCATGGAGGGCGGCGAGCTTATTCAGGTCCCAGAATCTTTTAATGATGATTTTAGAGTGATGCGACCGATCACACTAAGGCAACTGCTGGATTATATGACGAATATCCGTTTCCGCAGGGTGTATGTTTTTGACATACTGGTGGAAGAATTAGACACAAATGAAACAGCACAGGTAAATAAATTGCTGAAAATTTTAGGCAATAGAGTGCACGATATATTGTTCTGTTTAAATGACATCCCTCCTGAATGGCGGCATGTCGCACACAAACTTACGTTTATGTCTCCTTCTGAGGCGTCGAAGCAAGTACGATAGCCATCAAAACTACTTATGGAGTATATAAGAAGGAGGAAACATGAAAAAGCACTATGCGATCAAGGGGATTAATGAGGATGCTTTTGGGTATGATTTCATCAATTATACCTGGCGCGGGGCCATTGAAATTATGCCCGGATGCTACGAAACAGTAATTCTGGAAGGCGAAGATGCTATTGCGGCGCACCAAGAGGCCCGAAGCAATAGAATCTTGCTCCCTGAAGATGGTGTCACAACCGGCGACATTGCCATAGCACCTGGTATGTCACCTGCTGTTGGAACAGAGCCAAAAAAGGCTAAGAAAAAGTTGAAAAAAGGCGACCAAGTCATTATGGGTGATGAAGAAAAGTGATACCAATATACGAGCCGTGGGTTTCTGATCTAGAAAAATCTTACGCCAAACAGGCAGTTGATTCGACGTGGATATCCTCCAATGGCGAGTTTATTGCTAGGGCAGAAAAATTGTTTGGCGAATTTCTTGGGGCGCAGAACATCGTTGTTGCTAGCAACGGCACAACTGCGCTTCATTTATGCTGTCGCGCTGCTGGAATGCAAGCTGGACATGTGGTTTTGGTTCCATCATGCACCTACGCCGCCACTGCTTTTGCGCCGCTTTATTGCGGAGCATCAATTAAGTATATCGATTCTGACCCAAATACGTGGAACATTGACCTCGATATAGTAGAAGAAACGTGTAAAGCCCAGCGAGTCGATTTTGTCATTCCTGTCCATTTATTTGGCAATCCGGTCGATATGCATCGGTTAAACAGGCTGGCTAACCAATACGGTTTTACGGTCATTGAGGACGCTTGCGAAAGCATCGGTGCGTCTGTAGATGGCGAGTACACCGGCAAAATGAGCAAAATGGCAGCTTTTTCATTTTATGGGAACAAAACTTTCACCTCTGGCGAGGGTGGTGCTGTTGTGGCACAGAATTCAAAGCTATCGGAACTTGCCAGGATGCTACGAGGACAAGGACAAAGTTTCCATAAAAGATATTGGCATTTAGAGGTTGGATATAATTATCGAATGACCAACATCCAAGCTGCCATTCTTTGCGCACAAATAGAAAGAAGCGATGAGATACTACAGCAAAAAGACAGAGTAGCCAATAGGTATAACAGCAATTTTGCAAGCAGTGAGCATGTCAAAACGCAATTAGTCCTACAAGGTCATAAGCACGGTCATTGGATGATTGTGATCAAGACGCCGCTCTATGCGGAAACATTAGCGACAGAACTCAAAGAAGCCGGAATAGACACCAGGCCTATGTTTTATCCTCTCAACGAGATGCCACCGTTGAGATCTGAGGATACGACGCCTGTATCTAAGGAGCTGTCAGAGCGTTGCATAATGCTTCCTTCGTCGCCATTATTGAGTGACGATAAAATAGACTTTATCTGCGAAAGCGTGATGAAGGCATTAGATGTCTCTGCCAGAACCAATAGTAGTAGATCTGTTTGACGTTGAGTACAAGCCTAGTAAGGTTGCTATCGATCATATTGGTGATATAATCGATGGTTTTGGCTTCCAAGTAGAGAATATAGATGACTATGATATCAGATTGTGGTTCGATTGGAGATTGGCAGAGAATAAATCGGTGAAAGGGAGGCTCATCATCGATAGGATGAACCGTACGTTCGAAATAACGGCATCTAATAACGAAATAATTTACACGCCGCTTGTCACGAGGAATTTTAGATTGGTAGAAAAGTTCCTTCGTCTACTAGAAGAGGATGCCACTCAATAAGTTTTGTGTTGTGGCCTACTTATGTCGATAGCTTTGAGCTGGTTTTTGGCAATTTTATCGACAAGTAACGATACCTCGTCTTGGAGTGACAATCTCTGAAGATTAAGATCACAAAGCTTGTCACGATCTTTACTACAAAGGTTATAGTAGATTTTCAAATTTACTGTCATTAATTTGTCAATCACATTTCCTGGAGTGTCCATCAAGCCTCCTCTCAAACGCTTGTTTTCGAGCAAGAATTTTGATTTACTGCGCAAGCTGTAGTAACTTCCGATCTATAGCGTCCATGAGGTCTGTACGCTGTACGTTTAAATCACACGCTCGTTTGATCAATGCATGTAATTTGGCCATTTCACTGCCATACTCGATAACAAAATCTTTCTCGCTCATGGTTCTGATTTTATATAGAATGTCCTGGTTGTGCCACATCTGGATTGTAACACAACTTAACTTGCTGATTAGTGATCCTATAGTGTCGCTATCCACAGGATTGTTTTCTTGCAGCAATGTAAGTGGGATTGCGTCGGGTAATTCTGTGATGTTTTCGACAGTTAAGTTGTTCAGCATATTGTCATATAGTAACATGTTTCGTACATCCAATATGACCTTTACCAGTATCTTTGAAAAATACGAACATGAAAGGCTGGGTAGGGTGGCAGAAGTCATGGGTGTCTCCAAAGAAGATTTGGAAGCCCTTCGCTTGGTCGCACCAAGTCACAAATCATACGGAGGGGCAAATGGCTCTTAGCGATATTCCGATTTCTGCCCCGACGCACTACATCCTGGGTTCATCAGGATTCGCTGGTGAGATTAAGGCATACTTGATAGACTACATGCACATTGCCCCAGATAACATTGTTTTCGTTGATGATAATTCTAACGACGCAATATCAATATCTGAATATCACGCGAGAGTGAACAAAACTCCCTCTGCCGTATCTATTATGGGGTCCGGCAAACCAGACATCAAGCGACGTATGTCAGACCAAATTAAAGAACCGATTTTCAAGCTAGTGCTGCCGACATCATCGGTGGCAAATTCGTCGTCGGTAGAGAACGGATCTGTTGTAGCCCCCGGCGCTGTTGTATCCCCAAATGTGGCGGTTGGTAAACATGTTCTGATCAACACCAACTCCAGTATTGGGCATGATAGCGTTATCCACGATTACTGCGTAGTATCACCGAATGCTGCAATCGGTGGGTGGTCGACTATAAATGAAGGAGCTTACATCGGCGCTGGTGCTATTGTTCGGGAGCGGCTGACAATCGGAAAAGACGCGGTTGTGGGCATGGGTGCCGTTGTAACCAAAGATGTCCAGGATGGTATTGTTGTTGTAGGCAATCCAGCCAAAATTTTTCTAAAGAATAGGAGACTTACAAATGGATGAAAAACTGAAGGGCACTAAGCTAGGAGAGGTTCTGGATCTCGTCGAGCGCAGCATTGAGGACTATGTGAAGGCTCTCAATGGTGGCAAGCTGGCCAGCACAAGAGTAAGAAAGAATATGTTGGCTGTCCGGAATCTGGCAGTAGATATCCGCAAGGAAATGCTAGAAAGCCGCAAGAAGTAGGATACGATGGATGCAAATAAACGTGCCGTTGGTGATGCGATAAAATTTTTAAAGCATCACCACGGCTCGCCCAAAATCCTAGTCAAGCAAATACGCAACCTTGGCGATACTCTACACCTTACGCCAATAATTCATCATTATAGGCTTAAATTCCCTAACGCCGCGATCGCGTTTGTTGTTGGTCAGTGGTATCATAATGTACACGAGCACAATCCACACATCAACGGATTGTTCCTAGCCGACCATAATGCCACACCGCAACAAAGGCTAGCACTATGGCCTCTTGTCCATAATGCCAAAGGGATAGACATAAAAGTCATAGCGTCTATTTTCCCTTTTGGTGAAGTCCATTCAAGAAACAAATGGTGCCACGAAACGATTGCAGACCAATATTTGTACAACGGCGGTATTCCTGACTGTAGACCGGCTGGTGGCAGAAAGCTGATCGTAAAAGTAACCGATCATGACAGGAAGTTTGCATCTGGCGTTTTGGGCAGGAAAGGTGTTGAGAAATTAGTCGTTTTTGAGTTTGTTAGCTATTCCAAACCGCCGGTCTGGAACAAAAACAAATTTGCGTTGTTGGCTCGTGAACTTAAAAAGCATAACATCGCATGTGCGACTATTGCCGCAGCACAGGAGCCATTGATTAATGGCACGATCGATTTGCGCGGGATAACATGGCGACAGACGGTGGCCACTCTTAGCCAATCTATAGCTATGGTCGGGGTCGGTTCTGGTCTTACGATGCTGGCAGCTGCCGCCACGCCTCAACCACGCATAATAGAGTTGGGAATCGCTAATAGCGTTAGCATGAAAGGCTGTGGGTATGCCCCCAGCATTTCTATTCAAAGCCCAACTGTTGAGAAAGTGAAGCGACATATCTTGGAGGTCGCAGGATGAAGGTTGCCATTTTAGGCGGATCGGGTTTTCTTGGCACAGCTCTTGTTGAGAAATTAGTCGATAAGGGATATAAGGACATTGTGATTGTTGGGCGTAATGGCACCTTCAAAGCTGATCTAAGATATGAATCCGAAGTTGTCAATTTTTATGATTCGGTCAAACCAGACTTAGTGATCAATCTGGCGGCTTTTGTTGGCGGGATAGGCTTGAATCGAGACAATCCTGGCCGAATGTTCTACGATAATATCAGAATAGGCGCCTTTTGCACCCACTATGCCAGCCATTTTGCCACCAAAAAGTATATCTATGTCGGTACTGTATGTGGATATCCCAAAATGACGCCTGTGCCATTCAAAGAAGAAAACCTCTGGGATGGTTATCCAGAAGAAACGAATGCACCATACGGCGTCGTCAAGAAATCCATTGGTGTAATGTTGCAAGGGTACGCTCAACAATATGGCTTAAACGGAATGTTCCTTATTCCTGTAAACATGTATGGACCAAATGACAATTTCGATCTTGAGTCGTCGCATGTGATACCAGCACTCATTAGGAAAATGATAGAGGCTAAAGAAAAGGATGAGACAGTTACTTTGTGGGGCGATGGGAGTGCTACACGCGAGTTTTTATACGTTCATGATTGTGCCGAAGCGATCATCATGGCTATGGAGAACTACCGTGGATGTGATCCTATCAATATAGGTAGTGGCGATGAAATTTCTATATTGGATCTCGCTGGCAAAATAGCTTCATTGGTGGGTTACGACAAAGAGATCGTTTGGGATGTATCAAAACCAAATGGCCAACCAAGGCGATGTTTGGATACGTCAAAAGCATTGGACAAATTTGGCTTTAAAGCATCCACTTCGTTAGATGATGGATTGCGCAAAACGGTGGATTGGTATGTCAAACAAAAATGAGTACACGGGTCCGTACGCTCAGGGAGAGCCTTATGCCAAGGTGGTGTTCAACCCTTTTGCTAAAGGCGAATTATGTCAAGAGCGGGAACCCCATCAACCTAAGTCTGTGTGGCAGCTCGATATTGATAACTTCCACGAATCTCTGAAGGTTATTGATCCACGAGCGTATTTCACGACCAGCGGGGAGGCAGTACGTAAATCAGAGAGATTGTGTGAAGACCTAAAGAAAGCTCTAAGTGTTGCTAATCGCCTACGTGTGATTTTGCAGTCTTTAAAATGTGACGCTAAGTATCTTGAAACTCAATGGGAAAACGAAAGGCTTTTATTAAAGCAAAAGAACCCTCGCCCGTCGAGCCGTATGTCTATGAGGAAACTGCAAGATGAGCAGACTAAGACCCCAACCAAGAAGTCTAAAAAACATCGAAAATCCGGAAAAGCAAAGAAATCCGGCAAATGAAAGCAAGACCCCTCCTGTACCCGCTATTGAGCCAAGTGTCTCGCTAAGCGCAGAAGAGACTTCGCTCCTTCTAGAAGGAGTTGAGAACTTGCCAATAGAGCGTAAGAAGACCGTTGTATTTGATAGACTAGCGATGAAGCTCAGCAAAGCCAAAAACTACTGGGATAAAATTGAAAAGCTGCGCGAAGAGAGGAAGAGCCAACTGGCGGACCAGCTTTTAGAGAACCAAAATGAATCCAAGTAAGTACGTCGTTTTTGAGGGGCCGGATCTAGCTGGTAAAACGACCGTAGCCAAAGAAGTCAAGTTGTGGCTTTGCAAAGAGCACGGAATCGATTCAGTATATGCACCACAACCGGGTTCTACGGCCTTGGGGGCGCATTTGCGTCATGTCATCAAGCACGAAGAACGCATTGAAATTGGCCTAGAAACAGAAGCTATGCTATTCGCGTTAGATCAAATGGCATTCGTTGAAAACATCGCTTTAGCTGCCATAGATAGTGGCAAGTGGATTCTTTCTGATCGCAATAACTTCGTAAGTGCTCTAGTCTATCAAACAATCAACGGCGTTAAGGCATCAAGACTGGATGGATTCTATGCAACCATTCCCACTCCGAAGATAGACACGATTTTCTTGCTACAAGTACAACAAGAGAAAATTGCGCCGCGAGCTTCTAGTAGAGAGAAGAAATGGGATAGATACGAGAGCAATACAGAATTTATGGCCAAAGTGTTTGACGCTTACGATAGGCTTCAAGAAGAACACCACGACAGGTTAAGTAGGATCGCACGTAACTGCATTCCCATTGACGCCACAAGAGATGTCCAAGTAGTCTTAGAAGAGATCAAGGAACACCTCTTCAAGCTACTTTAACGCTGCATAGGCAATAATCACCGCAATCCAAGCGAGAATAAATATAATCCACACGACTGGTAATCTGCTTTTTTCTCTAGGCGGAATAAATTCGCTTTTGCTCGTTGGTTGTGGCTCAGTTGGATCTAATTTGTTCTTTATTGCTTTTAAGTTCTCTAATCTGCTGAAGGCGATAAACGAGGACCTGTTTAACTCTTCGACTCTGTGTGGGATTTTGCCAACTTTCATCAGCTGCAGAATGACATCTTCGAGCGATGTGGCTTTGATCATGCCGCTGCTCTGTTTGCCATCTCGGCCAATTGCTTCATACATGTACTGCTTCATCTCTCTATTTACTAAGGGATATTGATGGCTGGTATAATCAAGTTAGAGTATCGTTTGATCGACAATAATGCAAAAGTTCCTACAAGGAATCTGGCCACAGATGCGGCTTTCGATCTTTATAGCATCGAGGGTGTTCCGGTCATGCCCAAGAAATGCCAATACTTTAGGACTGGCATTCAAATAGCCGCGCCTCCTGGATATTACTGGACAACAGAAAGCAGATCTGGTATGATTAAAAAAGGCGTGTTCGCTATGCGGGGCATTATCGACGCGACCTATACAGGAGAAGTAATCGTATGCCTGTACAATATGGGCGAAGAGGCATTTAGGGTATATCCAGGAGACAGGATCGCTCAACTGATATTGCATGAGGTTGTTGAGCCTCATTTCGAAGAAGTAAAAGAATTTAGCGACGAATATAACCAAAGAGGAGAAGCTGGGTGGGGCAGCTCCGGAGCGTAGGAGGCGACATGCAGTTTGTGGTGATTTACATGAAGATCAGTGAAGACAAAGAGAAGGGTCTGGCTTTTGATGGCCCTTTTTATGGCCCCATAGCTTCAAATCCGGGCGGTGCGAAGGCTGCGGCACGAGATCTAGCAAATCAAGCTCGCAGCGGTGCGGTAGTATCAAGAATATTTGATATACCATCAAATGCATCTTTCTCTGAGGCTATGGTGAAGGCTAAACCGATATTCGAAAGAATAAAAGAAGATATGATCGAAGCAAAGGAAGTTGTTGATAGACCAGTTATTAAGCGGAAGAGGAAAAAGAAGAAGCCCGGGTAAGCTCACCCATTTCATAATGCCGTGTGGTTGTTGCGCTGGTCTTATTAGCAAAAGGGCCACCAAACCTGCCACTTAGCGATGGCTGAGCCTTCCTGCTCGGGTTTAGATATGATGGTTTTTTATATTTACAATATTCACACTCGTCCTGGACATTTTCAAGGGGCCTTTGACACCTAGGACATAATATCGACTGATACAACGAAGAAATCTTCATTAGATCCCCAGAGCATCCCAGTCAACCTCATCTGCTGGCACACCTTCTTCTGGTATCTCTTCTAGCTCGCCGCCGCCTTCCTCTGTGCCTTCTTCTTCGCCTTCGCCGGTAAGAGGGGCTTCTCCCCCTTCTAGGCCCATCTCCTCGCCTTCTAGGCCCATTTCGTCGCCTTCCAGGCCCATCTCGTCGCCCATCCCCATTTCCGGAGCGGCTTCTTCCTCGGCTGGGTAGAATGAAAGGACTACGTAGTCGTTCTCATATGATGCCCCTCTAACGTCCAAACCCAATTCGTTCTTTGCCCTTTCCTTTAAGGCACCCATAATGGAGCTGACAGCATAGCTGTTTGGCAGTTTGTCATACATGCTTTGTGGCTTGAGCTGCCCTGGCATGACTTGTATATCTTTTAGAGCATCTAGAATTTTCTGCGGGCTACTGCATCTGATTTGGAGGCCTTTGATATCGAATCCGGTGGGTTCAAAGCCCACCCTGAAATCCATCAGTTTAGCATCCATATCATACAGAATATTTTTTAATACCCCGACAGCAGAAAGGGCTGTCTCGTCGGTCAAGATACTGCCCTTCTCCGGATCTATCCCTTTTGCTATCTCTTCGACGTCTTTAGCATCGCCTTGCGTGTCTTTGTGGGGTGGTTTGTGAGGCGACGGGATGTCGGCTGAGACGTCTTCGAAATCTTCGTATTCCTCGTAAGGCATTTTATTCCTCTAATTTTTTAGTGTTGTGGTTGATTTAGCAGCAGCCTTGATTGTTGCGGCGACTATTAATGACGCAGCGGCTACTGCCTCTGCTGCATCTCTCGACAACCTATGTGCATTGATCTTGTAATTCGCCATGACGAATTTTATCAATTCATTATTGATTTTGGCTTCTGGCAAGGCCTTATCGATGTCTTTAAGACCTATCCCATCAACATCGCCTAGCATTTTCCATTTCGGGAATTTCTTACTTATCAACAACACAGAATTGATTGCGAATTGCATCAGTGTGTTTTGATTCTTTATGTTTAGAGCTTTGGTTATATCTTGTTTAGCCAATAGCCCTTGCGAATGAAGAAACTTCGCTCTGTCGGCCCTGCTTTTCCGCAAAGCTGTCATTGCTCTTATAGCCGCCCTTGATGGCTTCTTTTTCGCAGAGCTTGTTTTGGTTTCGGCTCTTTTGAATTCCTGTTTGGCTTCATCATATGAAGTCGTTAATTTGTCTAGAATTTTTCTAGCATCTTCGTCGCGACCTTCTTTTTTAGCTTTTTTATGCGCATTTATAAAGTCTTTAACTTCTTGTTTAATCTGCTCTATTATCCTGGACGTAGCATCATCATCAGCTTCGCCTTCGCGTTTGGCGTTTTCTATTGAAACATACGTTACGTGTGGTTTGAGGGATTTACCATCGATTGTCTTGACCGGGATCTTAACTTTGTAGATATTATGGTTGGTGCCAGCCTCCTCGATTGACACTTCGATTGTTCTGCCTGTTTCTGCTGCCTCATTTAAATAGCTGATACCAAGGGCGTTTAAGATCGCAGGGATGGTTTTCTCTATTGTGGCTGCTGCACTCAATATGTTGCTAATTGGCGACACAGAATCTTCTGTTAACACTATATCCAATAATTTTCGCAGTCTATCAAACGAACTCATCGTTTCTTTTTCCCCATCATTGCTTTGAGGAATCGATTTCTGTCTTTGGTTCCGTGTAGCAATAAGCTATAATCTTTCTTGCCGCCTTTGTTTTGAACGACTTGCCAGTGCCCTTCATGTAACATTTTTAGTTTCATATAATTATTTTTGAAATCACGCAGTACCCGTTGGGTCTATGTAGCAGTTGCTAGTGATTTCTTCGTCATTACCCCAAGCGTTTATCCAATAAAATATTTGAGCATCCCCAGTGACTGGACCAATGATGACATTGCCGCTTGAATCAACTTCTATAGTCGGCCAGCTAGAGGGGTCTATTGGATTGGATGGGTCGGTCCAAGCTGGGCCGCATTCAATGTCGAATTCTACATCGTCTGTTATACCACAATCGACGTGGAAAACAAATGGATCGACAAATCTTTCATCGCCACACACCAAATTGCTCTGGAAATATCCCACTGACTGCTCTGCCAAATCAGTTAAAATGTAGATTTGGCCATCTACAATTTTGGTTACTTGCTTCCGTAGAGTTATAACGCCTTTCCTAAAGACTTGTCTGCCGTCGACAAAGCCTGTATCAGATTCTCCCCATACCCTCGGTTCGAAGACTGCCCAAGTGATATCTAAAGTATTGCCGGTAGATTGGAACGATACATCAAAGATTGTTCCCCACTCGTCGGCCCATTTAAACCTGCCTATTGGGATTTGGCCGGATGTATCTATGCTTATCTTGCTCTCATCAAGAGTAAACAAATTGGTGATTTCACCATTGAGTCTATAAGAGCATGTACTAAAGCTTTCTGATAATATCATGGTGCGGAAGATGTCGGTCTTATCACACTCGAATGACAAGTCGCCAGCCTGGTCTAAGAAGAATTCTATATTACAGCCATCGATCCTCAGGTCTGTAGCGGTGGCTGCTGTATCACACGAGTAGTAAAGGCAACCACAATCTAGACGATAGCTTTTAACATCGGTTGCCCTGATGCCGCTGCCCACCTTAAACAACAATTCTTCTGGCATTTCTGAAGCTGGGGAGGGTATGTTGAGGAGTCTTTCCCACACAATCCTATCGGTGTTGTTTCCCAGATATCCCAGAGAGTCATCATAGGAGAAAAATCCGCTTTCTGATGGGTAGCCGTCTACATAATCCTCAATTCCATCGGAGCATTCACATGATCTATTGGCACTGTTGAATATCGGATCTGATGTGCATGTTGATTCGTCGCCAGTGATGGTCATGGCGTCATATTCCATGTACGCTTCTTCAGATCCTAGGTCTCCAATTGATGTGTATATCGCGTGCGTTACCTCTGATGATTCGATACCACTTTCTGTCCCAGCGCCATGGTCGCCCAACGACGGGATATCTGGAGGCAAGCCATTCCCATAGTAAGTTAAAGAAACGTCATCAAAATAGAGCCATTCATTTCCATCGGTGTCTATCTCTATCCTGGTGCTTAAGTCTGGTATAGAAACTGGATGTCCATTTTCAAGTGGCACATCTTCAGGACAAGGTAGGTTTAGCAGATCGTCCCATGGCCTGAACCCGTAAGTTGGATGTGTGAAAGTATCCAACAAACCAAAGACCTCTATAAATCTGTGACCAGGGAAGAATAGATTGTTTTTGGTTATATCTAATGACGGTCTCCTGATGGCCAAGAAAGCGTCTGGGCTTTCTTCAGGATCAACGAGAGATCTGTTGGTGTAATGCAAGCTGTCATTCCAAGCCGCCTTGCCGACAAATTTAGAATCACCCCAGCTCTTGTTGATATTTTCTTTATTCGTCCATCTCGCTGGAGGTGACGACAACGAAGCGCTCCAGTATAACCCTTCGCCAAGCATTAACGCGCAAGGATTGCATCTATATGATTCTGGGAGCGAAACAATTTGGTCAACGTCTAGTAGATCTTTAGCCCGGCCTTTATAGCAATAATCTTTAGTATTGCCGATTAATGAACATAGTTTTGCTCTAGTGTCTGGGTTCTGATCAGTGTCTAGGGTGCTATTCTGAACGACCCTATCTTGCCCATATTGAGTAAATTCGCATGGGGTCGTTTCAGGTTCTGGGATTGGTATCCTAGATAGCGAATCGATTATTGGTTTAATGTCAGCCGGTACTGAATGTGATCCGTCCAGATCTTTCCAAGCCTGATGCTCTTCATATAGACCAGAAATTATGCTTTCACGCAGAGCCAAGTCTTCTTGAGTAAATCCTCTATTTGCTCTATCGCTCGCGCAGGTGGGGTCAGTTGGTATGATTGGTGGCGGCACTTGCAGATCACCAGCACTTGTACCAGCCGATTGTTTGTTCAAACCACCTAAGCAGAAATCTGTTACGTTGTAGGTGTCATTAGTTTCAACCGTAAAAATTATTTTCCGCAACAAAGAATGGAACGCCTTTATCTTGAACAAGAAATCGAGTAAGAAATCGTATAAGTCAGAGTCGGGCTGCTCTCCATCCTTAAATAGAAGAACCTGAATATCAAATCTGTTGCTGCGT
>Ga0180434_10004918_pt1 | contig 16012 bp, 4 predicted proteins | sample SS_ome_7_FD_132453 | JGI IMG/M metagenome (GOLD analysis project Ga0180434, IMG submission 132453) | Hypersaline lake sediment archaeal communities from the Salton Sea, California, USA - SS_1_D_2 metaG | ecosystem: Environmental > Aquatic > Non-marine Saline and Alkaline > Hypersaline > Sediment...
GACATCGCCTTGGGCTTGCAGGCCATCCATGCCGCCGGACTGGTTCATCACGACATCAAACCCACCAATTTAATTCTTAGCACCGACGGCGGCGTACGCGTCGCGGACCTCGGCGTCGCGCGATTGCTTAACCGACAAAACGAAGTCTCCGGCGGTAATGGAGGCCGAATAGAGGGAACATTAGCCTACGCCGCTCCGGAAGTGCTTGCCCAGCAGCATAACATCAGTCCGACAGCGGATTTGTATTCACTCGGCGCCACCCTGTTCGAGCTGGCTACGGGATCGCTGCCGCACGGAAACAGTCTCTACATGAGCCGCCTCGGCCCGCACGGCGGGAACGTCGGTTGGCCAGACGACGCGCCCGGCGACATCCCGGGTTGGTTCATTGACATCATTCTGAAGTTGTTGGAAAAAAAACCGAGCTCTCGTTTCGACTCCGCCGAAGCCCTAATCGCCAGCCTGGAACATCGGTCGCAGACCCAGACGCCCGCGGCGACTGCGGTCGGCCCTGCTCCAGTTAAGCCGCGCGGCGTAGTGGTGACGCCGTTCGAGAACAAAGGAGATGACGGGGCCGACGATTGGCGCGGCCACGCTCTGGCGGATCACTTGTCACGATCGTTATCCCGGCTGGACTCGCTGCATATAGCGGATCTGGATCAATTTTTGCCGACTTTGGAGCGGTTAAGAGATCGCGAACCCGGTCGAGCAGACGCGCAACTACTTGAAGCCGGTAGACTTATCGGCGCCGGCGTCGTAATCGTGGGCGAATTCTTGTGCGAAGACGACCAGATCGAACTCTCGCTGACAATATCTCAAGCCGGTGCCGACGCGCCGCGAACCATCAACGGAGTGCGGGGCGATCTGTCGACCTTGACCTCCTTAGAGCAAGACCTTTTCACCCAGGTTGCCGAGCTGATGGGACGTCGCCTGCCGGATGCGGCCGCGCTGGAGTCGGCGCGAAGCGACAATGCACTGGCCGCCGAGGAGCGCTTCTTCACGGCCAAACGCGCATTTCTGGACGGCGATTATGAACTCGCCCGGAAACTCGGACTTGAAGCGGTCGAACTCGATCCGGCTTACGGGGACGCGCTTGGTTTCGTGGGCGTCTGCTACACGCGGATGGGTGAGTATGAGCAAGCCGTGGAGTGCATTCAGCGCCAGGAACAACTAGCCGTACGCGAAAACAACGATCAGTTGATGGCTCAGGTGCGCGCTAACATGGGTTCGATGCACTATTTTCGAGGCGAATCCGAGGCGGCGTACGAATGCTTAGCCCAAGCCGAAACAATCGCCGCCAGGCTCAATCTGGCGACCGAACTCGCGCAGATTCGGAACAACCTGGGATTCGTGCTGCTCCAGCTTGGCCGGCAAACGGAAGCGGGCGAAACTTTTCAACAAACCGTTGACGCTTTAAAGCAAGAAGGGGTGTTAGTCGGACTGGTGGGACCCTACAATGGATTGGGCCACGTCCTGCGGGAACAAAAACATTATGATCGAGCCCGCCAATATTTTCGACGCGCCCTGGTTTTGGCGCAAGAAAGCGACGACCGGGTCAACATGGGCGTCGCATATATGAATCTCGGACATTGCGCGATGCTTCAGGGACGTCTGGCTGACGCGAAGCACGAGTTGCCCGTGGCTGAGAACATCCTTGAACAAACCAGCTTCTGGAACGGTTTGGCGCGGGTGTACGAATACATGACCGACTTGAATCTGCGCTTGTCGAATAACGACGAAGCCGTCCGCTGCGCCGACAAACGGATCGATCTGGCTCGCCGACATTCCAACACGCGGATGGAATCGGCGGCCTGGATTCAGAAATCGAAGGCGCTTCAGGCCGCCGGAAATGCCGTCGAGGCGATGGAGTGCCTCAATCGAACCAAACAACGCGAGGAGGGGGCGCGGATGCACCGGCGGAAGCCAGCGGATGGATAAGCGCTGCTAGAGAGAGAGGGAATCGATGGTCTGGGAGTTGCTGGATCGCGACGGTCAGTATATCAATCTGACTCCCAAGGCGCCTTCACGGACGACGGCCGGGATTTTCGCGAAGCTGCCGAGCGAGAGCCATGACGAGTTCATCTCGATGCTGCGGGAGGCCTGCGACGACGGATTACAGCGGCGTTTTTGCGTCACGCAAAGCGAGGGGCCGCTCATCAAGATCGACATCGTACCACTGGACCTGGAGGATCGGACCGAACGCGCGGCGCTGGTGATGCTCGATGATTCGCTCGAATCCGACTTCGCCTTCAATCGTTTCCGCAAAATGGCCCGACGAAATGAAGCTATTCTGCGCAGCTCGATGGACGGCTTTTTCGTGGTCGATTCCGATTGCCGTTTTCTCGAAGTCAACGACGCCTTTTGCGGGATGACAGGCTATTCCGCGGCGGAGTTGCTGACCACGCGCATCTCCGACCTGGAGGTGGACGAGCATTCACACGGAGGCGTGCCCTCGCACACGCGCACTGGCCTGCATCATTTCCCCGCCGCCCACCGACATCGCGACGGGCATGTGATCCACCTCGACATCAGCATTAACGTGCTGTACGACGACGGGGAAAAAATACTCGTGGGCTTCGCGCGGGACGTCACCGAGAGAATTCGTTCCGAAGAGGCCATGCGGCGGTTGACGCGCGAACAGCAATTGATCCTGGACTCGGCGGCCGACGGCATCGCCGGTCTGGATTGCGAGGGGCGATTCACCTTCCTGAATCCCGCCGCCGCCAAAATGCTGAATGTCCAAGCGGCGGAGGTCATCGGGCGTTCGGCTCACGAGACATTTTTCGGCGCGGAGTCCTGCCCGGCGGACGCTCGGCGACCCTGCGCGATCTGTACGGCTTTGAAAACGCGGAAGCACGCCTCCAGCGTTGAAAGCAGCTTCTGCCGCACCTGCGGCTCGGACATCCCCGTGGAATATTCCGTCTCGCTTATGCAGGAGGGTCGCTCCACGATCGGGGCGGTGTTGGTGTTCAAGGATTTAACCGAGCAGAAACGCAACGAAGAGGAACGCCGCACGCTCGAAACTCAAATCCAACAGGCGCAGAAACTCGAAAGCCTGGGCTTGCTGGCCGGCGGGGTAGCTCACGATTTGAACAACACGCTCGTCGGGGTGCAGGGCAACGCCTGCCTCGCGCTCGAGCATACTCCGAAAAATTCAGAATTGCATCGACGTTTGGATCGCATCGTCAAGGCCTGCCAACGAGCTTCAAAGGTAGTTCAACAGATGCTCGCGTATGCCGGTCACGTAAACTGCGACACCAGCCCGCAGGACATGAATCAACTGATCGTGGAGATGATGGAATTCATGCGCGCGGTCGTGCCGAAGTCGATCACTCTGCAAACAAAGTTTGAACACAACCTGCCCAAGGTCGAGGTGGATACCGGACAATTCCAACAGGTCGTCACCAACCTGTTGATCAACGCCATTGAAGCGATCGGCGGAAAACCCGGCCGGATCAGCATGACGACCGACACTGTTAAATTGCAGGGCGAAGATGCCGGCCGATTGTTCTCAGGACAAGAGATGAATCCCGGACGCTACGTCAGGTTAATGGTAACCGACAACGGCTGCGGAATGACTCCGGAAACGTTACAGCGCATCTTCGAGCCGTTCTTCTCGGAAAAAGGAGCGGGACGCGGCCTCGGCCTCGCCGCGATGCGCGGCATCGTTCGCGCTCATCACGGCGGAATCGACGTCGAGAGCACTTACGGAGAGAACACCGCATTCAGCGTCGTTTTCCCGGCGATCAGCGACCTCGCGATGCTCAAGCCGCCGCCGCCGGCGACGCCGCAGGCCCGCAAGGGCGCCGTGATTCTGATAGTCGATGACGAGAGCGAGGTGCGCGACGTTGTCAAGGACATGCTCACCACGCGCGGCATGGTCGTACTGACCGCCAAAAACGGCCTGGAAGCCATCGATATTTTCCAAGCTCGAGCCGACGAAATCGACGTCGTTTTGCTCGACATGGCCATGCCCGGCATGAACGGGGATGAGGTGCTCAGACACATGTTCGACATACGCCCGGACGCACGCGTGATCGTTTCCAGCGGCTTCATCGAAGAAAATATTTCTGCCCAGTTCGGCGACGCCCAACCGGCCGGCTTCCTCTACAAACCGTTCACCCCGGACGTGCTGATGGAACGCATCGGCGGCGTGCTGGCGCCGGACGAAGCCGGCGATCCAATCGAGTCTATCTAATCGGGGACGACGCCTCCGCTACGGCATCACCACGCGCGCCGTCGCACGATCGCGCGCCTATTTGCAATTATAGGTCGCCCTCGGACGCGTCTTCGAAAAGCAGCTTGATCAAACCCCGCCGCACGCCGTTAATGCGGTTGACCGTGCGATGCGTCTGAGCGGAGCGCTTAATCCACTTGTGCACGTCGTCCGCGACAGCTTGCGAACCCAGCGAGCAGGCGCGTCTTTCAATCTCGTCGATCTGCTCGGGTAGCCATGCTTGACCATCGAGCGTTTGCGCGTCAAGCGGCGCCCGCCCCGTCGCGTCAAGCAACGGGATGAGCCATTTTCTCAAAGCTTGAGCCGCCGCGGTTTGTCGCGAATCGTTCCTGCAGCGAGCCTGAGAAAACAGAACATCAAGCCCTTTGATATCGCCGACCGACAGCGCGGCTTGCGCCACCCCGAGACCATCCCACGGATCGCCGGTCTCGTTACGTGTCGCGGCCAACATGCGGAAATGGTCCGGATCGATTCGAGCCGCGGCCAACCAGGCGGCACAGCGCACATAACCGCTCGTATCCCGATCCAGCACTTGCTCAACAGCGGCGAAATGCCGCTTGGCGCCGATATTCCCCAACGAATAGACATAAGCCTCGCGCACGCCGGCCTCCGGCTCGTCGCCTAGCAGCCCGCGAACCATCAACGCCTCGAGTTCAGCAAAAGGCCGCTCGATAGAGGACCATGCCGCTTGTTTACGCAGCTCCGGCGACGGCGAGCGGATTTGACGCAACAAACGACGGCGAACCGCCCCCTCGCGGATCAACGGCGTTTGCTCCGGAAACAGTACCGCCGCTGTCGCCGCAACCACCAGGAGCCCCCAGGCCCAAATGGCTAATTTTCTGTTATATAACATTGTTAAGAAGGATCATCGAAGGACCGGCTTCCTGTCAACTTTTTCCGGACTGAAAATGGCGGAGGCGGGACGACGCGGCGTTGATCATCGCGCCAATCTTGTGCTGAATTCCGACTTTGGTTACTCCCAGATGTCCCAACATTTCTGTTACATTGACTGAAACAGCATTTCCGTCGCCTCAGAGTTGTGAAATTTCTCTTTTTTTTGGCATGGATTTTGCATATGATCAGCTTCGCTTCTAATAATACGACTTCGAGCGTCCGGACCAGCGTGATGGAATTCTTGTAACCAGGCGGAGTTACGGCAGCCGAACGCAACGCCCGAACGCGTACGGAATTGAGCGAGAGCATTGGTTGGCTATTTCCAGAAAGGAAATGAGGACGCCTCTGGTTTCTGGGAAAAAAAGAATTATCGGTCAGGAGAATCCCTCACCGGCGCGTTGCTCTTGAAAAGCAGCTAACGCTTGGATACAAAACAATATATAGAGCCGTCGATATTGACGCGCGTGGACGCGCACGGATACGGATGACGACCACTTGGGCATTCCGTAACCAATTGGGTACTGTTGATGGCCGCGTGCGGGGTGGACGCGCACGGATTCGCTAAACTTTGTCGTTTTAGTCCCTCAAGGAGGGCGCCGGCGGGCAACAGGAATCGCCTCGGCCTTCAAGCCTGGAGATGAACCATGATGCACCCCATCTTTCTATTCGGATTTCGCAAGAACGCTTTGTTCGTACTCGCGTCGGTCAGCCTGTTGACGCTGTGTATAACCGACGTCGCCGTCGGCGAGGAACGCAAGTTCGCGGTCATGCTGGCGGTGCCGAGCAAGTCGGTCGAGGACGGCATGCTCGGAGTCGACCTGCCGAATATCAACGACATCTGGGATCAGTATTTCGACACGGTAAAGAACACCGGACACGAAAATCAAGTCGATTCGTTCGCTGAATACTGGTACGAGATCTCGTACGGGAACGTGAGTGTCAGCGGCAACGTTTTCGGCTGGGCCGAATTACCGTGGCCGGTCGCGCCCGACCCGAACGCCGCCGATTGGGAACTCGCCGTGCTCCCGTTCACCGACCTGAACAGCTCGGGTACCTTCAACCAATTCCGGGGCGAGACGGTCCCCGAGTCTCAGAACCAGCTCATTCTGATCGATTACAACGGCGATCTGCCGGGTACCGGCTTTCCCTTCCCCTATGATCCGTTCGCCGATGTACCCTCGCCCGGCTTGCACGATAATAATATTGGACAGAATATACCCTGCTGGACCCCCGGCGAACGCTTTTTAGACGCCAACGGCAATGGTCGTTACGACGCTCTGCTCGAACAATCTCTTGACGGCTGGCGCGATGCGGACTGCGTTCCGAACGGTCTAATCAATAATCGCGAATTTTGTGATGAAGACGAAGACGACAACTGGGATTGCCCCGAACCGTTCGAGGACTTTTTGGTAATTTACGATCCAACCGCTACGCACCCCGACCAGAGCTGGAGAAAACTGGATCCAAGTTGGAAGAACGCGGATTACCCCTACGATCGTGCCTGGGCCGAGTCCTATATTCGCGCTAACTATCCCGGCGATATCGGAACGCTCTGCGTGGATGCCAATGGCGACGGCATGATCAGCCAGGATCCGAACGACGGCGAACTCGGAAGCGGCTTTCTCGGAAGATTCGGCAACGATAAGTACGACGGCCCCGACGCCTGGAACGAAGCTGGAGTCGATCCTAATAATCCGAACGCTGAGAACAGGGGAACCAAGCTGGCGCAATCGCGCGGGAGCGCCGCCTGGGAAACCTGGGCGATTACTCCCGAACCCGATGATCCGGCCTATTACAACGAGAACGGTTGGGATTACAGGTGGAGCGACGATCCCAACGAAAGCGGTTACCAGATATGGTGGCAAGCTTTCTGGTACGACAAACATGCTCTTGGCGGGCTTGATCCCAATAACTTGCCGCCTGCCCCCAGCGCCCCTGAATGGGAAGAACTGATCCCGCGCTTCCAGCCGTTTGATCCAGAAAATCCGGCGATGGGCGAGATTACCGATCCGCCGCCCTACTATCCTAGTGAACTAAAGAAAGCCTTCAATCCCAATTGCGGCGGAACATTCGCGCGACGGGCGCCGGACGAGGACGGGGACGGTATAGTCGATTGCATTCCGCCGGAAGATTCGCAAGACTGCGAGGAGGAACCTTGCTTACACCAGCTGATCCTGTATGACACTGGCAATAACGGGTGGCAAGGCAGTGATATTCAACTGTTCGTCGACGATGAACTTGTGCTTCCAGATCCGAATGATCCTAATGTGGGAGCAACGCTCGCTTCCGGTCCTGGACCGGATAGCCTGGGTTTGACATTCGAGGCCGATCGTGACAGCCTCATCACCACGGTGTTCAACGCCATTGGCGTCAATCCTGGCGAATGCGAGTACGAGATTGTTACCCTGGCTGATCCCGAGGCGCCCAGATTGCTGATACTGGCGACTGGAGACCCGGGAACTACCCCGCCGCCAATTCCCATGCCGCCCCCGCCGGACGTCGCCATCTCCGGCGACTGCGCCATATTGCCCCCGTTTGATCTGGAGAGCCCCGGCGACGGCACGTGGGATCCCAATGCGGCTGTTGGAAACGGCACGGCAACGGTTCTGCCCGACATGCTCGACAGAAACGAGGACAATGTCTGGGACTGCTACGACGGACCCGCCGAGTTCGACGACCTGCCCTCGTCCATGTACCACGCCCGAAGCATCTCCGGGCTGGGTTACGGCGGCGACGGCCTGTTAGGCGAAGTCACTTCGCCTCGAAATCAAAAATACAGCGGGCAAGATCTGGGACCGGGGCTCCCCGATAGCCCGGGCGGCCCCGACGGCGCTATTCCAGCCGGCGGTCCGCTGGCGTACAAGGTTCACGGCGACGGCGGCTACGACGCCGGTAACGTCCTGAACCTGGAGTATCTCACCTGGCGAACCAAGCCCAGCGCTCCGGTCGGCGCTTTGGCATACCAAGGCAATAAACTGTACGGCCTCGACATCGGCTTGAATCAGATAGGCGAAATTAATGTCACGGCGCCTTCCCTGCCCAACGATCCCGAGATCGGCGAGTGGACGCCCAACGGCAATGTGCTGGGAGTTTCAGGAATCACCACGCTGGCCGCTTTTAGTAACGGCGCTAACAAGCTTTACGCCATGAGATCAACTTGGGTCGGCGAAGGAGGCAATCTGTACGATAACGAGCTGTACGAAATCAACACGGTTAACGGCCGCGCGACGTTACTGGGCGAGATCCAAGCCATCTGGGCTTTCGCCGTTACGGACCTCGCCTACGACAGCGCAAGCAATAAACTGTTCGCGCTCGTCGGCGAACCGGCCGGCCTGTACGGCTACGCCTACAATGAACTATGGGAAATCACTCCGTCCACGCTCAACGCCGTGAACCGGGGCGAACTCGGCATTATCGGCTGCGCGGGGCTCGCCTATGGCGGCGGAGGCTCCGGAAACCCGACGCTTTACACGATCGACAACAGCACGCTGCTCTTGTCGCAAATCGATCTCAGCGAGGATTACAATCTCATCCCCGTCGACGACAACAATCCTCAATACTTCAGGTTCATTATCTCCTCCTTGGCGCATGACGGCGGCAGCGTGATTTACGCGGCGGAATTCTCGGACCACCTGCTCACGGTCGACCCAGCCAGCGGCGCTTCGGAAGAAGTCGGATCATTCGGATTCTCGGCCGGGCGAGCCGAGTTTTTCACGCGTGATTACAACCTCGACGGTTTAATCGACATGGGCGAGATCCGCGATCCGAACACCGAAAATTACATCAAGGACGTGGATTTCAGCACGCCTGACGACGGCGGACTGTACACCCATTATCCCTTTAACAGACGCCGACTGACAGAGGACGCCGTGGCGGCCTTCGACGCCAGCGTGGACTGGGATCTGGTCGATATGGTCGGAGACAACGACAGGCATTTCGTGCATTCCACGGTCCTGCTGGCCGAAGAATCGATTCCCGAAGGGATCGAATCCGCCGGCGGTCGCCCCTTGTTCGTCCTCCCGGCCCCGGGTATGGATCTCCCCATACAGGTCAGGGAAGGCCCCGGCAGCCAGGTTTCACCGCTCTGGTTCTCCGATTTCGCGATGCATCTCGGCACCACCGGCGAAACCGGCACGGACGATGATCCATTCACGTTCGGCAAGGGCACTATGGCTCACGAATGGTTGCATGTTTGGGAAGGGTATCCCGACCTGTACGACTACGACGAATACAGCGGCGGCGCGGTCAACTATCCGGTCGGCGCCTGGGACATCATGTCCGGGAGCCTCTCGCATCCGTGTCCGGTTCTCAAGGAAGGCTATCGCAACTCCTTCCATCACAGGTTCCTCGGCTCAAGCTATCTCGGCACCAATCACCAGCCGTGGCTCGAAGTGACCGACCTGACCTCCGTCATGGACCCCCTGCAAGAAGGCCAAGTGGTCTTGACGGACTACGCCTTCAATCCGTCCGGATCGGTATACTATTACGACAATCCGAACTCCGTAAGCGCCGATTGCGCTGCCGATCCCGGTTGCGCCGACAAGCCGGACCGCTTCGGCGAGCGATTCTACTTCTACCGCCTCACGAATACGATTCCTACCAACCCGAACAAGGTTAATTTCTCGCGCAACGCTCCGGGCGAGGGCGTGTTGATCATGCACACCGACTTCGGTCTGGACGTCGAGAGCGTTCCGCTGCAACAGCGCTATCCCACCCACTTCGCCTATCAGATTATTCAGGCGGACGGGCTGCAGCAGTTGGAGAACGGGGAAAACCCCGGCGATCCGAACGATCCGTTCCCCGGCGGCGACGGAATCACAAGCTGGGGCGCGGACACCGATCCCGGCAGCGATTGGTGGGGCGGGGTGCGCAGCGACATCGAGATCCTTGACATCGACGAGCAGGATAACCAGTCGATCGTTACGTTCTTCTGGCATCCTCGTCGCGTGCCCGAGCTGACCATCAATCGCCCGCCCGGCTACGACGTGGTCAACGGCAATTTCGAGCTTATGTATGAAGCCTGGGACCAGTGGGGCGGAACCACGATCGAGTTCTACTACGATCGCGACAACCAAGGCTGGGACGGCGATCGGGTAGGCGGCTCCGTACAGAAGGAAGGCGCCGGCTGGGTCAACGACATCTTTGACATCCCGCTGTCCGATCTCGAGGGCGACGGCGTATACTACTTCTACGCCAAGTTGATTCCCGGCATCGGCGACGACGGCAACTCCGAGTTGTGCAACTCGCCGCCGAGGGCCAGCTACAAAAACAACGGCCGCGGACAGGTGAATATCGGCGCCAGCGCCGTCAACCCCGACACCGCCAAGTTTGAACAGTGGATCCTGACCTGCGTGGACCACGGCGTTTACGGCGCCGAGGAGTGGCAGGTCGAAGGGCGGCTTTCAGGCCCGCAGTCCCAGAATGCGATCACCGGCGTTCCGTATACGACCGATGAAGGCGAGGTTACTTTCACGATCTCTTATCCGCCGAGCAACCCCGGCGGCGACGACGCGGTCACCTCGAACGATGACGGCGTGTACGAGCTGAACGACGTGAACGCCGACTTCGACGCCACCGACTTCAAACTAGACGACGTGGTTCGTATCCTCGATAACGGCTCGGGCGCCAATCCCGGTTTCTACACCATCGTCGCCGTGCCCAACAACCATACATTGCGGCTGGCCGACGATCCCGGCGCAGCGACGGGCGTGAGCTATCGCGTCCACGCGTTCTCCAATGACAATTACAACAGTAACCACGATCGGTTCTTCTTCGTGACCACGGGCAAGACCGCTTACAGCTTGCCGGTGGCTTTCCTGAACGGCGAAGTTGATCCGATGGTAGTGCCCGTGATTGACGTGAGCTTCCCCGAAGCGGTCGAAAATCCCGAGAATCGCGTGCCGCTGACCGTGGCGTTCGACGGCTCGAATTCGCTCGACGAGGAAGGACAGACCAACGACAATCTCGACTACTTGTGGGATCTCGGCAACGGCCAATTCGACAGTAGCGAGACCTTTGAATACGTCTACACTGAAGACAATACGGATACACTACCGACCACCATCACCGTCACGCTCACCGTGACGAATCCCGACACGAGCGTCGAAAATTCGACCTCGGTCGAGTTCAATGTCAATCCTGAATTCGTCGACTTCGACGACGACGGCGTCGCCGATCCGAACGACAACTGTCCTCAAAATTACAACCCGTTGCAGGAAAATACGGACAACGATCCCAATTATCCGGGGTACGATCCTAATAATCCCGACTTGCTCGGCGACGTGTGCGACAACTGCCCGCTGGTCGCTAATCCCGGTCAGGAAAACATGGACGGCGAGCCCGGCCATCCGGGGTACGATCCGAATAATCCCGACCTTCTAGGCGACGCCTGCGATCCGGATATCGACGGCGACGGATTCGGCAACGATCCCAACATGCCGCTCGATCCCAACGATCCCAACGCGCCCCTCGATAATTGCCCCCTCGTTTACAATCCGGATCAAGCCGACTTGAACGGCGACGGCGAGGGCGACGTTTGCGACGACGATGACGACGGCGACGGCTGGCTCGACTACGTGGACAATTGCCCGCTGGTCGACAATCCCGGTCAGGAGAACATGGACGGCGACGCTTTCGGCGACGTTTGCGATTCCGACAAGGACGGCGACGGTTGGAATAACGACGTCGATAACTGTCCGGAAATCTACAACCCCGGACAGGGAGACGTCGATAACGACGGCGTCGGCGACGTCTGCGACGACGACAGCGATAACGACGGCTACGCGGACGGAGTCGACAATTGCCCGTTCGTTTACAACGTCGATCAGGCCGACAACGACGGCGACGGCGAGGGCGACCTCTGCGACGACGACGATGACAACGACGGGATTCTCGACGACTTCGACAACTGCCCGTTCATCGTTAATGCTGATCAAGCCAACAACGACGGCGACGCCGAGGGCGACCTCTGCGACTGGGATGACGATAACGACACCATCGCCGACGACGAGGACAACTGCCCATGGATCAAGAACACCAACCAAAGCGACGTCGATGGCGACGGCGACGGTGATGCTTGCGACGTCGACGCCGACGCCGACGGCATCCCCAATATTGTCGATAACTGCCCGGTCAACTTCAACCCCGGGCAAGAAGACATCGATGGCGACGGCATCGGCGACGCTTGCGATTATGACAGCGACAACGACGGCGTCGTCGATTCGCGCGACAACTGCTTGCTCGATCCCAATCCCGATCAGGCGGACGCGGACGGCGACGGTGTCGGAAACGTTTGCGACAACTGTCTCAAGAGCGCCAACGCCAACCAGCTCGACAGCGACGGCGACGGTCTCGGCGACGCCTGTGACAATTGCCCCGACGTCGCCAACGGCATGCAGGTCGACAGCGACGGCGACGGCTTCGGCGACAGCTGCGATAACGACGCCGACGGAGACGGGGTCAGAGACGACGTGGATAATTGCCCCGGCATACCCAATCCCGAACAACGCGACAGCGACGGCGACGGACTCGGAGACCTCTGCGAATCCGACGTCGATGGCGACGACATCCTCGATCCGTTCGACAACTGCCCGACCCGCTTTAATCCCGGTCAGGCCGACGCAGACGGCGACGGCGTCGGCGACGAGTGCGACAACTGTCCGAACCTGGAAAACGCCGATCAAACCGACAGCGACGGCGACGGAAAGGGCGACGCATGCACCACGGATGATGGATCCAGCGAACAGGATCCGCCCGATCCCAACGACACGTCCGATGACAGCAGCCAGGATGGCCCGGCGTCGCTCTTAAGCCTTTGCGGATTCGGCTCGCTCAACCTGCTGCCGTTCATGCTTATCGGGCTCGGCGGCATGAAATGGGCCGTACGGCGTCGGCGACACCCGTAACCGGCGGTCAGTGACGAGGTTTTTCCGCGGCGGCCGCCGTTCGATCATGGCGTTCCGAGCCGCTGGTTGAGTTGAGCAATCGCCGTGAATGGCGACGAAAGACGACGCTTCGGAATTAGGAGCCGCGGCCTGAAATCCGCGGCTCCTCTCAACTACGGCTTGGTGGGGGCTGATTAGCGACGTGACACGGGTACGCGTACACAAATAACGCTATTCGTCTCGTATCCAGTTTGGCCGGGTTTTTCGACTTGACGAGAACGAAGTGCTAGTCGGCGTCCAGAATGTCGTCGATCTCGGTCGCTTCGACGCCAAGTTCGGCGACGGCTTTTTGACGATCGCCGTCAAAATGCAGCAAGGTTTTCTCGACGTGGTCGCGCACGATATCTTTCAGTTTTCGCGGCTGGAAATCCCGTAGGCTTTTCCGTCCCTCGGTCAGAATGTCCCGCATGTAGTGCGCCAGCGAATCGATCCCGACCAGCGTGCTCTCGGTATTAATGACGCTGGTGGCCACGATGTCGTTCAACTCCTGCACGTTGCCCGGATAATCGTAGCTATACAGCAAATCCAGAAATTCGTCTGTGAAGCCGTCCACCTGCTTGTTCATCCGCGCCGCCTCACGCTGCCGAATCTCGTTCGCCAGAATGCGGATGTCGTCGCCGCGCTCTCGTAGCGGCGGTAAATGCAGAGAATTGACCATCAGGTGATACAACAGATCCCGCGAGAAACTCTCCTGGTAGTCTTCGTGCGACAGGTCGTGCAACGAGGCGACTATGACGCGCACGTCTATTTCGTGAATGCGGGGCGAGGACTCGCGATAAAACTCCTTCTGCTGAATTACGCGGTCAAGCCTGATTTGGACAGGCAGCGACAGCAGCTCGATGTTGTTGATAAACAAAGTGCCGCCGTGCGCTTCCTCCAAAAAACCGGCACGGTTGGCTTTCGCGTCGTCCTCGGGCTGAACGCCGAAAAACTCTTTCGGGAAAAGAGCCATGTCGTGGGCGGCGGCGTCAATCGAAACGAACGGACCCGCGCGACGCGGGCTGGCGCTGTGAATGGCTTTTGCCAGCGATATCTTGCCCGTGCCGCGCTCGCCGAAGATGAAGATGCCCAGGTCGCCGGCCGCCATTTTCTCGGCTTGGTGAAACAGCCGGATCATCGAGGGCGATTGCGACCGGAGATGATCGAAGGCCTCGCGATAATCGAGATCCTCGCGCTTGAGCTGCTTCGGCAGATCCTTGATCGATCCCCTGGTCGTGCCGTGCGTGATGGCCTTGTCGAACACCTTGAGCAGATGATCGTCATCGACGGGTTTCGTGAGATAATCGAATACGCCGAGCTTGAGCGACTTCACCGCCAGATCGACGTCGTTCACGCCGGTCAGAACCACGATGGGCAGGTCGATCCCGGTTTCGTTGACATGCTTGATAATATCCATGCCGCTAAGATGAGGCATGTCCATGTCTAGCAGCATGGCGTCGAACTGCTCCTGCTCTAGAATTTCGGATACCGAACGGGGATCGTTGACGATCGTCGGCTCGTACTCTCCGGATTGCATCAGAAAAACCATGAGATAATTCGTCACGGCTACGTCGTCGTCGACTATCAGAATTTTTTTCATTACGACTCCCCGCCCAAATTCCCGGACAATCCCGACGCGGCGGTCGAGTCTATCTTCTTGAGAGGAATGGTGATCGTAAAGGCGGTTCCCTCGCCCGATTTGCTGGAGACCGAAATGTTGCCGCCGTGCTCCTCTATGATGCGGTAGACTATCGAAAGCCCCAGTCCCGTGCCGCCGCGCGCCCGCTTGGTCGTGAAAAACGGATCGAAAATCTGCTTGATCGTGCCCTCGCTCATGCCCGAACCGTTGTCCCGCACCACGGCCGTAACTTCCGCGCCGTCATGCCGCGTGATCACCTCGATCTTGCCGCGGCGATCCTCCGGCATGGCTTGGGCAGCGTTGATCATAAGGTTGATGAAGATCTGCTCGATTTTCTGCACGTTGCCGTTGAATTCGGGCAGGTCGTCCGCGAGGTCCACCTCGACGTCGGCAGTCTTGTGGATCTGGTTGTGAGCCAAACGTACGCTTTCCCGGATAATCGCGTTGAGATCGACCGCGTCTATCAATAATCCTTCGTCCTTGCGCGCGAACCGCTTGAGCCCTTCGACTATGCCCTTGATCCGCTCAGAACCGTTGGCCATGTCCTCGATCAGCGTAATGACGTGCTGGCGGAAAAAGTCGTAATTCAACCGGGCGATCTTCAGGTCCGGATGGGTTTCGTAGTACGCGTCGACCAACGGCAGGATGTCCTCCATCGCCTGCCGGATAATCTTGACGTTCCCGCGAATGAACTGGTTGGGATTGTTGATCTCGTGTCCGATGCCGCTGACAAGTTGCCCGAGCGAGGCGAGCTTGTCGGCCTGCTGCAATTGTTGCTCGTAATTCCGCTTGTCCGAAATGTCGCGATAGAACTCGATGATTCCGCTGACTTCGTGGTTCTTGTCGAAAATCGGCAGAGCGTGGACTTCAAACGATCGTTCGTCGTGCTGGATCTCCAGCGTGATCGGCGTCTTCTGCTTGAGTATTTTGGACAGGCGACAGTCCACGCAGGGTGTGTCGCTGTCGAAAAACGTCTTGTAGCACTTGTCTCCGGGCACGTACTTGTCGGTATTCGTCATAACGACGTTGCGCGAGCGGTCGATGATCGCCACGGTGTCGGGTATCGCCTGGAAAATAGTCTCCAGCCTGGTTTTGGATTCCTCGAAGCCCCGATTGGCCCTATCGAGATAGGAATTGAGCATTTCGAGCTTGTTCCGCTCGACCGACAGCTCGACCTGTCGCTTTTCAAAATTCGCCCGCAACTCCTTCCGCTCGATCGCCAGCGCGATCGTGCGGGCGATCTCGTCGAGCATGCGCTGTTCTTCGGGCAGAAACTCGATGTCGTCCGCGTCGTACGCCACTACGATGCTGCCGCGCACCTGC
>Ga0180434_10004919_pt1 | contig 16011 bp, 17 predicted proteins | sample SS_ome_7_FD_132453 | JGI IMG/M metagenome (GOLD analysis project Ga0180434, IMG submission 132453) | Hypersaline lake sediment archaeal communities from the Salton Sea, California, USA - SS_1_D_2 metaG | ecosystem: Environmental > Aquatic > Non-marine Saline and Alkaline > Hypersaline >...
AATAGGCGTAATTTATCATCTATGCTCGATCAGGATTCTTAAGTAGCAGTCATAATCTCAACTACACCGCAGTTGTGGGTAATCCCTATTAATGTAACACTTATCTTTGGACATCAGAATGACGCATTAGCCCGAAGCTTCACTTCGAGTGAAGAGTAGAACTCCAGTAGCAACGTCTTACGGCACGTATTCTGAAGACGTTCAACTCGGACCGTACTATGGGTGCGTCCCGATGTCATAATGTGAATCGATATCTTTATGTACAAGAGCCTCACAAAGGTACCATCGAGGCAATCATCATGCCAAGAGCAAGACCTCCAGCGTGCCCTTCCTGCAGCAGTCATCGTAGTCAGAGGAACGGCTTTCGAAAGACCAAGCTTTTAGGAATTCGCCAGATACGGCTTGACACTTCTTTCGGCGTCTACGTTGTGCGCATTTGTGCTTGCTCCGCGTTCAAGATTTCGGTATACTGCGTGATGAAAGAGGAGGTCCGCAGTGGCTGAAAAAAACTCCAAGAATCAAGCCGGCAAAAAGAATTCTGCAGGCGAGCAGGGGACATCCGGCGCAGCAAACAGCAAGAAGCGGCGTTCACAGCGGACAGGCAAGTCACGCCAGCCAGCCTCCTGACAGTCGTGATTCTGGTATCGCCCATCCGGAGGATGCTCATACAGATCGAATTGTTGTGAGCGTTTTTGTGGACTGCGGGTTGGCAGCCAGGAAAGAATGGATAGCGAGCAACAAAATTTCTGCCTTTGAAATTTTCGCGTTACGAATCTGGGCTTTAGGGCACTATCAATAATAGAACTTACTTGACCGGATCATTTACCTCACGGTTGAAAATAGACCGTGCAATGGGCAGTTATGACTGGGCTGCCCGAATGGGGTGGAAAACACTGGTCTCTGGCATGAAGGCTCGGCTGTCGCGGTTATTCTGACGGCCGGACTCTTCCCTATAGATAGGACTTGCAAGAGGCCCCTGCGTCGGGGCTGAAGGCACAACACAAACCTAATTGTAAGGAAAGGAGTTCAGCAATGAACAAAAGAGGATGCAAAGCAGCGATGATAGTTGCACTGGCCGTCCTTGTAGTGGCTGGCCTGGCGTTTGCCGACTGGCGGCCAACGGGCGGTGGTGGATTTGCCGGTGAACCTGGGCGGTTTGCCATGAGGCATCGCTGCCCTGACCAACTCATGATGCTGAGGTTGATTCTTCACACGCTGGATCTGACGGACGAGCAGAGGGAGTTGATTGAGGAAATTCTCGACGAGGCCCGACCAGATATGGAAGCCGCGCAAGAGGCGGTTGCCGAAGCTTCGACGGTGCTGCGTGAGGCTGTAATGCAAGGTGCCGACGAGGATACCATCCGTGCGGCTGCATCCGCGCTGGGCGATGCTATCGGTGATCAGGCTGTCCTAAAGGCCCGGACGATGGCCTCTATCAAGGCTGTCCTGACCGAAGAGCAGTTAGCAGAGTTAGAGGAGCTCCTGGCCCGACGAGCAGAGGTGGACCGACTTCTAGTGCGGCTCAGACAACTCTGTGGCGTAATGGACTAAGGTGTTGAGGATGGCAAGGCGCATCTTTTGTGTATTGTCTCCCGCCGAAGAAGTTTGCTGCTAATCGAGCACTCGACCTGAAAGCCGTTTGGCTTTCAGGTCGGGTTTAGTAGCTGCAAATGAACCCTTCCTTAGATTGACATACTGGGGCCGAGCCGCGCGCATTTGGACTTGCTCTGCGTTCGAGATTCGGGTATACTGCGTGATGAAAGAGGAGGTCCGCAGTGGTTGATAGAAAGTCCAAAAACCAAGCCGGCAAGAAGAATTCTGCACGCGAGCAGGGGACATCCGGCACAGGAAACAGCAAGAAGCGGCGTTCACAGCGAGCAGGCAAGTCACGTCGCGGGCAGAAAATGGACAAAGACAAAGATATGGACGTCCCAAACGGCGGCCAAGAATCCGCCGCGAAGAAACGCCCGCAGAGAGCGGCGGATAAGGATGAGACTTCTCCGCGTGAAAGAGAAGCGCGGGAGCGAAAGCATTATGTCGACAATATCCTGGGCAAGCCTGCGCCGGCCACGCACAAACCGGCCCCGCCGCCGGACATACCGCAATTTGACCTGGCGGAAGACATTGTCGCCGAGCACCGCAAACTCACGAGCAGAAAGCGAAAGGCCCCAGGCAGTCGAGCAATCAGGCCGCCCATGCCTGCACCGCCGGGGCATGAACAAATCATCGCGGAAATTGTATCGAGGGATATCGAAAAGCTGCGTCGGGGCAGTACCTCCGGCCCGCAGGATGGATAGGGCAACCTTCTACAGGAAAAGGAATGCTGAAAAATTGGAAACATCTGCGACTGCTTCATAGGGTCAGATGGGGTCGAAACTGTGTATCGCGGATGGGCGACACTTCTGCCGGAAACGAGGAAGCCCCTCGCCAAGAGGCAGAGTATCGTTGGGCCAGGTGGCTCTTGCCCGTTGTCGGACTCTTGTCGTTAGTGTGGTTCCTGGTCCGGGTAATCCCAAAGCCTTCGCGGGCCACGTATCCGTGCCAGCGCGTGGCGTTGCCTTTCGCCTCCGGCTTTGTTATCTGGCTCTTGGGTCTGGGCGGCTCCATCGCGGCATTTCGCAGGGCAAAACGCTGCTTGGCTCGGACCCACTATGCAGTTGGTCTGCTGTGTCTTCTGGCTAGCATTGGAATCGTTTGGCTGCTTGTCGGTACTGTGGAAGATGAAATCGTCCTCGCTGCGCCACAGGTGCCGAACGCTCCAATCGGCGTGGGCAAAGGCGTGCATCCGGGGCGAGTCGTCTGGATACATGATGCCAACGCGACGGACTGGGACGGCTATTACTCGCCTGAGCACTGGTACGATGACAACCATACCGACCAGGCGGTGGTGCACCGGATGGTTTCGCGGGCGATTCGCGGTTTGGCAGGCAAAGCCACGGATGCGGCGGCGTGGGATGCGGTCTTTCGGCAGTTCAATAGTGCGCAAGGCAGAGGAGATGTAGGCTACACGCCCGGCGAAAAGATTGCGATCAAGATCAATAACACGCTGTGCCATAACGCCGACTCTTCGACGTTTGAGCAGAGGTCCAGCAACAAGAACAGGATCGACAATTCGCCGCAGTTGACCGTTGCGCTTTTGTGGCAGTTGGTACACGTGGTCGGCGTGGCCGAGACCGACATCACGATCGGTGACCCGGGGCGGATAACGCCGAACTTCCTTTACGATATTGTGCAGCCGCAGTTTTGGAACGTTTGCTACGTGGCCAACCTTGGCGGCAAAGGCCGGACGCGGGCGGAGTTCTCCGATGTCCCGTTCTACTGGAGCACGCCGGCGGCGTACGGCAAAAAGCAGGATTATATACCGCGCTCGTTCGCCGAGGCGGATTATCTGATCAACTTCGCGATTTTGAAGACCCATGATACCGGCGGCATCACGGTTTGCGGCAAGAATCACTATGGCTCGCTGTTGCGGAACCCCAACGGCACTCTTCGCGGTAAGACATACAACTATTACAACATGCACGACAGTCTGGCGGGCAACAGGCCCGGCATGGGACATTACCGCTGTTTGGTTGATCTGATGGGACACCGGCAGCTCGGCTGCAAAACGGTTCTGTATCTTGTCGATGGTCTTTTTGCCGGGCAAAACTGGTACTCACAGCCGACGAAGTGGGGCATACCGCCTTTCCTCGGTGACTGGCCGTCCAGCATTTTCGTTTCGCAGGACCCCGTTGCTATTGATTCGGTCTGCTATGATTTTCTATGGATCGAATGGCCGGACCATCCGCGCATGTCGGGGGCTGATGACTACCTGCACGAAGCCGCCTTGGCCGACAATCCGCCCTCAGGGGCATTCTACGACCCGGATGCCGATGGGGTTAGCCTTGCGAGTTTGGGCGTTCACGAGCACTGGAACAATCCGATTGACAAGCAGTACTCCCGTAACCTCGGGACCGGCGACGGCATCGAACTGACCAGCCCGGCCGCTTGTGACTTCAACGGGGATGGTGTAGTGGATTTGCCTGATTTGATGACTTTTTCGGCGCAATGGCTACAGACATTGGGCAGACTGTCGGCTGACATAGCCCACGGCCCGTGCGGCGACGGCATCGTGGACATGCAGGACTTCGCCGCTCTGGCCCGCCATTGGTCGGCCCCCGACCGGTAGGGCGTAAAGACCACAGTTCATAGGGGACCAAATTCTGATGTGGCGCGAGCAAACCCCGGCGTCACTTTTGGACTCGCATTTTGTAAGTCCTGTCTATTCTGAAGTAGCTCGAACGGGTGATAATCTCGGCAAGCCTAAGCCGTGGGTGGCATCGCTTACTCACTTCGTTTCAGTGGAATAGCCGGCAGCCTTTTCAGCGTTTTGGTAGCCGGATCAACGATAATCCCTACCGACTCAAGGGCTGTGACCCCCAGAATCGGCTCCGCTTCCGGAGAGGCGAAAATCACGCGGCCGGCGGTGGTTTCTCCCATGAATTCGATCCGCGCCAGCCCGTACGGGTATTCCTTCACCGTGCCGTCCGCCAGCTCATACGCCATCCTGCCCTCCTTCTTTACGCCAATCTTCTCCAGCTCAGACGCGGGCACGAGCGAATCGGTTGCGCCGGTGTCCACAAGGAACAGCGCCTCATAGCTTTTGGCCTTGTCCCCAAGAGCTGTCAATTTCGTTGTAACTTTGGTCAGTCCCACGTTTTCGCTACAGCGTCCCCACGAGCACGAATGCTCCAAGAAATTGACTCAGGTACGATATGAGTCTATGAAAATGGACTTTTTCCGTCAAGTCCAAATCCACCATGTTTCAAGAACAAGCAGCGTGCCATTTCGCGCTGGGTTTCTATGAATGCCTGCTGGGCCTATTCGGACAAGTTCATCCCAAGCGCGGCCGAAGGGATAACTCCGCCTAAGTGTCTCGCACCGGTTCACCACCGGAAGCTCGGAAAACACGCCTACCGGAGGGGGTCGAAACAGTAAACCTTTTTGGGTTTTTTTGACAAATGCATATTGCACTCGTAGCCTTGTTCAGTAAAATACCCGCGACAGCCAGGCGATTGCATTCTACAGCGGCTCTTTCACATAGGATTGCGGTCGGCGAGAAAGCGTAGTATCTGAGATCGGCACAATGGTCGGCAAGCGAACCAACGCGGATTCAGCAAGCAGCCTATCCCTTTTTCGCAGAGGATAGTACCCCGGCCAGCAGCGTGCCTCAATAATTTGTGAAAAAAAAAGAGGAACACCGCGGCTGCGCCAACATAAGAGGGTCGAACCAATATGCTTCTTTGGGAGTTTCACGGCTAATTGGGAGTCAATGAACGTCTGCTGAGCAAGCGCATAACTTTGCAAAGGATGCCAGCAGAGCCGTATTGACGCCCCAGGGTGCGGGCTGAGTATAAGAAGAGAAGATGATGGAGCAGAAAACGGAAGCGGACGGGCTTTGCCGGCCGAAGGTGGTAGGTATCCGGCCTCCGCATGGCTTCTTCACGGCAGGGATTGTCTCGGCAGAAGCAAAGCTGATGTGCCCGATTTCGAAACGCCCTCCAATTGTCCGTCATACGCGCATAGCTCTCATAGCCCTTCTCATTGTGAGCGGGGCATTCGGGAACATACAGTTGCTTAACGAGCGTACAGGAAAGGAGTCCCAATTATGAGAAGTCGAAATGTGAGACAAATCGCAGCCTGGTGTTCAGCTTGTCTACTGGTAATCTTTGTCTTGGGCGGGTGCAAAGGCGAGCAGATGCCCGAGCAAGATATCGTCGAGACTGCCGTGGCCGCCGGTGATTTCAGCACGCTGGTCACCGCTGTCAAAGCCGCCGACCTGGTCGAGACTCTAAAAGGCGAAGGCCCCTACACCGTCTTTGCTCCGACCGATGCGGCCTTTGACAAACTGCCCGCAGGGACACTCGATAGTCTTCTTCAGCCCGACAACAAAAGCAAGCTTGTCGGCATTCTGACCTACCACGTTGTTCCGGGCAAAATCATGGCTGCGGATGTTGTAGAGATGACCAAGGCCAAGACGGTGAACGGACAGACGCTCACCATCCAGACAGAGGGCTCGACCGTAAAGATTGACGGGGCAAACGTGACCAAGACGGACATTGAGTGCTCCAACGGTGTCATTCACGTCATCGATGCCGTAGTGCTGCCGCGATAGAGACACCTTAGCGTTGAAAGCGTGTTGCCCGGCTCTGACCGGCAACACGCCTGGCCAAGAGAACCGTCTCGGGTGCTCAAGCCACGGTGGCATTTGCGGATGCTTGGTACGGAGGGCGTCCGGCCACCGTGCTCACATCCGGGAGCCTAAAGGGACGGCTTGAGCACTGTTTTCATGTAGCTTGTCAGGACACCCATTTCGGAACCAACTTCTTTCGCGAATGGGTACAGCTACGGCAGAATAAACCCTTGGCCGCCTGACAAATCTACCTACCAACGTGAAGTGCACCCCAGAGTGCTGCATCCAACTATGCCGTTGACATTTTGGCCGATTATACAATAGTGTGTAGGTAATCCTGCCGGGCTAAAATCAACTTAGCGTCCGGCCCTAATCTGACAATTGAGAATGTGCCGTTAAGCAATAGGAATGAGCGAGCATAAGATGGATTGCCACAACATGGACCGTCGCGAATTTCTTGGCCTTGTTCTTGGCTCGGCTGCCGTCGGCCTCACGCCCACACGAGTCCACAGCAGAAACCACGACTTCCAACTCAGATACATCGTTGCGTCAAGTATGTATGGCCGGATGCGTCTCGCTGTTGTCCTGCCGGAGGTGCACAAGGCCGGAGCCGAGTACGTGGACATATGGCCCGAACGTCACGCGAACCATCGAGAGCAGATCGAGGCAATGGGACATCAGCAGTTTGCGGCGCTCCTAAACGAACATCATGTCAAACTCGGTATCCTGACGCACTACGATCTGGGCCCATTCGATTTGCAGGCCGAAATGCGGGTGGCCGGACGATTTGGCGGCTCGATCATCATCTGCGGCAGCCGGGGGCCGGCAAATCTCACGGGTCTCGCTCTCAAGGCTGCAATCAGAGAGTTTCTAGAGAAAATGAAACCCCATATCGCTGCGGCAGAGGAGACCGGCAGCACCATCGGCATAGAAAACCACAGCAACAGTCTGATTCAATCGCCGGATGCGATGCGCTGGTTCGCGGACTTGGTCCCATCCAGCCATATCGGCCTTGCACTGGCTCCTTACCACTTGCCGCAGGAGCCGACCTTAATCGCGACGTTAATCACAGACCTGGATCGGGGCCTCGTTCACTTCTATGCCTGGCAATATGGGATGGGCTGCCACAAGAAGCTGCCAAAGGAGCAGGAATTGCTGCAACTGCCGGGACGTGGCAGATTGGATTTCACCCCTATTGCTGCTGCGCTGAGGAAGATCAGTTACAGAGGCTGGACTGAGGTCTTCATGCATCCGGTTCCTCGAGGGATACCTATAATGCCCACGGCGGCAGAAGTCACGGCAGAGATCAATCGTGCTCGGGACTATCTTGAGAGATGCGTACGGAACTCGCCTTAGGGATCTTAGGGTTCGTATTGAGCACAGACGATGGAAATAAACTGACATGTGTCCGGCTTTGCCTAATTTGCAACCGTGATGCATGAGAAATCTGATGTGATCAAAAGGAAGAGACAAATGGTAAATGCACAGATTGGTCTCAAGATGCTGGTTCTTGCCTTAGTCTGGGCAACCGCAGCCCGTGCTAAGCCTCCGCTGACCATTGGCGACAGGCGACAGGTATTTCTCGATGGGCGTTTCATCGAAGAATCTCGCGGGGTGGAACTGATCATTCACAAGCCCCGTAAGACCGGGCAAATAGTAATCGCGTGCGAGCACCCCTGGGAGCAGAGGCTGGGCCAATACCACTCAGTCTTGTATGACGGCCGCGTCTATCACATGTGGTACACCGTATACGGGAAAGCAGAACAGGGTAAGATCCCTGTTAGAAGCATCGCGTACGCCAGGTCGGATGATGGCGTACACTGGGAAAAACCTGCCTTGGGACTGGTCGAGATCTACCAGAGTAAAAACAACAACATCGTGCTTGGCCACGGTTTTGGGGGTGTGAAGGGGGCTACGCACGGCTGCATGGTATTTTTGGACCCTCACGCACCAAAAGATCAGAGGTTTCGTCTGGTTTCGAATCCAAAAGAATTTGGGAAGTTTCTCCAACTGTTTTCGTCTTCGGACGGCATACATTGGAAATTGACTCATCGTGACATTCTGGAGTTCCGGAGCGAAAGGCATCACTTGGATTCACAGAATGTCATTTTTTGGGATGATCGCATAGGCAAATACGTCGCATACGTTCGAAGAAACCTGAGGCCGGCGGGATCGCAAGGCCGCAGCGTGGCTCGTGCCGAATCCTCCGGTCTATCCAAGTTCAGCGATGTAGAAGACACTCAAGTCGTGTTAGGCTTCGACAAGCAAGACCCAAAGATGTACGACCCGCTGAACAAGGCACGTATCCAGGTCGTCGATTTCTACACGAATGGAACCATCAAGTATCCTTGGGCACAGGATGCTTACTTCATGTTCCCCGCAGAATATTTCCATTACGGCACGTTCGTCAAAGATTTCCGCAAGGGCCAACCAGTCAATGCGGGTACGCTGGATGTCAGGTTTGCTGCAAGCCGTGACGGCATCGAATGGAAACGGTATAACCGACAGGCATTTGTGGACCTTGGAATGAAAGGAGAGTGGGACTCTCACAGTATTTACATGGCGTATGGATTGGTGCCTGCAAGAAATGAACGTGACATGTACATGTACTACTACGGTAGCAATACGCTCCACGGCTGGGATAGAGAGGACCAGCACGGCGAGCGAAACAGGCGCCTTTTGAAGCGCACAGTTGGAGCGCCTGAACCCGAAATGCACGGGATAGGGCGCTTGGTCATTCGACGCGATGGATTCATTTCGGCCGCTGCTGGTTATGCCGGCGGCGAGTTCTCTACGCCTTCCTTGATTTTCGACGGTGACGAGTTGGTGCTCAATGTCGACACGTCCGCTGTCGGCATCCTGAGTGTGGAGATCCGAGGCGCCAATGGCAAGCCGATACCTGGGTACAGCCTTGAAGACTGTGACCAGATCCACACGACAAACGAAATCAACCGAGCGGTCAAATGGAACGGAAAGAGCAGTGTCTCCGGATTGGCTGGCACGCCGGTGCGTCTGTGCTTCGTCATGCGGGACACGGACCTCTACGCATTTCAATTCCGACACAGGACCCCTTAAGGACTACAGCTCAGAAATCTTCAGAGACACATGGAGAATGTGGCGAGAGAAGGTGGTATGAGATACCTATTCTATTTACGGCAGAACTTAATTGCCGATTGTAGGACCAGTGTTATGTACGGTAAGCTGATTCGTTCACTGTCTGCTATTGTGCTGTTGTGTTTGGTTAGCCGCGTGGTTGGGACAAGACGCAGGGAATCACCGTCGATCTATACTTCGCGGGGATTGGTGAGGCAGTAGGGGATGTCGGACTCTGGAGTGTAGGAAAGCGGCAGGCATTACTTCTTCCACGCTGATGCCGGTCAGGAGACCGTGCGCACTGGAATCATGGGCTACGACCCTTTCGTTCCGAACGGTGACAGGGGAATGTACAAAAGGGATTGGTTTGGGCATGCCAGCCGACCGGGGCCACCGGGCCGCGCACGAAGGACAGTAAATACGGCTCTTTTTCAGGTTCGCCAAAAGGTTCTTTCGGCCTGCTGGATGATTGAGATTGAACATTAGATTGTTGTGGTATAAGATGTCGATGTGTATATTAGCCCCGTTTGTGAAGTCGACAGGAAACGTCAGTTCGTAGGAGACTCGCGACATGAGTTCACACAAGATTATCCCGACCCTCTGTACTGTATTCGTGCTGGCAACCGTCACCGCCGCTGTCTCTGCCCGCGAAGAGCAATCAGCCAGCCATATCCTGGCCGCCACCGGTGTCAAGGGCGGCCTCATCGTCCATGTCGGTTGCGGCGATGGCAGACTGACAGCGGCGCTGCAAGTCAGTGACAGCTACATCGTTCATGGTCTTGACAGTGATCCAAGAAATGTCGCCGCGGCCCGCAAGCACATCAAGGCACTCGGGCAGTACGGCGACGTATTCGTCGAGCGATGGTCCGGTGACAGGCTGCCGTACATCGACAACTCGGTCAATCTTATCGTAGCCGAAGACCTCGGCGATGTATCGAACGCCGAGGTCATGCGAGTTCTGGTGCCCAACGGCGTGGCCTACATCAAATCGGCGGGCGACTGGACGAAAGCAACGAAGCCTCGACCCAACCAGATGGATGAGTGGACGCACTACCTGCACGACCCCAGTAACAACGCCGTTGCCCATGATCGCATCATCGAGCCGCCGAACCGGTACCAGTGGGTGGCCGGGCCACGTTACTCGCGGCAGCACGACCACATGTCGAGCGTCAGCGCGGTCGTGTCGGCGAACGGGCGTCTCTTCTACATTTTTGACGAGGCCCCGCGTGCATCTATTCTCGTCCCGCCGAAGTGGCGATTGACAGCGCGCGACGCGTTCAACGGGAAGCTGCTTTGGGAGCGTGTGATCGAGGTTTGGCATCCGCACCTGTGGCGGCTCAAGAGCGGTCCGCAGCTACTGGCTCGCCGGTTGGTGGCTGTTGGTGACCGGCTGTACGTTACCCTGGGTATCGATGCGCCGCTGTCGGTGTTGGACGCCGCCACGGGCAAGACAATCCACACCTACGACAACACAAAGGCGACCGAGGAAATCCTCTGCTCTGACGGAGTACTGATCCTGTCGGTTGCTGCCCAGGATCAGCCTCTGCGCAGTGACCCGAAAAAACGCTACGCAACGCTGGCCGAGATGAACAAGCACGTCACAGATCCGCTGTGGACGCAGGCTCTACGAACCATCATGGCGGTTAACGAAAACTCGGGGCAAGTGATTTGGAAGAAGGAATCCGAACTGGTCTCGCTCTCGTTAACGGCTGACGGCCAGCGTGTGCTCTTCTACGATGGCGACAGAATCCAGTGCCTCGACCGGCGCACCGGGAAACCGCTTTGGGTGTCAGGGCCGCTGCCGAAGAAGAAAGGCATGCGAAGCTCCGGTGGTGCCACGTTGGTCCTGTACGAGGATGTGGTTCTGTACAGCGGGCAGGTCGCCGCCGGCAAGTCCAGGCAACGTGGCACGACCATGTTCGCCCTGTCGGTTAAAGACGGCAAAACGCTATGGCAGGCACCGCTCCATCCGTGTGGACACATGGGCACGCCAGACGATATCCTTGTTGCCGGCGGTCTGGTGTGGAATGGTGCCGTCGCTCAAGGTTCGGACTCGGGCATCATGACCGGCCGCGACCTGCACACCGGCGAAATCAAGAGCGAGTTCACGCCCGATGTGAAGACCCACTGGTTCCACCACCGCTGCTACCGAGCGAAAGCGACCGACAAGTACCTTCTTTTCTCGCGTACCGGAATCGAGTTCATCGACCATGCCGCAGAGCACTGGATCTGCCACCACTGGGTGCGCGGCGCCTGCCACTACGGTATCATGCCGTGCAACGGCCTCATCTACGCACCGCAGCACCCGTGCGCATGTTACATCGAGGCCAAGCTCTATGGCTTCACAGTGTTGGCGCCACCTTCACCGACGATGCAGGTCCGCCGCGATGTGCCGGAAGCCGAACGGCTCGTACGCGGTCCCGCCTACGACGCCAATCTCCAACCTGCAGTCTCCAACGTGAGACCGGATGACTGGCCGACCTTCCGCCACGATGCCGAGCGCAGCGGAGCCGCGAAGACAGCGGTCCAGCCGACCGGCCTCAAACGCACATGGCACACGAAGTGTGGAGGTGGGCTCAGCGCGCCGGTCGTCGCCGACGGCAAGCTGTTCGTAGCCTCGGTCGACACCCACGACGTTCACGCACTCGATGCCATCACAGGCAAGCCACTCTGGAGTTTCACGACCGGCGGTCGCGTCGACTCGCCGCCAACGATCTGGCAGGGGCGTGCCCTGTTTGGGTCTGCCGACGGCCACGTCTACTGCCTGAACGCGAGCGACGGCAAGCTCGTGTGGCGGTATCGCGCTGCGCCGGAGGATCGGCGGATGATGGCCTTCGATCAAGTCGAGTCGGTCTGGCCGGTGCACGGCAGCGTGCTGTTACAGAATGACGTGCTCTACTGCGTCGCCGGTCGCTCTATGTTCCTTGACGGCGGGCTGCGGCTGCTACGGCTCGACCCGAAGACCGGACGCAAGCTCTCTGAGACGATCCTGGACGACAAGGACCCCGATACCGGGCAGAACCTCCAGGTTCATATCCAGGGGCTCAACATGCCTGTGGCGCTGCCTGATATCTTGTCGAGTGATGGCAGATACGTGTACATGAGGTCGCTGCCGTTCGAGCTCGAAGGCAAGCGCAAGTACGTCACTTACGTACCGGTCAAGGAGCAGAAGGGTGATGACCTGCACCTGTTCTGCCCCACAGGTTTTCTCGACGATTCTCTATGGCACCGGACTTACTGGGGCTACGGCCGCGCCTGGGCGTCGGGCGCCGGCGGCTACTTTCAGGCCGGGCGGGTGGTCCCCGCCGGCCGGCCCCTCGTGTTCGACGACGACAGAGTATACGGCTACGGTCGGCGCTGGCGGTATTACCGCTGGACGACGCCGCTCGAGTTCCATCTGTTCGCTGCAAAGAAACAGCCGGAGATTGTCAATGCCGGCAGCGAGCGAAAGGCGGTCAGGAAGGGTGGCAAGCGAGTAGGTGTGCGGACGCGGGCGTTCACGCGGTTCATCCCGGACTGGTCCCATGACATCTCGGTGCAGGTTAACTCCATGGTGCTGACCGACAACGCGTTCTTCGCCGCTGGCCCGCCCGATGTGGAAGACGAAGAGGAATCCGTCAAGACATTACTCGAGGCCGAGACACAGCAGAAGCTTGCCGAGCAATCGGCCGCCTTCGAGGGCAAGCGCGGCGCATTGCTGGTAGCCGTGTCTCGAGATGGTGGAGAGAAGCTGGCGGCATATCGTCTTGACTTTGTCCCGCGGTTTGATGGTCTCATCGCAGCCGATGGACGGCTCTATATTTCGACGCTCGGCGGGCAGGTTATCTGCCTGAGTAGCGCCCACGGTCAGCCGCTCTTACCAGCCGAAGATGTGGTTGTGGCTGCGCGCGATTAGGAGGCACGGAGAAGCTTAGGAGGAGGCGCCGGTATTGGACGCACGTGAAGCCAAGTAGTCCGTCACAGGGCTGCGGTGCAGTTTAGAGCAGGGCCTGGTCGATGTCGTTGATAATGTCTTCTGCGTTCTCCACGCCGACGGCCAGGCGAATTAGGCCGTCCTTGATGCCCAGCGCCAGCCGTTCTTTCCTGGGGACCTTATAATAGCTGATCGTAGCCGGGTGAGTGATCAGAGACTCCACGCCGCCAAGACTCGGGCCGATGTTTATGATCTTAAGGCGACCGAGAAATTTCAGCGCGTATGCAATATCGTCCTTCACTTCGAACGTGACTACTCCGCCGAAGCCTTTCATCTGTTTTTTAGCGACATCGTGGTGCGGATGACTGGCCAGACCCGGATAGTACACCCGTTTGACCTTGCGATGCGATTCAAGATATTCGGCTACCCGTTGGCCGTTTTCATTGTGCCGCTGCATGCGCAACTCAAACGTTTTCAGGCCCCGAATCAGCAGGTACGAAGGATGCGGGTCGATGACACCGCCGGTTATCTTTAGGTATTCGCGGATAGGCGTAGTCAGTTCCTTTCTGCCCAGGACCACGCCTCCGAGCAAATCATTATGTCCGCCGAGATACTTGGTGGCGCTATGGGTGACGATATCTATGCCGTATTCCAGCGGTTTTTGATTATAGGGTGTCGCAAAGGTACTGTCGGATATCACCAGGATGTCCCTACCCCGGAAAATATTCATCAGCCGCTCCAGGTCCATTATATTAAGGTATGGATTTGTGGGTGACTCGGAAAGAAAGATCCGCGTGTTCGGCTTGATCGCTTTTTCCATGGCGTCGTAGTCACACATCTTAACGACCGTGCATTCGATGTCGAAGCGCTCCAGGCATGCCTGGGCGAAATCCAGCGTTCGCTTGTATGCGTCGTCGGTAATGATGATGTGCTGGCCGGCCTCGAGCAAAGCAAAAAGCGAAGTGGTGATGGCGCTCATGCCGGATGAGAACAGCACTGCATCCTCTGCACCTTCCAACGCGGCCAGCTTTGCCTCCGCCGCGACCTGCGTGGGGTGCCCATACCGGCCGTATTCGAACCGGCCTGCCACCCCTTTGGCCAGCTTGCGTATCTCTTCGGTATTCTTGAAGATAAATGTGGAGCTTTGAACGATAGGTGTGGTAATCGAACCATACTCATTATAGCGTATCTCCCCAGCATGGACCGCCTTGGTCGAAAAACCCAGATTCTCGTCTTTTGCCATCTTGTATACTCCTTGCCACTGGCCTGATATGTGCTTGGCCGCTCCGGACGGGCCGCGCCAGAGCACCAGCCCCATTCTCGTAAGCAGCCAGCCGTTGCCGAGTACGTTCGGCTGACTGAAGTATCTCCCGGATGCCTGTTCCCACAGCGATGTACAGCTTTAAGCCTTGCGCACCGCTGCCCGGACCTCGTGTGCAGTCTAAGCGATGAGCTTCGAGTAGTCAAGGAGAGGAAATGTTCTCAGTCGGGTTGGGTAAGAGAAAAGGCCGAATCCTTTGGGGAATCGGGCTTTATAACCTTGTCCTGAGCAAAGTCGAAGGGGACTATCGTCGGCCTGACGGGCTTATTTCCTAAGCACTCTTTCGATAAAGGTCGTAAGCGACGGCATATCATTTTTACAGGTATCCCAAACCACCTTTAAATTAATACCAAAATACTCATGAATTAACACATTCCTCATCGCCTTGATTTTATACCAGGGAATTTCAGAATGATCATCCTGAAAACTATCAGACAAATTACGAGATGCTTCTCCAATAATTTCCAGCTCTCTGACCACAGCATCAATCATCATGTCGTCGTTTGAGAAACTGCCAATGTCAACCGTTGCAGTATATCTTTTAATCTTCTCAATTGCGTCAAGTATATGGAGTAAATACGTTCTGTCATCCTTCATAGACAAGCTCAGCCTCTTTAAGCACCTGATCCCTGAAATATTTGCTGATTGCTTGAGGAGTCAGCAAGTCGATTTTTTTTTCGAGTGCCTTGGAAAGGTTTTGTTGTATATCAACATACTTGAATAATCCGACTATAGCCTGCGGATAAAAGTCAATTAAAACGTCGATGTCGCTGTCTTCTCTGGCAGTTCCATTAACATAAGAGCCGAAAAGAGCCACGTACTTAATGTCCGCAAAGTTCGGGTCATTTTTAACTGCCGCCAATAACCGCCTTTTTATTTCCTGCTTTGTCATATTTGAAAGTCTACATCATGTATAAATCTGTGTCAAATAAAATGCAGCGCAAAAGGAAAGCCCCGACAATTCTTACTATCGGGGCTTATAAATCCTGGCGATAGCCTACTCTCGCCCTTTCGGACTACCATCGGCCTGACGGGCTTAGCTTCTGTGTTCGGAATGGGAACAGGCGTTTCCCCGCCAGTATGGTCACCAGGAAGATCGTTTTATCAGGCTATCGCCTGATAAGTTCAAAAGTTCAAAGTAAAAACTAAAAACTGTGGAATCCAGCACTTGAGAACTTCAAATGCTGAATGACTTCCTTAATTTTGCACTTTGCACTTTAACGTTTACGCTTTTCAAATGCAGATGCGGATATGAGCGCTATTAGTTCATGGTTCATTGTTGGTTGTTAATCGATGAACTATGAACAATGAACTCATAACCAAGTTCAACCAAGGATTGATATGGTCAAGTCATCGAGCGTTAGTACCGGTTAGCTGAGACGATTTCTCGCCTTACACACCCGGCCTATCAACCTGATGGTCTATCAGGGCTCTTCAGGTCCGAAGACCATGGAATCCTCATCTTGGGGTGGGCTTCCCGCTTAGATGCCTTCAGCGGTTATCCTGTCCCGA
>Ga0180434_10004921_pt1 | contig 15993 bp, 10 predicted proteins | sample SS_ome_7_FD_132453 | JGI IMG/M metagenome (GOLD analysis project Ga0180434, IMG submission 132453) | Hypersaline lake sediment archaeal communities from the Salton Sea, California, USA - SS_1_D_2 metaG | ecosystem: Environmental > Aquatic > Non-marine Saline and Alkaline > Hypersaline >...
CGTTTCAAATCATGGATTTCCGGCAACGTATGGACCGCCGGTTCATTCAACAGTTCTTCTTCGAGAGACTCGATATGCTCGCCGAACTTCTCAAGGACGATGAAGTAGTTGTCAACGATTGCGTCTATGAGCGAGTAAGCGAGATAATCGGCGCCCATTTTTCTAACACGACCCTTGTTTGTCTTGATTCGCTGTCGAACAAGATCGAAGACATCCCCTTCCTTTTCCTGGAACGTTATCACGAACGAGTCGCCCAGTATCACACTCACCTGTTCGGCTTCGATCTCGCTCACGCCGTCGCCGGGATAGAGCATGTTCAGGACAAGGTACATGTAGTCACCGAAATCCTCGATTTTCGGGCGCTGACCGGTATGGAGAATATCCTCCAGCACGAGCGGATGGATTCCAAAGCAATCGCCCACTCGTTCAATGATGTCCACTTGATGAATTCCATCAATATTGATCCATGTCACGGTAGGTTTGTCTTTGAAAAGAGCACACTCCTCGATGGTTGTTCCCTCTTTCTCCTCAAATTGCTCTTCGTTATAGTCCAACACCGTGACCTTCACTTTCTGAGCCTTCTCCGGGCCCACATGCACGAGCGTTCCGGGAGGAAGCCCCGCTTTAACCGATCTCCTGCCGAACAGTTTTGACATAGTCTTTCACCTCCCTTTCTTGCGGCTCCGCAGCGCCATTGCTCTCTTGTCCGTTCCTCGTCTCAGCGCCACTATAGCGTTCTCCTGACGTTTCTGGCACATAGACTATACGAAGTCGGGCTTGGCCCCTATACTCCCGGCGGGATCGCGCGCAACACACGTCGGATAGGCAAAGACCGCCTCCTGATGCCCCTTCAGCATATTCTAGTCGTTTCGTCCGCGCAGGTCAACGCTGGGGGCGCGATTGGGTTTTCTCGGGCGCCGTGAGAGCAGCCGCAAGGTAGAGCAGCGCCGATATCGCCATGACCACCCTGAACCCGAACGACATTGAAAAACAGGTCGCGATTATCGGCCCGAGCACCGACGCGCACCCGTTTATTCCCCATGCCCATGGCAGCAGTTCGGGCGACGTTTCTGACAGACGTCGCAGGCCGGCCGGGAACGGTATCCCCATGAAGAATGCCAGGAAGAACGCGATAGCGCACGCTGCGAGCTGTTTCGTAATCGGCGATGCGGACTCGACAGATGGTATTGCTACATCTACGATGATCACGTAGAAAAGTAAGGCTCCCGCAATGCACACGAACGCGACCAACACGGGTCGTCTGAACTTGCGCGCGATTCGAACCGACGTGAGCCCACCCAGACCGGAGCCCAGCAGGAAGATGGTCAAGGTTGCGGCAAGTGCGAAGATAGGGTGCGGCATGATCCGCGCAAGCTTCTGTATAAACACCATTTCGACGAACATATAGCCGGCACCCAGCGCGAAGAAATACGTCAGCACCGGTGCAAACGGACTTTTCCCTCGAGCTGGACGGCGCAGCCATAGAAGCGGGAGGAGAATTATTGCGGCGCTGAGCGGTACTGCGATAACCAGCGTCGCCAGGAGGATCACGTATCCCCATTCGACAAAGGGGACCCACTGCGTCCCGAGCATTCTGCGCAGTTCCGGGAGGGATGACCAGCGGAAGAAATGGAAGTAGTACGGTCTATCGTCGGTGGCGGGCGTGATGTTGAACAGGTTCGCGCGATGGTACCGTTGTCTGTCGGGGCCGAGCAACTGTTTCCCGGCCTCATAGAGAAACGGTCCGTCGAGAACGTTGTAGTGGTTCACCATATCAGGTTCTATGCCCGGGAAATAGCATAGATCGAACGAACGGTCCTTGCAGAACTCAACAATTGCATCGATCTCTGCACGGTCATACGGTGTGCGTTTGATCAGGGTAGTACACGTTTTCCAGCCTCGCAGTTGGATGATCTGCCGAGCCGGGCTCAGTTCGGGGAACGATTCCAGCGCTTCGACGGCGGTCGCAAACAGCTTTATGTTATCGCGCGGCGGCATCTTGAGCCAGCGGGTGATAGAGAGGATGCCGTCGGGGTTCAGGTGATCGAGATAAGACCGGAGAGCTTCCACCGTATACAGGTAACTCTCATTCAGCGCCAGCACTCCCGCGGCCGACGCGCTGAACGAGTCGAGCAACGATATCTGGATCACGTCATACGTTCTCACGGTGCTGTCAAAGAAGGCGCGTGCCTCGGCTGTGATGATGTTCACGCCGGGCAAGCCGTACACGTTGCATGAGAAATCGTGCAGCTCGCCCTCCATCAGAGCGACAATGTTGGGGTCGACTTCGAGAGCATCTATTTGATGTACACCTGCATACCGGGCTGCGAGGATGTCGGTTCCGCCTCCGGCGCCCACGACGAGAACGGTTGCATCGTGGGCGTCTTTAGCCTGCGCCGCGTGGTAGACTGTCGACGAGGTAAGACAGTCGAGATAGGCGAGCCGCGATCTGTCGCCGGAGTAATCCGTCACCGCGCTGACGGAATCCGCATCAACGACGAGCGCCATTTGCGGCGGGAGCTCGGCGGTGCACGCCAGGCTCATCCCGGCCGCCTCGCGGATCGCGGGGCTCGAGACGACGTCGATCGTGCCGAGCGGGCTCGATCGTTGTGCCACAATCCGCGCCTCCGGCAAGTCCATGAGAGCGGGGAGCGTCTTGAACTGGCTTATGTGCAGCTCCAGCCCGCCGCCTGCGTGGATGAGGGCGAGCGGCACTAATCCGATGGCCGATATCGCGACTGCTGCGAGTTTTCGTGTCGGAAGAAACGAGACGGCGGCTCCACATACGGCCGTTGCGGAGATGACCACGAGGAGCGATTCGGGACGGACGTGGTACATGACCAGCAAGATTCCCACTGCGCCGAACCCGGAGCCCGCCATGTTGGCGAAGTAGACCTTGTTCACGCTGCCGGCGTACCTGACAAAGCTCCCGCCGATGCATACCGCCGCGAGCAGGAACGGGACAAAAAGTGCGGCGCAATAGCCGAAAAGATAGAGCGATTGATGGGGATCCCAGACGATCAGGAACGGATCAAACGGGATGTCGTGCGTCACGAGGTAGGAGAGAATGATCGATGTCGCATAGAGCCACGCCGAAACGGTGTACACCTTGCGAAACCGTGCGAGTACGAACACGCGAAAGAGCGATATGAACGTCCCACTCGCCCCGAACCCCAACAGCGCGACGCTTATCACCATGTACGCGAAATGGTGCCACTGGGTTATGCTGAAAAGACGTGTGAGGGCGATCTCGTGAGCGATAAGTGCTGATGAGATCAGAAACAGTGCCGCTAGCAGAGATGCAGATGGTGTCTCGCTATGATTCTCTCGCATCGTTGTGCGGAACTCGGGTTATTGTGCGTTCGATCGTTGCGGGTGCCATGATCAAAGATTCGATCAGTCATGACCCACGAGAGGGACGAACCGCACCGGCAGAACGCTTTTCGACTTGATCGAGCCGTCTTCCTGCTTGACGATGACGAACAGGTACTGCGGACCGAACACGGTCCCGACCGGAATACACATCTTGCCACCCGGTTTGAGCTGCTTGATAAGCGGCGGCGGCACGTGGCTGGCGGCGCACGTGACGATGATACTGTCAAACGGCGCGTGTTCCTCCCACCCGTGGTACCCGTCGGCAATCTTCACCTCGACATTCTCGTAGCCGAGCTTCTCCAATCGCTCTTTTGCGCTTTCGCCGAGCTCCTTAATGATCTCTATGGTGTACACCTTGGACACAAGTTCCGCGAGCACCGCCGCCTGGTACCCGGAGCCGGTACCCACCTCGAGCACCTTGTGTTCGGGTTTCGGCTCGAGCAGTTCGGTCATGAACGCGACGATATACGGCTGCGAGATGGTCTGTCCGTGTCCGATCGGCAACGGTCTGTCATCGTATGCCGCACGAAGCTGCCTCGGTTGCACAAACTTGTGTCGCGGTACCTCCCGCATCGCCTCGAGGACACGTATGTTCCGGACGCCACGCGCTTCGATCTGCGTGTCCACCATCCGGAACCGTCTTTCTTCTTGGAGTTGCTCCTCCGGATCGAGCTCTTCAGTATCACTGAGCGCCGGTACCGTCACAAGGGAAAGCATCGGGAGAAGGCAAACAACAAAGAGAATTCCAGCGATTCGGCATGCACGCATTTTTCCGACTCCTCTATCGGTGCGGTCACCAGATCTAAAGACCGGACGATAGCGTATCGATGAGATGATCCCAGTGACCTTGTGCTTTCAAGATGAGTTCTATGAGCTGACGCACGGCGGCGTGTCCGCCGGGCCTGTCCAGGACGAGATCGGCGTTCGCTTTTACCTCATCGGACGCATCAGCAACAGTCACCGCAAGTCCCGCACGGCTCATCGCGGGCAGGTCCGGCAGATCGTCGCCGACGAACGCGATCCGCTCTTTGTCCAGCGCCCACTTCTTCGCTATTCCTTCCAGGGCAAGCGCTTTGTTGGGGACTGCTTCGCGATACTCCGTGATACCAAGTTCTTCAGCACGTTTCGACGCCGCACTGCTTATTCGAGCGGTGACCCAGGCGCTCAGATGTCCCACCCGATGCCACAGCTTGAATCCGAACCCATCTTTCACGTTGTATATCTTCGCCTCGTCAGCATCGCCGAGAAACACGATCCTGCCGTCGGTGAGCACACCGTCGATATCCGTCATCAACATTGAGATCTTGCGCATCTTCTTTTCAGTCCTGGCCGCCATATTCATTCTTATCTCATGTCCTTCTTGGTGTCTGGCCTGCGAGCCGAATGCCGTTCGATTCCCCGTGCGTTTAGTATTAGCATCGTCCTATTCTAGCACGAAACTCTTGCTGAAGCCAAAGCCTTCTGGGGACTCCGTTCGGTAACGGGTTCAGTCCCGGGGCAAGGTGGGAGAAAACGAGCTTGCATGACTGAGAAAGAGAGAAGCGAGCAAGCCGTGTTTGAAGAAGCCGCCGGACATGGCTCTTAATATTAGGTGGCATGTATAGAGAAAAAGCGCACGTGGTGCAATCAAGTCACGTACGCTCAGCGTCAGAATCGGGAATAACATGCTCGGAGCAGGTCGTCAGGCTTTCACGCGCGCAGTGGCGGCAAACTTGACAGCCGTCTGCGAGATGCTGAATGCGGTCACGGCAAGCGTGTCCCAGGATTTGCTGCGCCTCACCCTGGGTTACACTTTGTGGGTCCTGCCGGGGGTTCTAGTACAGCTCTCCGCCGCCGGTAATGACCCACTTACCGCCTCTCTTCTCGAGCGTGGCATAGTACGGCGTGTAATCTATCTCCACACCCTCGGCCTCAGCGGACTTCCCGTCGTCGGCAACCTTGATCTTCAGATTGCTCGCACCGAACTCTATGCCGCTGGCTATGGCGTCGTCGAACATGAACCGCAGGTCTTCCTTGTCGACCCCGTCGTCGCGCACAAAATCATCGGCAAAGACGCTCATCATCGTCTCGAGGTCACCCTTGTTGCCGGCGGTGACGAACGTGGTCACAACGGCCTGGATCTGCTCCTCGTCGCTCGGTCCTCGAGCCATAGTCTGGCATCCTGCAAGAATGCCAACGACCAGCGCCGCCGTCAGAACAAGCGAGAATCTCCTTCGATACACCATTGCAGTACCTCCTCTTGCCGCCCGGCTCACGCCAGACAATTTCCCCTGCCCCAAAACAAGACTCGATCGGCCCGCACACGCGGCTTACTGACTTAGAGTTTAGCTGGTGTTATGGCCGAAGTCAATACTAAGCGATGCCCCGTGTCGGCGAGGCATGGACGGTGCCGGGCTAGGAATATGGGGCAGTGGCAATAGCAAAGCAGTTTCGGTGCTGAATTCCGGGCCATTCGGGGCTCGCTTCATTAGTTAAACCGGTTGACCTGTCACAAATTTTGCGTTCGGTTGTCTTTTGAATGAGGAGTTGGAAGAGGCCGGAGTCGGGTGTATGATGATGGCGGAGGGCGTGATGGACAACACCGGTGAACTTGCTCTCGTAAAGAAGGCGCAGAACGGCGACCGCGATTCGTACGGCCGACTGGTCGACCAGTATGGTGGTGTTGTGCTAGCGATCGCTTACAGTCGTGTGGGCAACTACGCGGCATCGCAGGACATTGCGCAGGACGCTTTTCTGCTCGGTTTTAGGAACCTCTCCACGCTCCGCAATCCACAGTTATTCGGCACGTGGCTGAGGACGATCACGAGGAACCTGTGCCGTAACTGGCTGAAATCGCAGGCGTATCGGGATCGGCTGGGCGCGGATTCAGCCGTTCTGCGCGAACGGCTCGGCTATGTGCAAGCGCCCGAAGCCAGCGCGAAGCTTGAGGAAAAGGAGATGCACGACCTGATCGACAGGATTCTAAGAAAACTGCCGCTGTCTGACCGCGAGTCCATTATGCTCTACTATTTCGAGGGGAAATCTATGAATGAAGCGGCGAAAGCGCTCGAGATCTCTCCCGCAACCATGAGAAAGCGGCTCGAGCGGGCGAGAAAACGGCTTCGCGAGCAGCTCAGTGCGCACGTGGAATCGGGTCTTCTCGAAGCCGCGAAGGGGCGCACAATGTCAGGCAGGGTACTCGCGGCGATACCGCTGGGAGCGTCTTATGTGAAGGTTGCGCCCGTAACCAGCGTGGTGCCTGCCACAGCCGCGCTGCACCTGATAAAGGCGGCGGAAACGGTGGGAGGAACCGCTATCGGTATCGGGAAAGCCGGACTTGTGGCGACAACGTGCGCCGTGGTCATCATTGGTGCAGGTGCGGTGTACACGAGGCTCGGCAATCGTCCGATCGAAGGACCACCTGTGAAACCGGTTGAACTTGTGGAGTCCGCCGTGCCGGAGCAGACATCGGCGGAGTTACGCCGACGGGAAGATTCAATTCGTCGTCAGGCGGAGCCGATGCGGCTGGTAGAGGTCGTTAACGAAGGCGTGGAAGAGATGGTGACCGGTCCGCCGAGCCTTGGCAAGGGCGACGCTGTCCTGTACGGGAGGGTGACGCATGCCGGTGGCGAGCCCGGGCGTGAGGTAAAGGTCATTGCAGGCAGGACGCACGACGCGCGGGGAAACGAGCAAGAAGATGTGGGTGCTGCTGAAACCGTTACCCTCCAGGATGGCTCCTACCGGCTCGAAAACCTGCCGGACGGTAGGTACGTCATCTACGCGATAGCGCCGGACGCCACCGGTGTCGAACTTGTACCCGTAAGTTCGCGACGGGCTGGCGGCACCAGGCAGGACATACGGATAAGCCCGTCGTTTGCCACGAGCGGTACCGTGCGGAACGGTGACGGCGTGCCCGTTGCGGGAGCAACCGTCGTGTTGCTGGCCAGAAAAGACACCCCGGTGGACCCGGTAATTTTCAGACCTGTGAGCGTCGAGACGGACCAGGATGGGAGATATGTGCTCGACTATCTATGGGAAGGGAGCTACACCGTCCAGGCGGCCGCGGAAGGCTACGCGCCCTCAGTGATCCAGGACGTCCGAGCCGGCACCTCGCGAAACGATATCGTCCTTTACCCGGGCGGGCGTGTTTCTGGCACGGTCACGTTTGCCGATACGGGGGAACCGGTTCCGGAAGTACTCGTCGTTGCGAAGGACCAGGAGGGAGGTAAGACACATAAGGGCCGTACCGATGAGGCCGGCAACTACCTACTCGATAATCTCTCGTGGGACACCACATACTCAATCACCGTAGACGGCGACGTATACGCACCGCAGGAAGAGCAGAAGGTGCGCGTGCGGCACGGCACGGACGCGCGCGGTGTGGATATTGTAGTGTCGTCAGGCGCATCCATCTCCGGGACGGTCACGGCACGCGACACGGGCGAACCATTATCGGGTGCTACGATCAGCGTTCGGGGGCCGAAGACCCGCGAGGTTACGACCGGTGGTGACGGCACGTATCTGTGCACCGGTCTAACCCCGGGGCTCTACAATGTATACTGCGAGCCTCCCGAGGGCGTTGTGCAGGAGTACGGTCGCCAAAGGCAATTGTCGGTTCACCGCGACGAACAGCTGACGGGGGTGAATTTCAGGTTCAAGCGGGGCGCAACGATCTCGGGTCGCGTGACGGACCGCGCGATGAATGCAGTCGCCGGAGCGCACCTTGAAGCTCGCTGCCAGGCCCAAACGCTGCAGTCCAGGAGCGGGGTGAAGTCCGATGCGAACGGGTACTACATCCTGGCGGGTATCCCGCGTGGCGCGACGTGTCGTATGTATATCAGAGCCAACCGATACGGGAGCATCATTTCCGACCCCGTCTCCGTCCCGGCGGACGCTAACCTGACGGGCATCGACTTCGTGCTCGGCCTCGGCGCAACGATCTCGGGTCGGATTGTGGACCGGAACGGTCGTCCTGTAGAAAATGCGCAGGTTCAGTTGCTGACAGACTCCGGGAATACGTTTTGGTCAACTACAGTGAGCACCGACGCGGATGAACGGGGCAGGTTTGAGTTCACCGATGTCGGGCCGGGGACGTACACGTTCGGGGGGCGTGCTGGAGAAGGTGGTGCCTTCCTCACGGTGCTCAATGATGCTATTACGGTTAGAGCCGGCGGGGATATCCCCGGCGTCGAGCTTGTGGTCGAGGAGCCGGTCGAAGGAGTAGTTGAAGGCTATGTACGGAACGAGGAGGGAGAGGGTATTCTGAGTGTCTTGGTGCAGGCGGATCCTAATGCGGCCGTCGAGACAGACGTCACCGGCCACTATCGTCTCGAAGGTCTTGGCGACAGCACGGTTGTTCAAATCCGGTTTGAGCATGAGCGGTATGCGCGCGCATCTCTCAGCGACCTTCCGGTAGGCACCATGAATGCCGACGTGGTGATGCTCCGGCCGGGAGGCATTGCCGGGGTGGTGATGGACGCGGCAACAGGTCAACCGGTTAGCGACTTCTCCGTGCAAAAGGGCCTCGGTGGTCGCGCGTGGTACGGGAACCCAGAGCATTTCCACTCTCGGGCTGGGGAGTTCGTCCTGAAAAGCGTGGAACCCGGTGTGGTTGGGCTGAGGATTTCGGCAGCCGGTTATGCACCTCACGAGGTCTCTGATATCGTTGTCGAGAGCGGACGAGTGACCGATGGAATAAAGGTCTCTCTTACCCGTGGTAACATTATTCGAGGTAAGGTGGTTGCGGCATCCGATTCACGTCCGATTGCGGGAGCGAACATCTACCTCGGTGCGGTGCCTGAGAGTGGCGTGGCGCAAATGCGCGACATGTTGGCCACAACGGGCATGAATGGATCGTTTCTGTTGAAGGATATCGGCGCTGGCGAGCAGACGCTGGCGGTCATGCATGCGGACTTTGCAACGGCCACTGCTGTCGTGGATGTACGTGAGGGACAAGATGCGGAGGTCACCATCCCGCTCGAAGTAGGTGGCATTGTCAGCGGCTACGTGACCGAGAACGGTGAGCCTGTTTCTGGCGCATTTCTGGGCCTCCACGCTGGCGGAGAAGATCCGGTATGGCCATCCGTAAGCACTGACGCTGATGGGCACTATGAGATAAGCAATATCGCGCCCGGAACGTATACGATCGGTGCACTGGTTCCGGGCTCCGAACCAGGAGAACGTGCATTGACAGAGCGGGCAGTGATCGAGGTGCGCAGTGGGTGCATTACAGATCGGGATTTTGAGTTCAGGACTGGCACGGCCGTTATTGAGGGTACGCTGATGTGGAACGGCGAGCCGCTGGCCGATCCCAAAGTTCCGGCCCTCGTTACAGTTTGTCCTGTTTGGGCTCCTGGGCAGCGCCAGACTCTCCCTCCAGGTAGGAGCAGTCCCTATCGTATCGAGAGGTTGGCGGCGGGTTCTTACACCGTCACGGCAGAGTTGTTCGACCCGGAGCCAAGCCGCAGGATCGAACGTACCGTTTCGGTTGAGGTCGCAGAAGGCCAGACCGTACATGTCGACATCGAGATGGCTGAGGCAGCGCCGCACTAGCTCGTGCTAATGCTGGGCGATCGTCTTCCCGATGCGCCTGTTTTATAGAACATATAGCTGCGCTATGTGACGCGGTTCAAGGTCTGTGGCACGCTCTCCGTGTGTACCTTCTCAGCCGTAGGAATTCTTGGCAGCCTATCTCCGCTAAATAAGCTCCTACCTGCCTTGAGGACCAGCCGTTTCCGCGCTTGACCGACGCAGCGCACCGTGCTACAGTAGACCCATCGAGCAAGGATATCAGCATGAGTTTAGAGCATCTAGCAACATGAAGCACGAGTGGCGTGGCATGGGCATCTCGTCCGTGGCGCCTTCTTTTTGTTAGGGATTCTCAGCTTGTGCGAAAATGGCCAATTGTAAGTTTGGAAGCAAGCAAGAGCGTGACCTAGAAACACAACGATGGCGGGAATTACGGTTTCATTCGCAGACGGTTCTACGAAAGCATATCCTGCGGGGGTAACGGTGGGTGATGTGTTGCAGGATGCCGCTATGCGCGCAGACGATGTTGTCGCGGCGAGGATTGACGGTAAGGTCGTCGATCTGTCTGCGAAGATAGAGAAGGATGCGTCGGTGAGGCCTGCGACGCTGGATTCGGACGAGGGTAGGGAGGTGTTCCGTCACAGCGCGTCGCACGTTCTCGCGAGCGCGGTGAAAAAGCTGCATCCCGAAGCGAAGCTTGCCATAGGTCCACCGATCGAGGACGGTTTCTACTACGATTTTGACGTGGCGGAGCCGTTCACGCCGGAAGATCTGGAGCGGTTCGAGCAGGTCATGCACGAGATAGTCGCGGCTGATATGCCGTTTGAGCGGGAAGAGGTCCCGATCGACACGGCGCGGAAAATGTTCAAGAAGATGGGCGAAACGTACAAGGTCGAGCTGCTCGACGAGATCGAGGACAAGACCGTCACCATTTACCGACACGACGATTTCGTGGATCTGTGTCGTGGCCCGCACCTGCCGAGCACCGGCATGATCAAGGCGTTCAAGCTGTTGAGCGTCGCGGGCGCATACTGGCGTGGCGACGAGCGGAACAGGATGCTTCAGCGCATATACGGCACGGCGTTTCCCATGCAGGAAGCTCTCGACGAGTACCTTACCCGGCTGGAACTGGCGGAGAAACGCGACCATCGCCGATTGGGTAAAGAGCTCGATCTGTACTCGTTCGACCAGGAGATAGGGCCCGGTCTCGTGTTGTGGCACCCAAAGGGCGCGCGCATTCGCGAGATTATCGAGCGATTCTGGCTCGATGAACATTATAAACGCGGATACGAGTTCATTTACACGCCGCATATCGCGAGCGAACGCATTTACGAGCGGAGCGGCCATCTGGAAAACTATGCGGAGAATATGTATGCGCCGATTGAGATCGAAGGGCAACGGTATCGGCTCAAACCGATGAACTGTCCCGCGCATATCAAGGTATACCAGACGAAACGACGGTCGTACCGCGAACTTCCTATCAGGTTGTGCGAGCTGGGCACGGTATACCGGTATGAACGCGGCGGTACGTTGCACGGTATGTTGCGGGTACGCGGGTTTACCCAGGACGATTCCCACATTTTCTGCACACCCGAGCAGCTTTCGGACGAGGTGGCCGGTGTGCTGGACCTTGCTGGGTACATGATGGAAGCGTTCGGGTACTCGTACGAGCTGTACCTCGCGACTCGACCGGAAAAATCGCTCGGAACCGAAGAGGAGTGGGAGCGTGCGACTGAAGCGCTCCGCGCGGCGCTGGAGAGCCGCAATCTTGATTACCACGTGGATGAGGGTGGCGGGGTGTTCTACGCGCCGAAAATCGACCTGAAACTTCTCGATGCACTTGGTCGGGGCTGGCAAGGGCCGACCATACAGGTCGATCTCAACTTGCCGAAGCGGTTCGCTGTCACGTATATGGACAAAGACGGCCGGGACCACGAGACGGTCATCGTTCATCGGACGGTTCTCGGCTCGATGGAACGGTTTGTCGGCGGGCTCGTCGAGCATTACGGTGGGGCGTTTCCGGTCTGGCTTGCGCCTGTCCAGGTGACCGTGCTGCCGATAGCCGAGCCGCAAATCGAGTATGCGCGCAGCGTGCGCTCGCGGCTGGTCGATGCCGGTTTCCGCGTGGAGACCGATGCGCGCGACGAGAAGATCGGGTACAAGATACGCGAGGCGCAGCTCCAGCAGGTGCCGTATATGCTCGTGCTTGGCGGCAGGGAAGTGGAGTCCGGTACCGTGGCGGTCCGGCACCGGCGCAAAGGAGACCTCGGCCAGATGGAGCTGGAGGAGTTTGTCGCGATCATTGAGGAGGAGGTCCGATCTAAGAAGCTTGATTGACTGATCGGGTCTGATTGGATCCCGGTGATGAGATTGGAGTGATGCATTATGCCAGCCGAGTCGCACTGTATAAACCATCCTTACATTGAGGCGACGGCGCGGTGCAAACGGTGCAACGTACCGCTCTGTAAGGACTGCCAGGTTTTCACTCCCGACGGCATCTTTTGCAGCGAGAAGTGTGCCACACAGATGAGGATATTCGTCCAGCGTGCCAAGGAGCTCCAAAAAGGTGTCAGGAAACCCCGAGCGCGCTTTCCAGCGAGGCAGCTGGTTATTACCGTTGGGACGATCCTCGCTATTTTGATCGTGCTTCGGTTTGCGTTCGGCGTGACGAGCTTCGCTGACTTCCGGCAGCTCATTCTCACAATAGTGCGCACGATCAGACGCGGCTAGGAACCGCAGCGTGGGTGTCGAACGCGTTGTAGGAGCGAAAGGTGTAGGTGATGTGTGGTCAAGGGTGAGGGTGTCGATGAACTCAGGCAGGAGGGAGCGACGATGAAGGTGATGAAAACACTGTTGGTGACGCTCGCGGTTGTGGTGTATGCGATGCCTGTTCAAGCGGTGTTGCAGGCAGGTGTCGCCAAGACCGATATTACCCCGCCGACCGGCGGGAAGATGGCGGGGTATAGCGCCCGAAGAGGCGTATCGACGGGTGTGCATGATCCGCTCTTAGCGAAAGCTCTTGTACTCAAGGATGACGACGACGACGCGCTGGCGATCGTGACGATGGATCTCGCGGGGTTTCCGAAGGAGAGTGTCGAGCTTGTAAAAGAGGCGATAGCGGAAAAAACCGGCATCAGTCAGGTCATGCTTCTTTGCAGCCACACACACTCCGGTCCGACGGGCGACGAGGTTTTTCCTTCTGCTGAAAAGCCCTGGATACGGGAGGCTGAGCAGAAGATCATCAACGCGGTGGTCGAGGCAAACGGCTCACTCGTCCCTGTAAAGTACGGGGTCGGGAAAGGTGAGGCGAATGAGGGGCATAACAGGCGGAAGGTCAACCCGGACGGTACCGTGACGATGTTCTGGGCGAACCGGGAGCGCGTTCCGAGCTCGCCGGTCGACCATATGGTAGGCGTGATTCGGTTTGAGAAGGTTAACGGCAACCCACTGGTGACTCTGGTGAATTTCACATGTCATCCGGTGGTATTAGGTCCCGAGAATCTGCAGCTTTCCGCTGACTATCCGGGGGTCATGACGAAAACGGTTGAAGGATCGGTGGGCGGCATGTGCATGTTCGCGAACGGTGCATGTGGTGACATCAACCCGTTCTGGGATAAGACGCCGCCGAAAGAGGGTGCTTACGAACAGATGGAGAAGATGGGAAAGGCAGTCGCGGCGGAAGTTATACGCGTGAGCGAACTTATTACAGTGCACGATTCGACCGATGCGGATCTCACCGCCGAAACCGAGGTGGTGCAGGTCGGGCCGCGGTGGGATATCAATGATCCGAAGATCATGGACGCACTCGCGGAGAAGTACTCGAGACCGATGGTGAAAGCGTACCTGAGCCGGTTCAAGCTGCCTATGGAGGGCGATCTGGTCACCGTTACTCTCGGAGACGATCTTGCCATCGTGGGTTTGCCCGGCGAGTTCTTCGTCCAGCACGGTCTGGATCTGAAGTCGCGTTGTGTCATTCCCAATACGTTCGCCTGTGGCTACTGTAACGCCACCTACGGGTATTTCCCGACTATTAATGCGGCATGGCAAGGTGGATATGGTGCCAAAGAAGCGACCATTGTCGAGGTCGGCGCGGGCGAGATGTTCATAAACAAGGCGCTTGCAAACCTTTATTACCAAACAGGGAGACTGAAGCGCATCCCGGAATTCTAGCGACTTCGTGACGTCGCGCCCAGCGTGACGATGGAGGTGTGCCATGCGCGAAAAGCAAATCGATCGCCGCGAGTTCATGCGGCGTGCTGCATTTGCAGCCGGTTCCGTTGCAGCAGGGTTATGGTTACCGGGTCGCATCGCGGCGGACGTTGCCGGAGGGGCCGCGAGCGCTCGGGTAACGCTGGGGACAACCGGTGTCGAAGTCTCGCGCCTTGGTATGGGCACCGGTATGCGAGGCGGGGGACACCAGTCGAACCAGACGCGACTCGGTATGAAGGCGTTCTCGGAGCTTGCACAACATTCGTGTGAGCGCGGCATAACCTGTTTTGATGCTTCGGATAACTATGGATCGCACCCCTTTCTCCGGGACGCTCTCAAGGAGCTGCCTCGCGATACGCTGACGCTCAGCACCAAGGTTGAGCCGAATTCTCCGGATGGTGCGGCGGCAGACGTGGAGCGTTTCCTGAAGGAGCTGGGGACGGACTACATCGATGTGGTCTTGCTCCATTGCATGCGGAGAAGCGATTGGAATACCAGGTTAGCGCACATGATGGACGACCTTTCCGAAGCGAAGCAGAGGAAGCTCGTCCGGGCGGTCGGCGTTTCTTGTCACAGCGTCGCAGCGCTCAGGACCGCGGCGGCGTTGCCGTGGGTCGACGTCGTGCTCGCACGGATCAACCATGACGGCACCAAAATGGACGCTACACCCGAGGTCGTGGTGCCCGTTCTGCGCGAGATACACGATGCCGGGAAAGGCGTTATCGGGATGAAGATCGCCGGCGAAGGAAAGCTGGTTGACCAGCTCGACAAATCGCTGGAGTTTGTTATGCACCTCGGCTGTGTTGATGCGATGATCATCGGGTTTGAAAAGATAGCGGAGGTCGAGGACACGATCAGCCGGATGGAACGAGTTGTGAAACGAGAAGCTGCCGTACTGGCCGCTTCTGCGGCGTGAGCGTGCTTAGGTACGCTTGAGATGTGAGGTGGCGGGCACTGCTGACGACCTAGGGCTCCGAGTTGCGCACCTCGTCGCGAATCTCCTCAAGTTCCGCCCGTATCAGATCTCTTGTTTGTTCGATACGCTCGCGGCGGGCTTTCTGCAGCTCAATGTTCCTTTCGCGAATCTCCCTGCTAATGCGCAGTGTCTGCTCGCGTCGCTGCTCTGCGGTTGCAGCGCGGAGTGACTGACGTTGCCGGGTCTGGGCCAGATTGAACTTCGCTCTATCGGTCCGTATTACTTGCTCGAATCTGCGCGTCCGGTTGGTCCTTTCGCGCACAGTCTCGCGCTGCTCGTCTCTGAATTTGCTCTCAAAATCCCAGATAGCTTTCCGGTTACGCTGCTCTTCCCCACGTGCCGCCTGCCTGAACCGGGCATCTTCGGCACGGGTTGTCTGACTGAACTCTCGCGCTTCGCGCCGCGCCGGCCTTCTCTCCTCGGTGGCTATTCGCTGGATAAACTGGGCGAGAACTATCCTATGTTCTGGTAGGTTCTGCCGCGGATACGCTTCGTAATGCGGCACCACGCATACCGCCAGGACAGTTATCGAAACTGAGACTACCGCTATCGCTGCTCGGAGCAGGTTTTCTATTCGAACCAACGCTCGATCACTCCTTCAGCCCCGCGAGTGCTTTTCCTCGAATCGTTCCGCCGCACATCCTATCACATCCAGTATAGTTGAATCAAGGTTCGTGTCTCGCGTCTGGAGCGGCACGTTATCGGCATAGACCACTTCGATACCGCGCTCAATGGCCATCGCTGTTGCGACGTCAACGGCGGCGGCTTTCAACTCGGTCAGGAGCGTATCAACCTTCTCTCGTTCGAGGAGAACGCCCAGTTGGTCTCGGAGGACCGGTCTCCTGGCTAGATTGGATGATAATCCTACAACAGAGCAGTTGTATTCTTGTTCGATGTAGTCCCGCAGTTTCGACTCGATGGTTGGC
>Ga0180434_10004923_pt1 | contig 15991 bp, 10 predicted proteins | sample SS_ome_7_FD_132453 | JGI IMG/M metagenome (GOLD analysis project Ga0180434, IMG submission 132453) | Hypersaline lake sediment archaeal communities from the Salton Sea, California, USA - SS_1_D_2 metaG | ecosystem: Environmental > Aquatic > Non-marine Saline and Alkaline > Hypersaline >...
GATTGGAAGTGATTGCGGTCTGCGCCGACTATACCAGTGGCTTTCAGCTGCCTATCCCGAAGCGGCAAAGCGATCGCGTAGTTGTCTATTTCCCCGGCTCGACATTCGGCAACTTTGATCCTATCCCAGCTAAGCACTTCTTGGAGCACATTGCTGGAGTATGCGGGTCCAGCGGTGCACTGCTTATGGGGGTAGACTTGAAGAAGGACCCTAGTGTGCTTCATAGGGCCTATAACGATCGCGCGGGCATAACCTCTGCTTTCAACCTCAATCTGCTTGAGCGAATCAATCGTGAACTCAATTGTGATTTCCAGCTGGAGTGGTTTGAACACAATGCTTTCTACAATCCACGAGAAGGTCGGATCGAGATGCACCTTGTGAGTCTGAGAGAACAGACTGTACATCTAGATGACTTGGCTATTCCGTTTGCCAAGGGTGAAAGCATCTGGACAGAAAGCTCTTATAAGTTCAATCTCGATGAGTTTGAACAAATGGCTGCTGCCGCGGGATTCAAGGTAGAGCAGGTTTGGACTGACGAGCAGCAATGGTTCAGTGTCCAGTACCTAGTGAAAGCAGAAGCAGCAACTCAATGAAAAGAACGAAATAGAGATGCCAGAAGAGGTATGGTTCTAGCGCTGTCCTGCTATCCCCTGCTTCTTCAAGAAAAACGGGGGAGAGACATAGCGTATTACGTCTGTCACTGACTGTCCATTTGACGATAACGAAAGAGCGTCTCCAATTCACTTGCAGGATACAAGCCGGACCGTGTTCTTCTCTTCCAGTACTTGTGCCAGCGCCGATACCGTGTCGTCGATATCTTGCTCTGTAGTGTCACGGGATAACGAGAAACGCACTGAGCAGTGAGCATCTTGTTCTGTCTTGCCCATTGCCATGAGCACATGTGTGGGCTCTGGGGATCCTGACTTGCATGCAGATCCCGAAGAAAGGGAGATGCTGTGTTGGTCCATTGCCACAACGATCGATTCGCCGCGGAGCCCCGGTAGAGTCAAGTTGAGCGTATTTGGCAACCGGCTCTCTGGATGACCGTTCAATCTAGCATCTGGTACCAGCTTCTTGATGCCCTCCTCCAGCTTATCGCGCAAGACTCTTATCAGCTCAGAATCCCGCAGGGCGTACATTGCCAACTCTGCCGCTTTGCCCAGACCTACTATGGCTGGGACGTTTTCCGTTCCTGCTCGTAGCCCACTCTCCTGCTTGCCGCCATGGATTAATGGCTCAAGCGTGATACCTTTCTTGACATACAAGGCTCCAATGCCCTTAGGAGCATGGAACTTGTGACCAGAGATGCTGAGTATGTCCACACCCAACTCCTGTACGTCTACCTTGATCTTGCCTAAAGCTTGGACACCATCGGTATGGAACAGGACTCCTCTCTCGTGGGCGGCAGCGCACAACTCGTTGATTGGAAGAACTGTACCCACCTCGTTGTTGGCCATCATAATGGAGACTAGGATTGTATCGTCTGTTATGGCATCCCATAGCTTTTCAGGGGCGAGCCAACCATCTCCATCTACCTCAAGATAAGTGATCTTGTAGCCAAGCCTCTCCAAGAACGTGCACGTGCTCAGCACAGATGGGTGCTCGATAGCAGTGGTTATGATGTGACTACCCTTTTCACGCGAGGCAAACGCCACGCCTTTGAGTGCCAAGTTGTTTGCTTCAGAGCCACCACTGGTCAAAACGATTCTCCGCGGCTGCGCGTTAATCAATTTGGCTACTTGACGACGGGCCTTCTCCACGGCCTCCAAAGCATCTCTACCTGCACCATGAATGCTCGATGGGTTGCCCTGGGCTGCTCCCAAGTACGGCACCATGGCCTCCCGCACTGCATCGGCCACTTGAGTGGTAGCGTTGTTGTCAAGATATATGCGTTTCTCCCACCTTCTTTGTGGAGTCTGAGAAATGACCTGGTCAAGATCGTGCACTGGGGCCTGTTTGCCAGTCGCGCGTCTTGTTCTCTCGGTACCCCCCTTGAGCAACGCCACATCACACAGAAGAGCCTTGTAGACCGGGAATCCAGAGATGACATCGTAGTTGTTTATGTCCGTTAGTTCGTTTACATTCCACCCTTGCCAAGCCTTGGGGCCCACTGGTGTGCCGCCACCCATGTTGCATTCGATGGCTCCTTTAACAATGTCAGCGATGACCCGGGCCCTAAAAGGCACGCTGCCCCTAGGAGTGCAGACTTCAACTAGGTCGCCGCTCTTGATCCCTCGCTTCTCGGCATCCTCCACGTTAATCTCTACGATAGGCTCTGGATTATCCTTCACCAGACCTTTGATCCCATGATGCTGCGACCGAAAATCAGTCTGCGGTCGGGCGCCAGAGTTGAATACCAGTGGGAACTTCTCTGCTACTTTGGGACTGCCCAATGGTCCTTCTGTGGGCTCGACGTATTTTGGCAGTGGTTCATAGCCATATTCTTCTAGAATTGTGGACCAGATCTCAAACCTGCCTGTGGGGGTTTCAAAGCCGGGTTTGCCGTCCCTTCTTAGACCCCCTTTTTGCCATTTCTTGTACTCCATCATGGGTGTAGGAATTCTCACCCAGCCGCCGGCTGCCTTCACATCTTCAAGGGTGTAACCGGAGCCTTCCAGAGCGAAACGGATCATCTCTTCTTCGGTCTGTGGATATAGATGACCGTAGCCCAAACGCCTAGCCAACTCAGCCATGATGAGGTAGTCATTGCGCGCCTCACCCACTGGATCGACTATTCTCTCCCGTAGGCGGAATATGGGTCCGTAGGTCATGTACGAGTAGTTCTCAAACATGGTAGCGGCCGGTAGCACTAAGTCGGCATAGGCAGCATCAGCAGTTAGCTGGCGGTCAATACAGACCAGAAATTCCAGTCTGGAAAGCGTCTCGCGCCAGATGGGAGTCTGCGGCCAAGAGGTGAGCAGAGAAGCACCGTGAATGAGCAGAGCTCGGATACGATATGGTTCACCATTGAGCACCGAATTTACGAGTCCGATGGCATGAGATTCACCACGATAGTTGCTGTATATCGGAAACTCCTGACGGGCAACTGCCAGGTCCAAATCAGGGTTCTCTTGGTTACAGGACCGATTTATGGGGAAATCCGTATTTAGCATAGTGAGCCCAATCCCACCAGGCACATCGAGCTGGTCAGCCAAGGCAAACAGGGTTAGCACAGCCCGAGCAGACTGCACCCCACTATTGGAATACTCCAGACCAGTGTACATCAGCAGTGACGCGCCACCGGCCTTGCAGATACGGCGGGCTAGGTCTCGTATGGTGTCCGCCGGCACCCAAGTGGCAGTCTCGGCCACTTCAGGACGGAAGTGCTGGACATAGTCTGCTAGTGCTTCGAAACCGTGACACCAGTTCTCGGCGAAGTCCTCGTTGTAGAGGTCCTCCTCAATCATCACTCGTATCATGCTCAAGGCAAGGGCGCCATCAGAACCGGGCCGAATAGTGACCCACTGGGCGTTGGTGCGGACAGCCGTCTCTGTGCGGCGAGGGTCAATGACAACGATATCCGCACCGCGCCGCGCCGCTGCTTCAAGCCGGTACATGTCCGCAGGTGGCGAGTCGGTGGCCGGGTCGGTGCCCCACACTACTATCATCTCTGCATTCTCTATATCTGTAAACATATTGGTTTGCATACGGCCCATAGTCACGTGGGGGGCAATCATATGGAGAGAAACGTAGCAGAGCGCACCCACGCCCATTGTGTTAGGCGAGCCGAAAGGAAACAGAATGTTAGACGCTGAAGATACCGCCACCCCTTTAGGCTGGAACATGTCACACAATGACAGCTCCTGAGCCCCGCGCCCTGTGTAGATTGCCACAGCCTCTGGCCCTGATTCTTCCTTAATCCTGTTCAGATTGTCTACAATGATATTGTAAGCCTCGTCCCAGGTAATGCGTTCAAATTCATAGGATCTCTTTGGACCCACTCGCTTCATGGGATATTTGAGCCGGTGTTCAGAATAGACGATCTCAGGTGCATGTCTGCCACGCCTGCAAATCATCCCTAGAGTGTGACTGGTGTCCTGTCTGATATCCGCCAACCTGCCATCCATTAGCCCCACTTCCACCCAACAACCGGCTGGACAGATGCCACAAAGGCCTTTCCTCCACTCAAAGGCCATGTCCCGTCTCCCAATTTGAGTCTGAGCTAGCTTTGCCAGTACAATGTTGCTACGCTTGAGTCCTGCCGCAATACATGACACGACTCGAGCTGTCCGGTTCATTTTCCATTTTATGCCAAAGTCTTTTCTGATGGCTAGTCTTTGTCATCAACACACCGCCACCACCGTCTTGATGCCATCCAGAGCAGGCTGGAGAGCATCCACGAAGTCGACTAAGGCCAGTCGTCGGGTAATGAGCTGCGCCAACCATCCCGACCACCGCTTCTCGATCTCGGCTAGTAGTAGAATCGCCCGTTCGAAGTGGCCGCGATTAGAGCTGACGGTGCCAAAGACCACCCTGTTGCCCAGCACCATTTCCATATTAAGGCAATCAGCGCAAATCTGTAGCCGTTTCTCGCCGGTTGATACGCCCATGAGGCAAAGCACTCCATTTACTCCCAGAGCAGCCATCGCTTGGAAAGCCACGGTGCTATTGCCGGTAGCCTCCACGACGAGGTCCAGATTGCCAAGCTGTCTTGGGAGTTCATTGATGTGCAGATCACGACCATCCAGATAGGTGGCCCCTGTCGCCTCTATCAGTTGCCCTTTCAGACTCGATTTGGGCACTATATCCAGGGCATAGGTATTGAAACCTTGTAGGCGAAGAAAAGCTGTAGACAGCAGCCCCAGTGAACCGGCCCCCAGCACCAGCGCCACTTGAATGGGATTGGCGCTGCGGCGGTGGAATTCAATTGACTGAGTGAGACCCTTGGTCACAATGCTCATCGGTTCGGTGAGCACTGCCACTTGTCTCAGGTTTTGAGGCACTCTCACCAAGAAGCGGGGTTCCTCGGTCACATACTGCCGCAGAAATCCGTGGGCGCCGACGATGCCGCACTCGCGGTAATTGCCTTCGATACACATGTCAGATTGCCCGCTGCTACAATTGATACAGCCATCCGGCCGCCTCACCAGTGGTGCAACCAGGTCGCCATCGCAGAGGTCAGGGCCCCCATTTCTTTCGACCTCTCCCAGTGCTTCATGGCCTAAGACAAGGAAATCCTGGCCTATCGGAGGCTCCCCATAGTGCCCCTGGCTGATTTCTATATCTGTGCCATCGATGCCTGCTTCCAATATTTTGACCAGAGCCTCACCCTCTCGTGGTGTGGGGTCAACCATTTCCATAACTCTGGCACTGTCCTTTTGGCCTGGGGTAACCGCTCCAGCTTTCATTGACTACCTCCCCTTGCCATGCAAGATTTATGACCCTGCCCCGGTCTTCCTTTCTTCTATAGCGCGAGTTAACTCTAGTCCGGTGATGATGACCGCCAAGTGAGTTAATGCCTGAGGGAAGTTGCCCAGGGCTTCGCCAGAGGTGGGATCCGCCATTTCCGAAAAAAGCCCCAGGTGATTGCTGTAACCGAGCAATCTTTGATACAGGGCTTTGGCATCTTCCAGCCTGTCCAGTCGAATCAGGTTCCTCACCAGCCAGAAAGAACACATAAGAAACGCTCCCTCCGACCCACTGAGCCCATCATCAGTCTCATCAGTTCTATATCTGCGCAACAGACCGTGCCAGCCGAGCTCTTCCACCGTGCGTTCGATGGTAGACGAGATTCGCTCGTCGGAGACGGGCAAGAAGTCAAACAAAGGCATGAGGAGATTGCTCGCATCCAAGGCCGGGGTATCGTAGTGCTGGGTGAAGGCCTGCTGCTGTGGGTTCCAACCCCTGGTTAGTATATCTTCTCGGATATCTTGGGCCGTTTTTCGCCAGCGCACAACGTTTTTCCTGTGCCCTAGCTTTTCCGCTATTTTGATCCCACTGTCCACGGCAACCCAACACATGAGCTTGGAGTGTACAAAATGATAGGGGCCGCTCCTTATCTCCCAGATGCCGCTGTCAGGCTGTTGCCATAGCTCACAGGCGGCGTTGACAAAGCTCTCCCAAATACCCCAGGTGCGGCGTGTTATACAGCCACCGATATTGAGATAGTTGTTAGCAGCCTCCAGAACCTCGCCGAAAACATCCAGTTGACGTTGTTGGTAAGCATCGTTGCCTATGCGTACCGGCCGCGAATCCCGGTATCCTTTAAGATGATTAAGTGCCTGCTCGTTAAGTGGGTCTTCAAAATCCATATCATAGAGGATTTGGGCTTTGGCTCCGCATCTGTCGCACACAGTCTTAAGCCAGTTCATGAAACCTGTGGCCTCTTCCATGTGGCCCAGTTGGAAAAAGGCGTTGAGTGTCAGCGAGGCATCCCGAAGCCAGGTAAAGCGATAGTCCCAGTTGCGTTCGCCACCGATTTGCTCAGGAAGAGAGGTAGTGGGAGCAGCTATGATAGCTCCTGTCGGTGAGTAGATAAGCAAATGTAGCGCAAGATATGACCGCACTACGGCCTCCCGCCAGGGGCCAGAAAAAACGCAGCCCTCTGCTTTCTGCTGCCAGTAGGCTGCGGTCCGCTCCAACTTGCCCGCCGAATTGTAGATACTGGGTAGTCGGGGGCATTCTGAGCCGTAGCGCAGGATGAACTCGGTTCTTTGTCCCTGCTGAATCGTGAAGTGTCCCATGGCTCTATCTTCATGGATGGCAAAGGGAATCGGAGAGGACAGCGCCAGTATTTCCGCCCCTGCCCTGGCGGTAACTCCATATTTCGAGATGCTCATCAAGGTATCGCCTCTGTCGTAGTCTAGCCTTGGTTCGAATACAACCTCCAGAGCCACTTGACCTTCAGTGCATTCTACTATGCGGTGGATCTCCTGGAATTGCCTTAGCCTGAGCCGGGAGGTTTGGTAGCAGGGCATGAAATCGATTACGGTGACCGTGCCCCTCTCTGTTTGAAAGGCGGTCTGAAGTACGTTCGTATTAGGTAGGTAGGCTTGATGGGACTGAAAAGGCGTTTCGGGCTTGATATGAAATCTGCCCCCTTTATCATTATCGAGAATAGCGGCAAAGACGCTGGGGAAATCGAACCGGGGCAGACAGCACCAGTCGATGGAGCCGTCTATTCCCACTAAAGCTGCAGAAAGCATGTTCCCGATGATTCCATAGTCACTTATCGGTTTATAACCCATTCATCAAGCCTCTTCTATATACTAGCGAAATCGATTGGGCTGTGTATCCCTGTTGGCTCCTCCATGTCTACTCGCGCAAGAAATCGCCCACTCGTCCCTCTCGGCGCTCTCGCACGATAGACTGATCGGCTCCATATGGGTGTCCTCCGAATCCGTGTCGCATCATCGCTATCGCTCGAGCCCAGTATCTCTTGTCATCTCGGGAAGTGAAAAGCTGCATTACTGCCTGCGAAATAACAGGGATGGGCACCTCCATGTGGATAGCATCGTTGACCAGCCAGTTCACTTCACCCGTGTCCTCGATATAGGCTGGGATCTCATCAAGTCCTACCTCAGATCGGTATGCTGCCTCCATGAGGTCGATAAGCCAGGAGCGGATTACCGAACCGTGACGCCAACAGCGGAGAACCTCTGCGATGTCGAGTTTATCCCGGTACCTTTCGAGTAAGTTAATACCTTCCCCAATTGCCTGGAGCATTCCAAACTCGATTCCGTTATGGACGAGCTTAGTGAAATGTCCTGCGCCTGATGGACCGGCATGGACATATCCGCCTGGAGTGGCAAGCTCAATAAGTAGCGGCTCAATCCTGGCAATAGGCTCTGTCTCACCGCCTCCCATGAAGCAGGCACCGTAGCGGGCTCCTTCGACACCTCCACTGGTTCCCAGATCGACGAAGTGGATTCCCTTCTCTGACAGTTTTTGGTGGCGGCGAATCGAGTCGCCCCAGTAAGAGTTCCCACCGTCGACAATTATATCCTTCTTGTCCAGGTGCGGAACAAGTTCGTCTATGACGCGGTCGACAATTGGGCCGGCTGGGATATAGACAAAAATCGGTCGCGGAGGCGACAGCTTCTCACGAAAACCTTCAAGACTGCTAATCTCAACCATACCTGCGCGTGTGAGTTCTTCGGGTACCTTTTTGACATCGAAGCCAACAACCTGCATGCCCTTCTCCAAGGCCTGCAGGGCAAGATTTGCTCCCATTCGGCCCAGGCCAACAACGCCGAATTCTCGGTTAACCTCTGCCATCTCTTCCTCCCTCCTTCTACCCGTGTAGCCTATTATCTCTACCGCCACTACCAGGATCCCTACTGATAGTCAACTACACGTTGACGCACATAGTTAAGGGTGCCAAAGCTCGTGCCGAAGAGTTCGGTGGTAAGTCTGGCGCCGATGGCCTGGGCCGGCTGAAGCCCTACCATCAAGAGGAAAAAGGGGCTAAAGAAGAGGGCTCCACTGATACCCGAGGATAGAGCGATGGCTGCAATGCATAGCGATGCCAGCAAGACCCACCATAGTTCCAGCGGTTGAGACATTTCCACCCCTCCTCAACCAAGACTAGAAGCCCGGTTCTTACCCTCACACGGAATTTGCAGAGTCAAATACATCAGGAGCCTTCTGAATCGCTGGTATGGCTGGATTTTCCCGCTGGATTTTCCCAATGAAAAGGCAGCCCATGTCTCTTCAGGACCTTTTTCAAACAGGATTTCCCATATCAACTAGTGTCGGAATGGTATACCCGTGCTCGCTAGTTGTCAATATCTCCAGCAATCCCAAAACCAACTCCCGCAGCCAGACTATGCTCTAGCATCTCCAAAACCTTCCGCCGCGCCCCCCGGTCCGAGGCCCTGAACCTCCGCCTCAGCCCAGAGTTGCCCCAATCACAACCTCAAAAAGTGCACCCGCTGTAACACAAGCCCCGGCTCACAAGAGGTAGCATTAGTATACTGAGCTCTGTGTAGGATGTGTTCCCATGGAGCTCAACTTTCTGGCTAAATGTGATTCAACAAAACGCCTAATTGTTCAGCTTCAACCCCGTGCACAAGAGCTGCTAGCCGAGTTCCTAAAGCCATGTTTGAGACCAAAGTCACATACAGCGAAAGGCCACAAAGAATAGAATGCGAAGGATAGATTACAATTGACGAAAGGAGAGAGATAAAAATAAGATGGTAGAGCAACTATGTCCAGTCTGCGTTTGTATTATTTTCGATGGCGGCTATGAGAAGGAGGGCATCAAATACTGTTGTGAGCCCTTCGCTACCGGAGGAGGACCTTGTGATTTTGGGTGCTGTTACCCTGTCAAAGAGGAAGACAGACAATAGATTGAAGGTCCAGAATGCGGTTTCGCTGTTAATGGCAGGTTTTCTATGCCTAACCGGCTGATAAACGAAACTTCTCCCTATCTGCTTCAGCACGCCCATAATCCTGTGGAGTGGTATCCCTGGGGCGACGAGGCGCTGGAACGCGCCCGAAAGGAAGATAAGCCTATTTTGCTAAGCATAGGCTATTCTGCCTGTCACTGGTGTCATGTAATGGCGCAGGAGTGCTTTGAGAATGCGGCGATCGCTCATATTATGAACGAGCGTTTTGTCTGCGTTAAGGTGGACCGAGAGGAACGCCCCGACATAGACCACATATATATGGAGGCGGTGCAAGCCATGACCGGCGGTGGTGGCTGGCCGCTAAGCGTATTCCTCACACCCGAAGGAGAGCCATTCCATGGCGGCACATACTTCCCACCTGAGGATCGCCATGGATTGCCTGGCTTCCCCCGCGTTTTGCTAGCCGTGGCAGACGCCTATAGCGCTAGGCGCTCTCAGGTCGCAGCTACTGTGGAACAATTGGTCTCGCATTTAAGACAAAGTGCCAGTATTAAGGCGATTCCACAGCTATTGACTGCCGATATTCTTTATCAGGCATACCACGCTCTGACAGCGAGCTTTGATCACTATAATGGTGGCTTTGGCCCCGCACCAAAATTCCCTCAGCCTGCGGTACAGGAGTTTCTGCTACGTTATCATCATCGCAGCCAGGACCCACAAGCACTTCAGGTAGTGGGTTTAACCCTTGACCGGATGTCGACTGGTGGAATCTACGACCAGATCGGCGGTGGCTTCCACCGCTACGCCACTGACGCCCGCTGGCTGGTTCCCCACTTTGAAAAAATGCTCTACGATAACGCGCTCCTGAGCCGGCTCTACCTTCATGCCTATCAGGCGACGGGCAACACTGGATACCGGCGCATCGCCGAGGAGACGCTGGACTACGTTATGAGGGAGATGACTGATCCCGCCGGTGGCTTCTATTCTGCCCAGGACGCCGATACCGAAGGGGTGGAAGGAAAATACTATGTGTGGACCACTGCTGAGGTCATCGGCTTGCTGGGTCAAGAAGATGGTAATCTAATCAACCAGTACTTCGGTATAAGTTATGACGGCAATTTCGATGGTAAGAATGTGCTGCACGTACCCAAGGACATAGAAAGATTCGCCTCAGATATTGGCGCCAGACAGGAGGAGCTGGAAGCCGTCATCGAGCGGTCAAGGAAGAAACTTCTCGCAGCAAGGGAGCAACGGGTAAAACCTCACCGCGATGAGAAGGTGGTGACCTCGTGGAACGGTCTGATGTTGCACAGTTTTGCTGAAGCAGCCTGCATTTTGGGCCGAGAGGACTATCGCCGGGCAGCAGCGGCCAGTGCTGATTTCTTGCTCCACGAGTTGCGGCGGGATGATGTGTTGATGCATAGTTACAAGGATGGTCAATCAAAAATACCAGGTTACCTAGATGACTATGCTCTCCTCATCAGTGGCCTGCTGACTCTCCACGAAGCGAGCTTCAAGCAACAGTGGCTGGAGGAGGCCGTTTCTCTGGCTGATGCCATGACCCAGCGTTTCTGGGATGAGGGACAAGAGGGGCAGTTTTACGATACCGAGCGGGACCACGGTGCTCTATTTGTCCGCCCTCGCGACATCCTTGATTCAGTGAAGCCGTGTGGGGGGTCGGCGGCTGCCGATGCCCTGCTGCGCCTGGCAATCATCACCGGTGAGACTGACTATGAGAACCGGGCGGCGGCGATGCTGCGCTCGGTATGTGAACAGATGACAGCTTATCCTCTCGGGTTTGGACACTGGCTTTGTGCCCTCGATTTTCACCTATCCGATCCTAAGGAGATCACCGTCGTCGGCAGTTATCACGATCCAGGTACTCAAGCCCTGTTGCGGACAGTCTACAGTCGCCATATACCAAACAAGGTCCTGGTTGGCGTTGAACCCGGTGAGCCATACGCATTTAGAGCGGCTTCCCTCCTCGAGAACCGGACTATGGAACAGAGACGCCCCACTGCCTATCTTTGCCACAGATACACCTGCTCGACCCCAATAACTGACCCCGATGTTCTGAAGCAACAACTGGAGGGTTAACAAAGAGCGGCTTACACGTTGCAAGGGGCCATAATACATAGTGTTAGGGTCTTTGTCGATCAGCGGCGGGTAGGGTAAACCTGTGGAGGGTGAAGTATTGGCGTGATTTGGTGATGCAGTCCAGCTCCTCTTCAATTAGCGCCAAATTCCAACATTATCTCATTTCCAGACGAGGACAGGCCAAAAGAACTTAATTGCTCTCGCAGTGTTTCAAAGTTGCCGTGGCCACCGAGGTAGCCATTAATGCGAGCCACGGCAGTGGAATCTACAAAGTCGCTGAAATTCGGATATATGGCAACGAATTCTTTCATAAGTTCTGGTACCTGTTGCAGGCGATATTTCTGATGATAATCTTCGGCCATAAAGAACTCGGAGAAGGGAACAATTTCGGTTAAAACGATTTGGCCTAGCCTAGCTTCTTCATGTTCCTTAGTCGCTATGGCCAGTCTTCTTTGACTTTCGCTGTGGTAAAACACTACGGACATATATTGCCTCGACCAGGGTTGTACCGTTGAATTATGACTGTCCCAAAATATCTCCAGTAACTGTTCGTATGAGATTCGAGTTGGGTCATAGTCAATTTGAACAGTCTCAGTGTGGTCACCCAGATTGTAGTACGTGGGCTCTTTGGTTGTTCCGCCTGCATATCCAACACGGGTGCGGATAACACCATCGACGATCCCAAAGCGGGAGTCTGGACTCCAGAAACAGCCTAAGGCAAAAGTTGCCGTCTCAGTTCTGGCTGGCGCAGACGCGTCTATAGGCGGTATGGATGGATTAGTAGTTGCGCCGTTGTTTGTGGGATCCTCCACTTCGTTCTCTTTGATGCAACCGAGAAGAATGGCTGCCACAATAGCACCAATCACAAGTACGCTTAGAAATGTGAATCTCATCGCCTTGCTCACACCTATCATTCCCTATTTCTGTTTCTCTGCGGCTGCTACAAAGTCCAATGCGACGGAATTTATGCAATAGCGAAGCCCGGTGGGCGGTGGGCCATCCTCAAACACGTGTCCAAGATGCGCCGCACATCTCTGGCACATGACCTCGACCCTTACCATTCCATGGCTTGCATCTATGGCTGTTTCAATGCTCTGCTCCGAAATTGGAGCCCAAAAGCTTGGCCACCCCGTTCCTGAATCGAACTTCGTTTCTGAACTGAATAGCTCATTGCCACAGCACACACATCTATAGACGCCATTTTCGTTGAACTCATAGTATTTACCTGTAAATGCTGGTTCAGTTCCCTTCCTGCGCGTAACTTCGTACTGCTCAGGAGTGAGTAATTGCTGCCATTCTGCATCAGTCTTAACAACCTTGCTGGGCATATTGTCGTCTTCTTGCCCTGGACGCTGTTCATCACTCGATGGCGATATTCGACCGTTGCAGGCAAGTGAAAAACCTACGATTAATAGAACAATCGAAAAAATGCCGAGCTTTAATAATCTGGTCCACATTCATCCCCTCCTCGCTGTTTGATGAGAATTACTTAATCCAAATTGAGCCATGATCTCCGCTGCTCACAGTTTTTCAGACTCTCACGACCTGTTTGACTTGTGGCACTTTTTCTTCTAACAGTGCTCTATGCCCATTTTCAGGTTCATTGTTGACATTAGGCAGCAACACTACACGCATCTTTCAACTTCAGAGTGACTATCCCGTCGTTCACATCCACTAACTCCAAATCGCCTCCGTCCGCTTGAAACGCAGAACTTACCTCTTTGAGTACTTACTCAATATTCTCCTTCATAAGTCCTCCGCTTCGGCTCTCGGTTTATCTGAAGTGTCTTGTTATGACTATACAACCCAGCGTGATATCCGAATTCCATATTAGAAAACTACATTTTGAGTCTATATTATTGCACACCTTTCGTATGTGACTAATGTCTCATTCGGTACGAAAGATATCGTGCCAAGCAAGTTATCTTGAACTGTCTCAGTTCTATTATGCTAATCGTCGCCGATGGTTGGCGGAAGCTGTGTGGCGTAATTAAATGCTCGCTTTGTTAAGCCCCAACGCACTCTGGACAGAAAAATAGCCCTGATTGAACTTTTTAGCGAGTTATGTCCTTAATATCGCAGCCGCCGCTCAGCCTCCAAATGGACTTCGCTAAACGTCCCCTTGGTAGGTGATAATGAGGAACAATTCTGATTGGATTCAGATTGGTATCATTGATTCAACTTGGTTCACTAGATGCCATGACAACTATCAGGAGTCAGCAGGACTATTGGACTTCGCCGCTCGTACGCTGTAACATTTCAACACCCTGAGTCAAGCCGGTTGGAAAAGGAGGATCGCTCCCTCAGCAGCCTTCCTAATCCTACCTTCCTTCAGGAGTAATTCAAGGTGGGCCAGAGTCTCTCCCAGGGCCAGGTACCTGTCCCACATGCTCATATCCTGCCAGGCGCCAATGTCCCAAGGCACTTGGGCTGTGATCTCGTAGGCCGTCTTCGCTCCGCCGACTATGGCATCGAGAATTGCCTTCAGCCTCTCGTCGTGGTGCCTTTGGATCTGCCTCAGCCGCTCCTGAAAGTTGCTGAAGGCGTGTTCATGTGCGGGCAAAACCAGTTCCACCTCCATATCCTCCATTCTCCTTAAGGAAGCCAGGTAATCGGCCAGCGGATTGCCCGTCCTTGGGGGGCGAAGCCCTACATTCGGTGTGATCTGCGGCAGGAGGTGGTCGCCAGTAAAAAGAACCTTCCTCTCGCTGTCGTAGAGGCAGATATGCCCCGGGGAGTGTCCCGGCGTCCAGATCACCTCGAGAGCTACCGAGCCTATTGAAATGGTCTCACCCCCCTCTAACTTAATATCGGGCTCAACGTTGGATAACTCAAGCCCAGGGAAGTCTGGTATTTCCAAGGAGGCGATATCCTCTTCAGGCATGCCATTGGCGATAAGCCAGCCCTTTATAGGGTCAGGCCTTCCCGGTGGCGGCCAAATCGGCCAGCTGGTAAAGGGAGGCCCGTCCAGCCGATGCATCAACACCTTCGCGTTGGATAATTCCTTTATCCGACCTGCGAGGCCAAAGTGGTCAGCATGAGCGTGGGTCACCACTATGAAGGCGATTTCGGGAAAATCAACGTTTATCCCTTTTAGCTCGCTAGTTATCAGGTCAAGAACATAGTCCACATTCCACCCGGTGTCCACCAGGATATGGCCCTCATCCCCTAGGATGAGATAACATAGAATGCACTGCAAGGGGCTCCCAGGGATGGGGATCCTCAACTGATGGATGTTCGGCGCAATCTCCATGTGTCTCTCCCTCTGGCACTAGGCCCTTTTAGACGCCTCAATTCTATACCTTTGTGGTCATGCTTTCAACGGGCCGATCACAGCTAGGCGAGGGCATGCGCTTTGACATAGGAGATTAAGAGGTGATACTAGCCTTCGCTTCTTCCTGCCAGCGGCCATGACGTCGTTCTAGATCCAAAGGGTGGAACATTTGTCCATAATGTTCATTCAGGTCACACTCTGATGCAGCATGCAATGAACCTCGTTGTTACCTCATTTTGGCAGTGATAGCGCGAATTGGGGTCAGCATACTACACCGTCACTATTTTGGTAGCGCTACGCCACTACCGCTTCCGATTGACAGGCTCCAAGGCCTGGTGTATGCTTCTTAGTACCATAAACTCGGTGTTGAGTCCAGGTGACATTTCGCCATAGAATGAAGGGGGAAACGTGACTGAGAAATCGATTATCATTATTGGTGCCGGGCTGGCCGGCCTGTCTACCGGCATCTACGGCCAGATGAACGGCTACCGCACAAGAATCTTCGAGCACGACAAGAAGCCGGGCGGGGTCTGCACTGCATGGAAGCGCAAGAAATACACCTTTGATGGGTGCATCCACTGGCTCGTGGGCGTAAAGCCAGATGCCTGGTTCAACCAGATATACCGTGAGGTAGGCGCGCTGGAGGGCGATCCCTTGAGGGTCATGAAGCACTACGTTCGCTATGTAGACGAGGCCAGCGGGCAGACACTGGATGTGACCGGAGACTTGGACCGCCTAGCATCTGACATGAGAGCCTTATCACCAGATGATGGACCGATCATTGATGAGCTGATGGATGGTGCCCGGAATCTAAAAGGGGTCGACTGGAACTTCGACACCTCTCAGGAAGCAAGGGGGACTGGGGACATCATGCAGTATTTTGCGCGCTACAATACGCCAGTCGCTGAGTTCGCCAAGCGCTTCAGCAACCCTTTCCTGCGATGGTGCGTGACAAACGTATTTATGCCCACAATGCCGATGAACTTTCTGTTCATGATCCTGGGACAGCTTGCGGAGGGGGAATTGGCACGGGTGGAAGGTGGATCGCTTGACTTCTCCCTGCGCGTAGCCAAGCGCTACCGGGACCTTGGTGGAAAGGTGAAATACGGGGCCACCGTCGAGGAAATCCTGGTAGAGGACGACCGAGCGGTGGGCGTACGGCTGGCCGACGGCTCCGAACATCGGGCCGACATCGTGGTCTCTTGTGCCGACGGCTACAGCACTATCTTCAAGATGCTTGGCGAGCGCTATATAGACCAGAAGATCAAGGACCGATACGCCAACTGGCCGATGTTCCCGCCGATTCTCATCATCAGTTTCGGGGTGGCAA
>Ga0180434_10004925_pt1 | contig 15989 bp, 9 predicted proteins | sample SS_ome_7_FD_132453 | JGI IMG/M metagenome (GOLD analysis project Ga0180434, IMG submission 132453) | Hypersaline lake sediment archaeal communities from the Salton Sea, California, USA - SS_1_D_2 metaG | ecosystem: Environmental > Aquatic > Non-marine Saline and Alkaline > Hypersaline > Sediment...
CGCAACCGGCTCATCGGCCAGCTCATCAAGCAGGGGCTCACGCTGAACCAGGCCCTGCTGGAGGTCAACCGCCGGGAGGCGGCGGCCCGCGCCGAGCGATCGCTGGCGCTGCGTGTGGCACGGGGCACCGGGCGGGGTGGCGGCGGCGGCGCCGGCCGGCGAACCGGCACGGGGGGCGCGCCCGCAGCCGCGGACGTCTCGGTGACCACCCTCATCACCCAGCACCGTCTCTACAACGACGAACTCAAGGAACTGCTCACGATGCAGGGCGGGAAGATGCCGCCCCGGGTGGACAACATGGGCGTCACGATCCCGGGCCGCGACCTGAGTGCAGAGGAGCGGCAGTACGTCAAGCAGCGGATCCCGGAGCTGCGCAACATGATCGCCGAGATCGACCGCGAGCTGCACCGCGGCGGCTTCGAGTATATCCCGCGCTTCCAGACCAAGCCGCCGGACAAGGAGGTGCAGAACCCCGAGCTCACGGCGCTGGTGCAGCAGGGCGCCCAGGACAAAACCATGAGCGGTACGGAGATGGTGCGTCAGCTCCGCGAGGCGGGAGCCACAAGCAAGCAGATCTCCTGGCTGATGGACAACTTCTTCTGGGGGCAGGCCGGCAGGCCGAAGCCTGGAGCGCACAAGGTCAAGTGACGTGGCCATCGACATCGAGGCGCTGAGACGGGCGTTGCGAGAGCGAATCGAAGAGCGCCTCGCCCCGGGCGCCACCGAGCCGGCGCAACCGCTCGGCGCCTTGGAGCCTGGGGAGATGCCGCCGCGCGCGCCGTCCTTGCTGGAGCGCGGCGGGGCGCTGGCAGCCAAGTTGATGCTGCCGGCCGCCAAGGCCCGTGCGGAACGGCCGAGCGAAGCGCGCACTTGGCCGACGCCCCTTCAGTTCTGGCTGGGGGCGGAGGAGTGGATCGGGATCCCCGGCTACTTCACGGAGCGTTTCGGACTCCGCGTCCCCCCCGCGCTGCGCCCCCAGCACCCCCGCGAGGAGCGCATTCCTACCCTCCCTGAGGCCGCTATGGAGTTCACGCGGGGGATGCAGGCCGGCGCCACCGGGCCCTACTTGGGAGCCACCCCACCGGCCAGGACACTACCCGAGGCGGTGGGCCAGATCCCCGGCTACATCGTCGGCTGGAAGGCCGGCTTCGAGGGTCCTGCGCCGCTGCCGCTCCCCGGCCGCGCCGTGGGCACGGCCCTGACCAAGCCCGCCGGTCTCGTCCGGCCCGAGCAGGTTCCCTACCTGGGCAAGTACGGGGCCTACGAGGCACCGGTAGCGGGCTCGCTGTGGGAAGCGATCCGACGCGCAGGGATTCCCAGCCTGCAATGGCTGGTGAGCAAGACGCCCAAGCAAGTCGAGCAATGGCTGGTCGCCCATCCCAAGGTGGCGCGGTCGCTCACCGAGTTTCTGCCTGGGAGCGTGGCGGGCGGGACCCTGACGGGGATGGAGACGACCGACCCCGCCGAGATCCTCAAAGGGGCCGTCGCCACAGGTACGCTCTCCGTGGGCCTGAGCTACGGCTTGCAGAACCTGGCGGAGGCGCTAACCCGAATCAAGGCGCCCAAGGCGCCACGGGTCGAGAAAGCGATGGGGCCGGCGGAAGTCGTCGAGCCGGAGGCCGCCGCCAGGCCCAGGCCAAGGCCGGCGCCCGAAGCCCGCCGTGCACCCGCGCCCGAGCCAGCAGCGCCGGCTGCCGCGCCCCGAGCGACGGCGCGTCCTGGCGCCGGCTACTTCGCGTGGAGCTCGACCGAGGGCGAGTTCGTGCCCAAGAAGGGCCAGCCGGTGCAGGTGCGGGGCTTCGAGGAGTTCGACTTCTTCGTGGCCCGGCCGCTCGATTCGCCCAGCAGGGGGTGGCAGGTGTACGAGGCCGAGACGGGGCGCTCCATCGCGCTCGGCGCGACCCGCGACGACGCTGCTAACAACGCCAAGGCCGTGCTCTTCGAGCAGGGGCCGGAGGCGACGCGAAAAGCGATCGAGGCAACGATCGCAGAGACAGGTCGCTCTCCGCGCTACGGCCCAGCAGCAGGGCCCGAAGCGCCACCGGAACCGGCCGCAGCCGAGGAGCCTGAGTTCAAGCCGGCCGAACCGGCTCCTCCGCCAGAAAGGCCGCCTTCTGCGCCAGCAGCCCCGCCTGTGGCCGCGGAGCGCGAAGGTAGGGTAGAGGTACCCCCGCAGGCCGAAAAGGCCCCAGAAGCCGTTGCCCCCGAGGAACCCCCTGCCCGCCCGGCTGCCGACTTGGAGCGGATCGCGCAGTATCGGCCGCACGAGAGCTTCGCGCAGCACGAGCTGGAGCAGATGATCCGCGCCGTCTACGCTGGCGCCGCCGGCATGGAGCGTGGGCGCCTCGACCCGGTGGGCATCGAGGACATCGCGGCACCTATGGGCTGGGAGACGGAGAAGGCCGCGGCGGCGATGGCGCACCTGCATACGGTCTCGCCCGAGATCACCGTTCGCACGGAGCCGGCCAGAACTGGCATCCCCGCCTACGAGGTGGCCGAGGGGTTCGACGAGACCACCGCGCAGGCGCTACTCGAGGCCACGCGCCGGCGGGCGGCGGAGGGGGCCGGCTTGATCGCGCGCCTTCGCTTCGAGGCACCCGAACCCGCGGCGCCGCCGGCGGCGGGTGCGGAAGCCTCGCCGCGGATCGAGTCACGCGAGGAGGTGCGCCGCATCCTGACCGAGATCCAGCAGGCCCCCGAGGCCGAACGCCAGGGCGCCAACCTGGTGGAACGCTACGGGGCTGACCGCCTCCAGTACCTGCAGGGCGCGGGCTACCTGACGCGATACCCTGACGGGAAGTACGGCCTGACGCTCTCGGGCTTGGACTCGATCCGAGAGCCCGCCGCGGAGGCCGGGCCGCCTCCAGAGGAAGTCGCGCCACCCCGACCTGCCGCCCTCGACCTCGGCCCGCCCGAGCAGCCGAAGGCGGTGGGCTGGTCGCAGTACTTCCGCGGAGAGATGGACAAGGAGCCCGCAGAGAAGTGGGACCTCAACAAGCTGCGCGGTCTGGTGGCCGACCGTTACGGGCTGAGCCGCCAGCAGGTGATGGCCCAGGTCAAGGAGGGCTCACTGCGCTGGGGTCCCATCCAGAACGCTTACGAGTCGGCGCTGGTCAAGGCGGCCAGAGAGACCGTCGAGACCATTCCGGAAGGCGGCGACGTTGAGGGCTGGATCGAGAGCCTGCACGAGAACCAGGCCAACCTCTCGCAGGCCACCACGAAGACCAAGGCGCTCCAGCAGTTCCCCACTCCGCTGCCGATCTCGTACATCCTGCAGCGCCACCTGGGGGTGGACCAGGGCCTCACCACCTTCGAGCCCACCGCCGGCACAGGGGCACTGGTCTTCGCGGCACCCCCAGGGAGCGTCGTCGCCAACGAGCTCGACCCTCTGAGGGCCGATCTCTTGCGCTCGCTGGGCGTCGCGCACTACGTCCGGGAGGAAGACGCCCGCGGCTACTTCGAGCGCCATCCCGAGGAGCGCGGCCGCTACGAGGTGGTGATCGCCAACCCGCCGTTCGGGAGGCTGGAGAAGCCGGTCGAGCGCGAGGGGTTCGTGATCCGCAACCTGGAGCATCTGATCGCGCTGGACGCCCTGGAGGGCATGGCCGACCAGGGCCGGGCTGCCCTCATCATCGGCGGCAACAACTTCCAGGATCCCTTCGGCAAGGAGCTGGCCGAACTGACCGAGGGAGACAAGCGGTTTCTGGGCTACCTCCACAGCCGCTACAACGTGACCCACAACATCGACCTGCCGGGGAAGGTCTACGAGCCGATGGGGGCCGGCTTCCCGATCCGGGTCATCACGATCGAGGGGCGCCGCCCGGAGCCGGTGCAGCCTTGGTATCCCGAGACACCAGAGCAGGTCGAAAAGGCGGACACATTCGAGCAGCTGCGTGGTATACTAGCAGCGAGGGAGGCGGGCCATGAGCGCCCCAAGCCTCGGCCAGCGCAAGTCCGAGAAGGAGCGCCGCCAGGAGCTCCAGCAGTACCTGCAGAGCCGCGTGGAGCGGTGGGTCCAGCTCCACGAGGAGAACCCGCGGGAGTATCCGAGCCTAGAGCGCCTCGTGGCCGACCTGCTCAACCTCGACCTCGGGCTGAACCTCAACCCCGACGACCCGGTGTGGAGCGCCGAGGAGTTGAACCACTACCTGTGGGGGAACGGCCTGAACGAGCAGCTGGAGGTCGAGCTGAAGCAGTTGAGCCCCCAAGAGCGGGAGAGCCTGGAGCTGAACCAGGTCCTCCTGTACGTGGCCCCGAGCGAGTCGTAGCACGCCGCGGCGCCGCCGACGCGCTCAACCCCGAAGAGGCCCCCCAGGAGAACGAGCTCCAAGCCCCCTACGCGCCCGAGGCCGGATCCAAGGCACCGGGCGTGCGGATGCTCAGCCCCAGGCATCTCATCGGCCCCGAGGAGAGCGCGCTGGGGCGCCTGCGCGCCGAGGTCGGCGAGACCGACGAGTTCGTGGCCAGCGAGTTGGGCTACGAGAGCGCCCAGCAGATGCACGATTCCGGGCGCTTCCACGCGGGGCAGGTGGATGGCATCGCGCTGGCGATCGCCGCGGCCAAGCGCCGCGGCGGTTTCATTCTGGGGGACATGGCGGGCTCGGGCAAGGGGCGCATCCTGGCGGCGATGGTGCTCTGGGGCCGCCGGCAGGGATATCGGCCCATCTTCCTCACGGCCCGGGCGAAACTGCTCACCGACTTCTGGCGGGACATCAAGCACGTGGGGGGCGCGCAGCTGAAGCCCTTCGTCATGTACTCCGACCCGCAGGGCGACCTGCTCGATCCCGACACGGGACAGGTCGTCATGAAAGCCAAGGCCACGAAGCAGCTCTACCGGCAGATCGTCGCCAATCCCGACCAGGAGCTCGCCGACTACGACTTCGTGGTGGTGCCCTACACGCAGCTCAACATGACAGAGGCGATCCAGCGCCAGGTCATCCAGGCGATGGCCGACGACAACCTACTGCTGATGGACGAGACCCACCGTGCCGGCGGCGCCGAGTCCGGGATCGCCCGCTTCTTCCGCGGCCAGGTCGTGCGGGGGGTGTATGAGCCGGGCGTGCTGGACCGGGTGGCGGCGGCGATCTATTCGAGCGCGACCTTCTCCAAGCGCCCGGAGACCGGCCTGTACAACGGGACGTCGGTTGCCGACGCGAGCCAGGAGGCGATGGAGGCGATCCGACGCGGCGGGCCGCCGCTGCAGGGCTTGGTCACACAGCACCTGGCCGAGCAGGGCGAGTACCGGCGTCTCGAGATCGACTGGGCCCAGGTGGAGCGAATCGACCTGCTGGAGGACCGCGCCCACAAGGAGCGCGATGCCGCCCGGCAGAACGCCGCCTCCGAGGTCTGGCGGCTCATAGACGAGTTCGACCGCGCCAAGGAAACCTACCTGGACGACAAGTGGCGGAACACGCTGGCCGAGCAGCGCAGGAAGCGCAGCCGGGCGCAGCGCCAGGGCTGGGCCTATGAGATCGAGGGGGTGGACGTCAAGGGCCGCGTGGCCGAGGCGGTGGGCAGCACGACCTTCGCCTCCAAGTTCCACAACTGCCTGGACCAGTTCAGCCTGGCGCAGAAGGCGGCCTATACAGCCGACCGCGCGCTGGCGGCGCTACGGCAGGGGGAGAAGCCCATCATCATCCTGAGCAACACGATGGGCAGCGCCCTCGATCGGGCGATCCAGGAGCAAGGCGTCAAGGCGGGGGAACAGGTCGACTTCACCTGGCGCAATATGATGCGCGATTCGCTGGAGAGCTGCCTCACCATCCAGGTCAAGGAAGTGGGCGGCAGGACCCACACGGAGCGCATCAAGGCCGAGGACCTCTCGCCTGGGGCCAGGGCGCTCTACGAGGCCGCGGCGAGCGCGATCGAGGAGTTCGAGCCGGAGCTGCCGGCCTCGCCCATCGACTGGATCATCGCGGAGATGGAGCGGCAGGGCCAAGCGGCGCTGGGTCGGCCTGTGAAGGTGGGCGAGATCACGGGGCGCACCCTGCGGCTCGACTACTCGGGGGCGGCTCCGGTTGTCACCAAGCGCAGCGCCGCCGAGCTGAACCGCAATGCCGTCGTGAACGGCTTCAACAGCGGGAAGCTGGACGCGCTGATCTACAACAACGCCGGCTCGGAGGGGATGTCCGTTCATGCCTCGCGCGACTTCAAGGACCAGCGGCCGCGCGTGGCGCTGGTGGCGCAGCCCAGCCTGAACGTGGACGAGGTGATCCAGGCGTTGGGTCGGCCCTTCCGCATCGGGCAGGTCGTGAAGCCGCGCTTCGAGATCCTGATGACGGCGCTGCCGACGGAGCGCCGGCCGGCGGCCGTGCTGGCGGGCAAGCTCAAGATGCTGCAGGCCAACGTCGCCGCCGACCAGGAGACGCGCTTTGCGCTGAGCGATATCCCGAACATGATGAACCAGCACGGGAACGACGTGGCCAGGAGCTACCTGGAGGAGCATCCGGAGCTCAACGAGCGGCTGGGCGACCCGCTCAAGGCCAAGCAGAAAGACAAGCCGACCGCCTTCGACCCGGGAGCCAACATGATGGCCCGGCTCACGGGTCGGCTGCGGATGCTGCCGGTCGAGGAACAGGAGATCCACCTCACGGAGATCGAGGCCAACTATGGCGCGCTGATCCAGCACCTCAACGAGATCGGCGAGAACGACCTGGAGACCTCGGAGCTGGACCTGCAGGCCACAGTGAGAAGCCGCACCCTGCTTCTACACGGGCCCGACGAGTCCAACTGGTTCACCTCGAACAGCTACCTCGACGAGCTGGAGGTGGACGTCCGGGTTGACCGCTGGAGGCGCGAGGAGCTCGACAACACCGCGCGGGAGGCCCGCGGCAACTTGACGGGCCGAGAGTGGGTTGAGGATTCCAGGAGCGGCTATCCCGAGACCGGCGAGCAGGCGCAGAAATACCTCGAACAATACGAGGCGCAGTTGCGCGCCGCTGGTACCTACGGCGATACGGCTATCGAAGCGATGCTGGACAAGCGGCGTCAGGAGGTAGACGGGCAACTGGCGTACCTGCGCAAGACGATGGAGGAGTACTCGCCCGGCGACGGGGTGCGCTTCACCACCGACCAGGACGCTGACCAGGCGTGGGCGCTGCGGGGGATCGTGGTCCGGTACCGGAGCGCCTGGGAACCGGGCAAAGGCGGGAGCCCGGCGGCGCCCTCCAGCTGGGAGATGCTGGTCGCGCTGGAGAACGGCAGCCAACGGGAACTCTGGCTCTCGCTCGGCGGCTGGGCCGTCCGCAACGGCATGGAGCGCGTGAGCCACTACGTCGCGCCCTACACGGGATGGGGGAGCTACTACGGGCACGGGATCCCCGACGATTGGGACGAGCGGGCGAAGAGCGAGGCGCGCGGGACGCGCTACGTCGTGACGGGCAACCTGGTGGGCGCGATGGAGCAGGTCGGCTTCATGCAGGACCGGCCGGTGAACGTGGTGCGCTACACCTTGCAGGGCGGGGGCACGGCGGATGGGATCCTGCTGCCTCAGGGATTCGACCCGGGCGAGCTCCCGGAGACCGTCGCCGTGGGCCCCGACGAAGCGTTCGCCCATCTCAGGCGGGGCGGCCAGCTCACGACGGAGAGCCCGCGACTGTGGCTGGAGGTGAGGTATCGGCCGCCCGATCACGAGCTCCAGGTGGACACCACCAAGACCAAGAGCCAGGGCGGGCAGCTCTACCTGCACGAGGGGGCCTTGAGCCTCGTCGAAGGGGGCGAGTTCTTCTCGGTGCGGGAGATCATGCGTGGGATCGTGAAGGGCGACGAGCGGGTCGCCGAATTCCTGAAGCTGCTGAGCCGCGAGCTCGGCGTGAGCTACGGCGTGGCGCGCGACCACGTGGAGGCCGCCGCACCGCAGGCCGCCGCTGCGGACGAGGAGCCCATCCAGGCCGCGCGGGCAAGCCCCAAGGCCGGTGCGGAGCCGCAAGCCGCCAGCCGGCGGGCCAGGATGGCCAGACCCGTTTCGCAGCGGGAGGTCGTCAGAGTCCTGGTCCAGGCCCTGGAGCAGCCGCACCGCCAAGGCCGAATGCGCGGGCTGCGGCGCACGGTGGGCGGGATCTTCAAGCGCCTGGTGGGTGTGTCGAGGGCGCGCAATATGTACGACGTCGGCGATGCCGCCCACGAGATGGGGCACGGCCTGGATCGCCGCCACGGGTGGAGCCGCGAGAGGCCCTTCTGGGCCGACTTGGCCCGCTTCGGCGATCCCGAGGACTTGGGACCGAAATCCTCCTGGGAGAGCGGCCAGCCGAATCGAAAGCGACGCGCGGAGGGCGTTGCCGAGTTCACCCGGCGCTATATCCAGGAGCCTGAGCTGGCGAAGCGAAGCGCGCCGACTTTCGCGCCGGCATTCGAGCGCGCGCTGCGCGAACAGGGCGTGCTTGATGAGATCGAGGAGGCGCAGCAGCTCTGGCAGGCATACCTCGCTCAGGCCCCGGCCGACAAGCTGCGTGCGGCCACGGACTACGCCGGCCAGATCCCCTCGGAAGCGGGACTGCGGGTGGTCCCGTGGTGGACCCGGCTGCCCAGGGACGTAGTGGACGATCTCTTCCCGGTGCGCTGGATCACCGAGCGCGTCTTCGGGAGCCGCTACGAAGAAGTGCCGCCCACCAGGAACCCCTACGTCCAGATGCGGCTGACCCGGGGCGCCTCGGAGCGGGGTCACAAGCTGATTCGAGAGGGCAACGAGAGGACGATGGGCCTGGAGCAGATCCTGGAGCTCTCGGGCGACAAGTCACAGGGCTATCGGGACTTCCAGGACTACTGCCGCGCCCGGATGCTGCGCTCGTACGCCGAGCAGGGCCGGCCCACGGGCGACTTCAGCAGGCACGAGGTCGAGCGCATCCTGCAGCGCTACGAGTCGCCCAACTTCGGGGAAGCCTTCGAGGAACTCCAAACCTGGTTCCAGGAGATCAACCGCATCGAGGCTGATTTCCACACGGCGGACGTGCTGGAGGCGCGCCAGAAGCGGCCCTACGTGCCGATGCGCCGAGCGATGGAGGCGGGCGTGGCCGAAGGCCGCGAGGAGATCATCCCGCAGCGGGTGGCGCGGCGCTTCGCCAACCAGAGCATCTTCGATCCGCGCTACGTCGGCCGTTCCAAGCGCCCCTACCGGCCGTGGCTCGAAGTCGCCTACGAACGGGCTTACAGCAGCGTGCAGCGGGCCATGCAGAACCGGGCCATGCTGACCTTCATCGACATCCTCAAGACGAACCCGCAGTACGGCAAGCTGCTGGAACCCGTGCCGCCTGACCTCATCCCGCACCCCGTGCTCCAGGAACTGCGGCTCGCCCTGGAACGCGCGCCCAGGGAGATCAGGCAGGCCGAGCGGGTTGACGAGCTGATCGATCTGGTGGAGATGCTGCCCGAGGAGGTCTTCGACCTCAAGTATTGGCAGAACGTGAAGCGCCTGACGAACGGGCAGAGGGCCGACCGGATCATCTTCGTCATGCGGCAGGGCCGGCCCGAGTTCTACCAGGTGGGCGACCCGATGATCTACGACGCCCTGGTGGGAGCCGGGGTCGAGGAGCGAGGCTTGCTGCTGCAGATCGCAGCGATCCCGACCAACACGCTGCGGGCCGGCGTCACCCTGGATCCCGGCTTCATCTTCTGGACCAACCTGGTGCGCGACTCGCTGGACGCCTACATCAAGACCGAAGGCCGACTCGTCCCCTTCTGGGATACAAGCTGGGGGATCAGGGAGTCCTTCCTGGGGGGCGAGGTCCGACGCAGGTGGGTCGAAGCCGGCGGCGCACTCTCAGGGACGGGGGCGCTGGACCGGCCCCAGGTCCGCCGCCAGGTGGCGCGGCTGGGAGCCCGGCCGCGCGATCGCACGGTCGCTGCGCTCAAGGAGGCGCTGGACGGCCTGCGGCGCCTGCGGGACGCCTCGGAGATGGCGAACCGGATCCCGGCCTTTCAGCGTGAGATGGCGGCTGCGCGCAAGCGGCACCCCGACTGGTCCGAAGAGGACCTGGCCATGTACGGCGCCTTCCGCTCCAGGGACCTGCTCGACTTCGCCATGCGGGGGCGGGTCACGGCGAAGGCCACCTACCTGATCGCTTTCGCTCGCTCGGCCATCAACGGCATGGCGAAGATGGCGCACGAGACGGCACGCGATCCGCGGCGGATCCTGATCCACGGGGGCGCGTTGGCGTTGGCGACCGCCCTGCTCTACTACTTGAACCGGAAGGACGAGGACTACTGGGCGCTCACCGACTACGAGCGCGATATGTATTGGCACGTGAAGATCCCCGGCTCCAGGGAGTTTCTCAGGATTCCCAGCCCCTACGAGTGGGGCGTCGTCTTCAAGGTCGCGGTGGAGGACGCCCTGCGCCGCCTCCAAGAGAACGACTCGCGCGCCTTCGAGACGCTCATGGAGACCGCGATTCGATCCGCTTGGCCTGGGACGCCTGACATCTACCAGCTCAGCTTGGATCTAGCCGCCAACCGCCAGAGCTTTACGGGCGCCCCGATCGCGCCCGAGTACCTGGTGCGGGGCGACTCGGCGGTTCGGCCCGAGGACCAGTACACGCCGGCGACCTCGCCCACCATGCGCCGCATCGGCCAGACGCTGGGGGTCTCGCCGGCCAAGCTGGAGTACGCCGCTCGACAGATCGGCGGGCCTGCGGGGGGCTACGCGGTGAGCCTGACGGACTGGATGCTGGCGCCGGTTACTGGCGAGCTGCCCAGCAGAACCTGGACGCCTCTTGCCCGGCTGGCCACGCGGCCCTCCGGCTACACCGCGATGGTCACGCGCCTGCGCGACCGCGAGGAAGAGGTCCAGAGGGACTACGCCTCGGTCCGGTTGGCGATGAGGCGTGGCAAGGCTCTGCAGGCGGCGGAAACACGCGCGCGCGAGCTGGGATATCCAGACCTGGCCGGCCTCGCCCAGAAGCGGCTTGAGCTGGCGCGCGGGTTGCACCGCGTGCGCATCCTGCAGCAGCAGTTCTACGAGACGGAGGACGCGCGGCGGAAGTACCTCCTGCGAAGCCAGATGGAGGCCGTGGCCCAGCAAGCGTTGGCGATGGCCGGCTACGACTATCCGCTCTTGGGCGAGCGCAGCTTCACGGTGCGCGAGGCGGAGCGCACGCCGATCCTGGGCCGGCGCGCCCGTGGGGAGGCGACAGAGTGAGCCGGCGAACCCCCAACTCGATGACAGGGCAGCCCGTCTTCTCCACGCCCTTGGTCCACCGCACCGACGCCGCCACGCGAGACGCCTTCAAGCAGCTGGCCGATATGTACGGCGTGGGGATCGTGCTGCAGGACGAGCGCGGGGCCCAGGTCCCCGTCCGGGTCAACTGCGCCGATCCCTCGCAGCCGAGGCTGGAGGCCTACTCGGGCGGCAGATGGGTGACGATATCGCCCCCCCAGGCTGCGTCGGTGGCGATGAGCTTCGATGATCTCACCGACACCCCGCCGGGCAAGCGGGGCCACAAGAACAAGGCCCTCTTCGTGCGCCCCGACGGCGCCGGGCTGCACTACCGGGACCTGGCCGCGGCGATCGGCGCGCTGCTGACCTTCCTGGGCCTCAAGGACACCCCCTCCTCCTACGCCGACCACGGCGGCCAGGCTGTCCGGGTGAAGCTGACCGAGGACGGGCTGGAGTTCACCGCCATGCCCAGCTACGAGACCCATTGGGACTTCTCGCTCACCACTGACACCTACACAGCAAGCTAGCCATGAGCGCAAGCGCAGAGACGCCGCCCGATCCCGGCCAGTACGAGGACCGGGAGTGGGAGGCGATCAAGGGCCACGCCTGGACGGCGAAGGACGAGGCCGCCCTGCAGCGCCACATACCGCGTGTGGTCGCCGGCCAGGTGGCGATCTACAACCACATCTGCCAGGTGGCGAGGGACCTGGGCGCGAGCAACTGCCTGGACATCGGGACGGGCGCCGGCGAGCAGTACCTCGCGCTGCAGGCCCAGGCACCCGGCGTCGAGTACGCGGGCGTCGAGCTCTACCAGACGTTCCACGAGAAGGCGACCGCGCAGGCCGTGGGCGCGGACATCCGACTGTTGGAGAACTTCCTGAGCCTGCCCTGGCCGGACGAGTCCTTCGACCTGGTCACGCTGCGCACGATCCTGCGCTACTACTACCCGAAGAACGGCCTGCTCATGCTGCAGGAGGCCTGGCGGCTGGTCGCGCCGGGCGGCGGGCTTCTCTTCTGGCTGCCCTGCAGGCCTAGCCCAGAGCTCAGTGAGCCCGAGGTGATGACCGTGCGCGGCGGCAGCGACCGGGGGTTGGCGATCCGCTGGCCGCAGAGCGTGGTGGACGGGTGGCTCGCGGGCAAGGACTACACGGCAGCCGCCGTCCAGGACGCGCCCGCCTATCTGGTTCGCAAGTGAGATGGCCCAGAGCGTCTACAACTTCGTCGGGATCAACAACCCGAGCAGCACCCACTGGTGCAAGGAGAACCACGTCGCCGGTCGCCCGCCGGGGCACCCCATCGGCGGCACGGAGTGCACCAGCGCGGAGTACGACAAGATCGAGTCCAGCAACGACGTCCGGCTCCAGAAGCAGAATACCGAGGAGGAGTACCACGCCTTCGAGTTCCGCTTCAAGATCAACGAGGCGCTGGAGGATATCACCCAGCTCGACCTGCTCTGCGAGGGCAGCGGCTCGGCCCCGAGCGGCGACGGCTGGTATCTCTACCTCTGGAACATCAACACCTCGTCCTGGGAGTACCTCGACCACACGACCGGGAGCGGGGAGGTCAACCTGACCGGCCAGAAGAGCTCGAACTTCTCCTACTACGTGGACGGCTCCGGCTACCTCTACCTGCTGGCGATCACGGCGAACACCTCCTCGTGCGAGGTGGACGCCATCCTGCGCTGCGACTACGTGAGCGTGACCGTCACCTATACCGCCTGCGAGTGGGAGCAGGTCCACTTCCGAGTCTACGACGACGATGGCGGGCTCAACGCCGCCAACGCACACGCCGCGGAGGATGCGGACGTCCATGACATCGGGCCGGGGGTGAACTTCCGGGTCCGCTACGCCGTCGCGCAGAACGCCGCCAGCACGAGCATCACGCGGCGGCTGGAGTACCGGGAGGACGGCGGAGCCTGGACGCAGATCGCGGCCGGCAGCGGCAACGTGCGCCTGTCGCTCTCCCCGCACTTCGCCGACGGGGAGGCGACCTCGAACCGCCTCAGCCTGGACGGCGACAGCTTCGTGGCGGGCCAGGGGAAGGAGTCGGGCAGCGACACCACGAGCGCGGAGCTCGACGCCGACGAGCGGGTGGAGGACGAGTGGTGCCTCCAGTTCCAGCCGGGGGCCAGCGGCCACAGCTACGACTTCCGCGTGACGGACGCGGGGACGCCGCTCGACATCTACACCGAGACCCTCACCATGAGCGCGGTGGGGTGGAAGACCGTCTCGGATATCGTCTCCTATGACGCGGAGCAGTTCGCCGACCCCAGCATCTTCTTCGAGGCGGTGCTCAAGACCAGCGGCAGCTACCCGGCGCAGGCCCGCCTCTACGACAAGACGGCGGCGGCCGGAGTGGCGGGGGGGCAGGTCCAGACTGGGGCGACCTCGTACACCCGCGTCCGCAGCGGCGGCCTGGACCTGGCGGACGGGCACGAGTACCAGGTCCAACTCGGAATCGCCAGCGGGACGGCGATGATCGCCGGCGCCCGGCTGATCTTCCAGTAGCGCGGAGTCAGAGCCATGCCCGACCCAAGCGCGATCGCTATAGGGATCACGAGCGGGGCCGCGGGAAGCGGCCTCGCGGGCTTCTTGGTGTGGCACGTCTTCTCACGCCTCAGCAGGCAGGAAGACCGGGTCGAGGCCAACCGGCGCGACCAGGAGGCACGCTGGGCAGAGCAGGCGAGCTGCAACCTGGAGACGGCCCGCGCCCTGGCGCGCATCGAGCAGAGGCTGGAGGACCTCTGCAAGGCGGTCAACGGGATGGGGAAGCCATGAGGAAGATTCGCCAGATCGTGGTCCACCAGTCGGCGAGTTCCTGGGGCGGTAATCACCGTGCGAGACGATATGCCCGATAACACGCGATGCCGCAGAATGGCCGAGCACGGCTGGGGCGGCAGCTGTTCTCTCTGCCGCAATAGCGACAGACCACCACAACTCGCCCGACTCTGGGGCCGGGACGCCCCGTGGGGCGCCAGCCGCTCCTCAAACGGGCCAGAGTGCTCGCGCGATCATGAGCGTCCTTCGAGAGTAGTACCAGGTTGGCCGGGGCATTGTTCGCGCGGTCCCCGTCGAGGTGGTGCACAGCCTCATCCGGGCGCAGTCGTCTGCGCAGGACCTTTTCCATCACTAGGCGGTGCTCATACCTATAGCCAACGCCATTCACCCAGACGCGAATGTAGCCACTTGCCATCTGGTTGCGGCCACCCTTCCAGGCCGCAGCCCGGCGCTTCGCCGGATCGACGAACGGCCGGCCGGTCCTGCGCGCGGTGCGGTGCTGAGCGTACATCGCACAACTGTGACTACAGTACCTCTGCGTGCGCGAGTACGACTCGAATGCCTTTCCGCACCAGAGGCACGAGCTGGAATCCCTCGGATGGGATCGCACGAACTTCCCGTCTGGTCCTCGCTTTGCCATTCCTGGCACCTCGATCCAGCCCGTATCATAGCGTCATCCTGACCGGAGGTCAAGAATGAGACCAATCCGATTCGTATCCATCCACCAAAGCGCATCTGACTTCGGCACCGCAACAGTCATAGACGGCTGGCATCGCGCCCGAGGGTGGAGTGGGATCGGGTACAGCCGCGTAATCCTGAATGGCCACCGCCAGGCCGGCGACGCCTACGACACCCGCCTCGATGGCATCATCCAGGAAGGCCGGCCCATCGAGAGGATTCCCGCCGCGGTCGCTGGCCACAACCGCGAGAGCCTGGCTATCTGCCTCATCGGAGACGGCCCCGGCCTGCCACTGGGCAAGGGCTACATCACGGAGCGAATGTGGGAGGCCTTGGTGCGGCTCTGCTTGCAGTGGCACTACGAGTTCGGGGTGCGGGTTGAGAACTACGTCGGGCACAGAGAGTTTCCGGGCGTGGCCAAGTCCTGCCCAGGCTTCGAGGTCGCGGAGCTGCGGTCGGCTTTGCGCGGCGCCCTGGCGAGCTGCAGCGACAGCATCCTGGAGGTGCGACGATGAGCTGGCTGAGCGAGTGGTGGAGGGACCTGTGGCGCGGGAGCCTGGAGCGCCAGGTGAAGCGAACCGTCACCAGATGGCTCCTGGACGAGGCGCGGCCCTGGATCACGGAGCGGCTGGTCGAGGCCGGCCTGGAGCGGGGGAAGGCCGACGAGTTGGCCGCGCGGATCTGCGCCCACATCATCGACAAGGCGCTGGACTGACGGGAGGTGAGTGCTATGCGTTGGGACGCGGTCCGATCGCTGGTGAAGTCGTTGAAGGCCGAGGCGGTGCTGCTGGTCGCGCTGTTCCTGGAGGGGCTGATCGCCCAGATCACGGGCAGCGGGCCGTTCACCTCCTGGGCCGGATTCGTGGAGTGGGTGATGGGATGGTGGCAGATCGGTCTGCTCGTGCCGCTGGCGACATTCATCCTGGACCAGCGGCTGCACCGGACGCCGCCCGAGGGGCTCAGCACCTACTTGTAGGGCCTAAGGCCGTGGCGGGAACTCGCCACGTCGTTAGGCCCCATCCGAGCCGACGAGCTCGATGCGCAGCGAGGGCGTCTCCCCCGGCAGGCTGACTACGCTGCGCACACACGCCGCCAGAGCGCGCCGGCGGTGCGCAAGCGGCGCGTCGGAGCTCAGGAAGGCGGCGGCGCTCCGGTAGACCTCGGGGCGCTCGGCCACCGGGGGGCGGCGCCGCGCCTGCCGCAGGGCGGCCCGCAGCCGCTTCTCCTCGCCACCCAGGGACCTCAGCCTGCCCTGCAAGGTCTTTCCGTCCACGAATCCCTGCTCGGCCAGGGCCAGCAGGCGATCGCGCCGCTCTCCCATCCCCTCCAGCTGCGATCGCAGCGCAGCGCGCTCGTCCGGCTCGGGCTGCGTCACTGTGATCTCCACG
>Ga0180434_10004928_pt1 | contig 15987 bp, 19 predicted proteins | sample SS_ome_7_FD_132453 | JGI IMG/M metagenome (GOLD analysis project Ga0180434, IMG submission 132453) | Hypersaline lake sediment archaeal communities from the Salton Sea, California, USA - SS_1_D_2 metaG | ecosystem: Environmental > Aquatic > Non-marine Saline and Alkaline > Hypersaline >...
AACCGGTGTTCGGCTGCCTGAGCCTGAGCACCAAGGTTAACAAGCTCAACTGTCATTTGTGGCAAGTCAGAGATTATGTCTGCCGCTTTGTGGCCAAAGCGCTCCATCGCGCCACTAACCATTCCGTCCATTGCTTTAGACAGTTGGTCTTTAGCAGATACAATTACCTCAACCTTGTTCTTTCTTGCCATTTAGTGCCTTTTAATTCGTCTCTTATTTTTCGCTGCTTCTTTGTGGTGCTTTCTCACAACACCCTCAGCGTCCAGCAATGCAAGATGTGCCATAATTCGTTTTGAATCTTGTTCATCCAATTCACTAGGTGTACAATGGTACACGTCACGACATAGAAACAATTCAATCCATTCCTCTGGCGGGCTACTGCTGCTTGTGAATAGATATTCAATAGCCCGCTCTTTCAGTTTTTTCGCTCACCTTCTGAGCCTGCAATGGTTCTAAAAATGAAAAGCAGTTCATCGTCTGTTAATGAATTTTCAAACCCTTCTTCTGACGGGTGAGGCAACGGGTCGTCATTCTCATCAGCCCAATTCCAATCCGTGACCTTCATAGCCACAATTTTTGCATGGAATTCGAGTTGAGTGCTGCCCTCCTCGGCAAATTTGCGCCGCTCACCAACCGTCAAGAGTTTGTAGGTAAACCAACTGCCTTCGCCTTGCACTTCTGCTGAATCTGCTTTCTTTTCCGTAATTTGTCTTTTTGCCATCTCAAAATCCTAAATTGTGGAATGTGATATACCGCTTGCGCCACTAGGTTTGAGCGTCGCCGTTGCTAAAATTGGCCCGGCCCGGTTGCCGTCCAGAGGTATTGTCAAATCTTGCAATTTGACCTCACCTTGATACCTATCACTACCAGCAGTCGAATCAGGAACATCAATTCTCAGCGTTCGCGCCTGATGGTAAACTGTGGTACTGAAAAACCAATCGCGTAGAATATCGAGTCCTTCATTCGCCGTTGTCGAGTAAACAACATACAGAGTAATTGACGCATCCTTGCTACTTAATAACATTTCTGGCCAATCACCCGCGTAAGTCCGGCTTGACATCTGGCGCGCCGATAGACGCAACTCAACACGGTTGCTGCTTCCACTTATGTTTGTTAGTGCTCCTGCTGCATTGTCCAAACTTATGACAACATTGCAGACACTAATAGCCGTTGTGGTCTGTGCCACAATAAAACCTCACTATGACGCAATTGTCGAGAAAGTGATTTCGCCTTCAGGCAACAGTTCAGCAGAGACAACAACCGGCCCCGGCTCACTCGCTGCCAGCGTGAATGTAAAACTGGTAAGATACGCTTCACATTGATACCGGTCACTGCCTGCCGCGCTATCTGGCTGGTCAATCCTGATGCTTCGAGCAACATTGTAATTAGCGTTGTCAAACCACCAATCTCTGAGCAAATCAAGTCCTTCGTCGCCCGTTGTGCTATACACAACCGACAAACTGAATGACCCATCGCTCTTGCAGACTTTGCGAATTGGCCAACGGCCTTCCAAAGTCTGAACGCTGCCTTCAGATGACTCAAAATTCGGTGTTACCTCAGTCGTGCTCCCTGAAATTTCTGTTAGCGTACCATCACCAATGTCAACATAAACCCGCGCCGCGCACGCATTAACAGCCGTCGTTGTCTGTGCCATCTCAGCACCTCCTATTTACAACATTTTTGTTCCGTGTTTATTGTCAAAAAAGCCTTAATTTCCTCTTTCCATTTGTCAATTGTTTTGAGCCGGACATTCACCGCTTTTGCAAGAGCACTCACATTTGTCTCTAAAAACTGTCCAGCATCGAGCACATCAATTTTGGAAAATTTTTCTGCGCGCAATTGCCAACCTGGTAAAATTGCTAGAGGTGGCGGGTGAATCTCTGCTACTGCCCCGACCTGTTTTAATTTGGTAATGTTACCTTCACCTGCCCAATACAGTGTTCTAAATTCGCCTTTTTGGATAATACCCAACCCACCCGCGTCCAAATTTTTTAGAATTCTATAGACTGTCATTAAAACACCACCATTTCAAGGGTGAACCGCACGCCGATGTAAGGCAGTTGCCTATCACCATAGATAAAAGTTGAGCGTTCCCAATTCCAACTAAAGGATTTTATGTATTCGTCATAGTCTGTGCCAAGACTGAAAAAAGGTGGTGTGGTTTGCTCTTCCAGAACTGTAATAATATTGTCAATCTGTGGCACAAGCGCCGCCATGTCCTCACCAATATTTGCGCGCTGTTTTACGTAAACATCAGCATGGAATGTCATGGTTGTTTGTCGCCGTCCCGCGCCAAAAGTTGTTCTGTCAGTCGCCGTGCCCGAATCAGTATTGCCGCTTTCCGGGTAGACCTGCAACAACGGCATATCAGCGCCGTGTATGCCTTCTGTCAATTCGTCGTAGTCCTGAGACCTGACAATCCCGGTCGCTGCTGACAAAGTTGTCTCAATTGCCGAGTTGATTTCTGCAATACTTGGCATTTATTTCTCCACAATCGTCCCTACTGCATTGCCCAAAATTTGGAATATTCTTTCTGCGTTGTCGGTAAGCGCATTTTGTAAATAAAATTTGCCTTTTATGCCACGTCTCGCAATTGCCCGCGCCACTACATATGCCGTTGTTCCATGCCGCCGCGCCCACGTTTCGAGTGCTGAAAGAGGTGGCCAAAATGGACGGGTTCCAAATTCTTGATATGGGCTATATAAAACGTTACTTCCCACTACACCGATTTTCTCATTCGCCATCTTTCTGATTTCTGGTGTGAGACTTGCTCTCAGTCGCCCAGTGTCAACACCCCCCACTTCCGGACTACGATAGCCGCGCAAATTCTTTTTTCCTGCTCTGAGCACGAGCAACGTTGCTTTCTTGAGTGCCTGAGTAAATGGCCCACCACGCATTTCCTTAATAATGCGCTCCATCTCTTTTTGTGTTTCTTTCAGTCCCTTAACTTCCATTCTAATCGGATCATCTGCCATTAGCGCCGCCCCAAAACCTTCTTCACAAAGCGCCCGTTAATGAGCAAATGTTGCACTGCCGGGTCAAGTGCTTTAGTATACATAATTTGGCCCAAATCAGCGCTGGCCATCGCGTCGGCCCACGCGCTTTGCCCTCGCTTATACCACCGCGCCGCCTGCGTGAGACAGGCTTGTTTAATCGCCGCTGGCACATCCTCAGCGTAGCCCCATTTTGCAGTCACCTTCACCGTCGGGACATTGCGCTTCATTCCTGTTGACGGCCTAAACCCCCGCCTTGAAGTGTAAAGTCCACTCACAAATGTGGAATATGAACCGTTTGGATCAATCATTAACCCAGTGTAAGGCAATAATTCATAACTCGGATAAGTCGGATCGCCAGTAAATGGAAACCAATCACCGTCACCTGCCATCATGGTGGTCGGTGTTGACCAATCTGTATAGGACGTGTCAGAAGCAGAATCTTTCACAGACACAGTTGTTATGTCTATACATTCATCAATAAACTGGTAAGGCCCACCGCTTCCAGGATAATAGCGTGCTGAAGCCGTCGAAACAGCAACAAACCCATCTGGCCTATTGCAGAAATTGTCAATTGAATTGGTTGCCGCATCTAATAATGCTGCTAGTTCCACGTCATCTGTTGCACCTGTCATGCCAATCTGGTGGCGTAGTTCCTTAATGGTGGCATATGCTTTGCTTGTGTCGCCTTTTCGCGCTGGTGATTTTGTACCAAGTCCTGGTGTGCTGCCATAATAAGCGGTTTTGTACCAAGTGTCCTCTGTACCGTCCAAATCCGTATAACTGTAACTCTCAGTGCCAGCAACAAGAGTTATTGTCCCATCGAGCGTGGTAAAATCGCCGCTTGCGCTTGTGTCTGTGTAGACGCGCACAACTGTATAGCCTGCCGCCATAACTGCTGTAATTTCATCCACCGTAACGAATAAGATAATCATATTTCTTTAGCCTCATTCATTTTTGGTATGTATGTTTCTGCCACATCCAATTCAGGCAATGTAAATTCCGCGCTGCCCCACTGAGGTATTTGTTCTGGTGTCGCCCGCAAATCTGGCCCTATTGAGCGAACAATGCCCTCGGCAGAACTCAACATAAACCAAATAAGTTCCTGCAATCCTCTAAAACCTGCCATTATGTCGTATCCGCCTCAGTGATGGGCAACGCGCCTGAATCCGTCGTTAATGTTTGCGTGCCGAGCGCCGTTGTGTCATCCTCTTCATAAATTGTCAAAGTTGTTCCAGAGATAGCAATTTTGTTTACCAGTTTTGCAATTGCGCCTAACAGTGACCGGAATGTCTTTGCATCGCCACTACTCGAATCAACCGCGTTCGCAAAACTTCGCCTGATGGTATGGTCTGCCGCTTTATTAGCCGTTGTCGAATCAATTGCCGTGACTGTGACTGAATCCGAGCCGCTTTGCAAAGCATAGTCTACATCTAGCGTGGTTGCGCCGGTGTACTGAGCATATGCAAAATAAGTGTAAGTGTCTGGATCTTCTGAGTAATTGCGTGAGTAGAGCCCGCCACCAATTTCCTCAGTCGGATTTTCAGGATTCCAAACATTTGTAATTGCACCTGTTGTTCTATTTCGTGCATACAGGTAAATATTTATGTCTGTTAGTGTTAGCCCCGTTGCTGGCGCGCCTGAATCTTTGGTAAATAATGCTGTGATTATCACTGTTAAACCTCAATAAACAGACGGATTATTTAAAGAACTTGGATTTCTAGGTACCCATTCTTTTGTATAGCCCCACAAATAAAGTTCCAACCCTGTATTTTCCACTTTCTGTTCTGCTAGACCCGTTTGAGTAATTTCTACCCATCCTTGTTGAATTTCACTAATATCATAATAGTTATCATAAATTGCGCCGTCTTTGCGAATACCACCTGCATATTCAGCATTTTGTTCATTGAAATGCCAAAAAGCACCATTCCAACCATTTGGAATATTTGTTGAGAAATTTACATCTTCCCAATTGCCCGCACCTGATGCTACATAGGAAATGCCATTTACAAAAGCAACTACATTCGCCGTCATCCACCCTACTACATAAAAATCTATGTCGGCTGCGACCTGTGCATAACCTTCAAAAACGCCGCTGGAACTTATGCCAGACATCGCACCCCGCAAATCCCCATCAAACATTCGTCCCCAGAAGTCATCAGTCGAGCCGTCATTTCTAATTCCCCAGCGTGCTAGCGCCGCTGCACCGTCATTTTTTACAAGAGCAAAAACCACTTTTGGAATATCATTACCAAGATCTCCAGATATATCAATATCCTCCCACGTATATGTGTTGACAACATTTTTTAGAGAAGCATTTGTTAAAAAAGTGGCTTCAGAATGTGTCATGTATGCAACGATGTAAACATCTACCTCACTTGCATCAGACAAATACAACTCGAATATATCATCTGAGTCTACGCCAATAGCCGCCCATGTGTGGCCCGTATCCTCAATAACACCTGTTATGTCATCTGTGCTGTCATTTTTACGAACGCCCCATGTATGCTCATTCCCTGTTGTGTTGACAATTTCGAGCATGACTCCTGCTGTGTCGCCCGGTTTGACATAGGTAGTTACGTCAACGTCCGTCCAAGTATTATCAACTCCATGTGAAATTTCAGTCCGTGTTGTTGGTATCATATTATGACCTTGTAAACGTCACTATAGCAGACAAAAAATCAGCGTCGCAATTTAAATCGTCGTCACTTACATCACGCCATACTCTGAATAGTACAAATTCGCTCGCTGCTGGCGTTCCTGCAAGAGTAATATTGCCGGTCGCTGATGAGATGTGGACATCACCATCAGCTATCCAAGTATCAGAGACTTCAACAGATGTGCCCCAAGCCTGGTCAATCGCTTCATCATTACCATAGCTCCGGCCTTGAATATTCCAAGCAACAGTCTCAGCAGCACCGCCACTTGCTGCCGTCCAGTAAAAAACCGCCGTCATTGTGCCGCCGTTGTAATCGCTTGGCATAGGCATTTGCCATTGTGCGAATTCGTCACTGTCTTTGTCAAAGCCGAGAACATACACATCTTGGTCATTTGTGCCATATTCGCGTTTGGTCGGTTCGGCGCAACCGTTTGTGGTAGAAGGCCATCCGCCTGCCGCCGTGAGAATAATTTGTCCTGATGGTTTGCTGCCAGTAGCGCCTTGACTGCCCTGAGCGCCAGATGCGCCTTGGGCTCCCTGGGCTCCACTTGCACCCTGAGCGCCGGAAGCTCCTTGTGCTCCGCTTGCGCCCTGTGCCCCCGTGGCTCCCTGACTGCCAGAAGCTCCTTGTGCTCCGCTTGCGCCCTGTGCCCCCGTGGCTCCCTGACTGCCAGAAGCTCCTTGTGCTCCGCTTGCGCCCTGTGCCCCCGTGGCTCCCTGACTGCCAGAAGCGCCCTGGGCTCCCTGAGCACCCGTCCCCGTTGCGCCCTGTGCCCCTTGGGCTCCTGTGGCTCCTTGCGCACCCTGAGCCCCCGACCCCGTTGCCCCCTGCGCGCCCTGCGCGCCCGTTGCCCCCTGCGCGCCCTGCGCGCCCGTTGCCCCCTGTGCGCCCTGTGCTCCTGAACCTGTTGCACCCTGCGCACCCTGAGCCCCGGTTGCGCCTTGCGCCCCCTGAGCACCTGAACCCGTCGCTCCTTGCGCGCCCTGAGCCCCGGTTGCGCCTTGCGCACCTTGGGATCCACTTCCCGTTGCACCCTGAGCCCCTTGCGCTCCTGTTGCTCCCTGTGCGCCTTGTGCCCCTGAGCCCGTGGCTCCCTGGGGGCCTTGAGATCCAGTTGCTCCTTGCGCTCCCTGCGCACCACTTCCTGTAGCGCCTTGAGGCCCTTGTGACCCTGTAGCCCCCTGGGCACCCTGAGCACCCGTGCTCCCTGATGCACCTTGACTACCTTGGGGACCCGTCGCACCGCCAGCTCCTTGCGCGCCTTGACTGCCCGGTGCTCCTTGACTTCCCTGTGGGCCAGTCGCTCCACTGTAACCCTGAGCGCCTTGTGCGCCAGTGGAACCACTCGCCCCCCAACTGCCTTGTGCTCCCGTTGCACCACCCGCCCCCTGGGCACCCTGGGGACCAGTTGCACCACTTGCGCCTTGAGAGCCCTGAGCACCGGCTGCGCCGGAAGCCCCTTGAGATCCTTGTGCTCCTGTAGCCCCGCTATAACCTTGTGCGCCCTGGGGCCCACTTGCACCGCCCGCACCTTGTGCCCCTTGCGTGCCGGTTGCCCCCGTTGTTCCCTGTGCGCCTTGACTTCCGCCCGCACCTTGGCTCCCCTGTGACCCACTTGCCCCTTGACTACCCTGAGCACCGGAACTGCCTTGCGAGCCTTGAGGCCCGGCAGCGCCGGAACTGCCCTGGGGGCCCTGACTGCCGCTAGCCCCCTGGAACCCCTGAGCGCCAGAACTACCTTGGGACCCTTGAGGCCCTGTGGAACCGCCCGCTCCCTGGGACCCCTGGGAACCACCCGCACCCTGGGACCCTTGCGCCCCACTGCCGCCTTGGCTTCCTTGTGGGCCTTGAATTCTAGGAACTAGAACAATACCCGCCATAGTTAGCCTTTGTGCTTGTGAATCTCAAACCATTCATTTTGCCATAAGTAACCGGGAATGGTTGAGTATTCAGTTCCCAATAGCCAAGCCACATAATTAAAACTTAACTGGTCACGTACTGTAAACCTTGACAATTCTGCCCACCATGCGGCGTTGAAAAGTTGAATTGTAGCAGTGTGCCGCCGGACTAATACACTCGTTGCCACAAGTCCTACATTTTCAGGAAAATTTGAGGCATGGTAAGCTTTCATTTGTTCATCCACACGGGGGGCTGGTGCTTTTTCTAGTTCTTTGACCGCTTCTGCTTCATCATAAATACAGGTTCGTTCCGGGTGTGCCATCAGCGTCATGTCATTTTGTTTCAGCATATTTACCAGCGTGCTAGGTGGGACCAATAGCCGGCAATTCGCATCCTGCCATACAGTTACATCAGCATCAGGAAACCACTTATGAGAGAGAATTTTGTACATTCGCGCCTCACGACGCGGGTCGTTGAATTGCCGTTCAACTTCGTGAATTTCCCAACCTGGTACGCTAATTCCATTGTCAGCAAAACAGATGTGGCGCGCCATGCTGTCCACCGGCGGTAACAATTCATCACGACTTCCAAAATTCGCAGTATATACGATGCAATTTTGTTGTTGTTTTTGATTGGTTGCTTTCCATGACAAAATGTGACACCAAGTATTTGGATTGTTTTTCTGCCCCAGTGTTCGAGCCTCATAACCAAGTTGTTCAAAATCTGTAGTGTCATGGTGGCATTCATGTACAGAGTATGGATTGCCACCAATCATGCCATGAATGTTTTGCCCCCAAGGACAACCCAGAATTACTAAATCAGCGACGGATTCTAAATCCTTTAGCACCTCTGGCAATTCATCTTTATTTACATGCTCTGGCCCGTGCCACCAAACAACCACGTCCCATTTCTGACCATTTGCGAGATTCTTTATGTAACGCACATCACCATAGATTCTTTGTTCGAGCCACGGATGGTCTTCATAATAGTCATAATGTTGTTTGAATGCTTCCAATAGAGTAATTTTGTAGCCCGCTTCAAACAATTCCCTACCCATTTGAAACCGATGTGGCGTCGCACCCACATAGAGCACACTTTTGCCCTGCCCGTTCCTCAACAAATCAGGCAATTCTTGATTTAATTGTTTTAGTCTCTGTTGCCATGCTTCGTGTTGGTTCATATTTGGATCAATCCCGGCCTTCTACGCCATGTTTTCACGGCGGTCAAGTCTGCATAGACATAAGGTATTTTGTGTTGTTCGTGAAATCTGCTAGGAAAACTCGTCTGTATGCGCTGAGCCTGAAACCTGCAAGAAATTTGTGGTACGTATTTTGCATAATCTGCATTGGTGTAGTACCAAAATGAATTTTCGTTCCAGAATGAGCAATGGGTGGGGTCTTGGAATGCACCGCGTCCGTCTGAGCTGGGTGTGAGAGACAACAACCATCCCCCGTCCACTAGCACCCGGTAAATTTCATTCATCAGCGAAACACTAGCTGGAATGTGTTCCAAGAAATCGAATGCTCGAATAATACCCACACTGTTATCGTCAAATGGCAATCCTTTGGTCACATCGTGTATTATGTCTACACCAGCGCCGGTTTCTCTATCAATACCAATATAGCCAGCGGGTTTGTTATGTCCCGCGCCCAAGTCCACTTTTGACAAACTGTTCAAATCTGCCCATCGTTCGGCCATTTTCCAAATGTACTTATTTCTAACCTGTTTTGTTCTGTCCTGAATTTCCTTATTTTTGAGCAAATAGCTATTGTCGCCATGTAGCCTGTAGAGATACAAACAATCGTCAATCAACTTCATTCGCTTATTGAGGTAAAACCGACAACACAAATCATGGTCGTCACAATTTGGCAACGTTTCATCATGGCCGCCGATGTCCCAATAGCTGCGAGCGCGCCACGCCCGGACGTGGTTTGGCGCATAATGCACCAGCGTATGGGACTGAGCCGTTGCAGGAAAACTCAAAATTTCTTCAAATTTGCGTCCGTAAAATTCGCGTTGTCTGGTCTGCCAACCATAAGCAGAATTGTACACATGTGGCTCAAATGACTTGTCCTGAAATTCTGCATGGTTGCTGTAGACAAAATCCACTTTTTCATCCATGAATGCGTGGGCAATACTCTGCAAGGCTTGTGGTGTCAACAAATCATCATGGTCTAATTCCACCACAATATCACCTTTCACGTGTTCGCAGGCAAAGTGTTTTATTGCGCCGATTATGCCACCACCTTTGAATGGAACAATCCGCACTTTGTCATAATTCGCTACTTTATTAGGTATAGCTGCACCATTGTTTGGCAGAATAACCCATTCCCAGTTACCTTGAAACGTTTGCGCCTTGAGGCTGTCCATCGTCTCGGCAAGCCATTTTGTATTATGTGTAGGTGTAATTATGCTAATCATTTCATCCAAATTTCAGGCAGTGCAAGAATATTAATAATCGTGCTACTCAAAGCCTGCTGAAAGGTTGTCTTGTTTGCTTGTTTGAAAAGTTCTTCTGTTGCCTCATCACGCTTGACAAAAATTAACCGCTCATCAAATGTCATTATGACAACATCTGTATTGTCCTTGACTGGTGCAACCATCTGCCATCTGTCAAGCAGGCTAAAACCCATAGACAAAAGTTCTGGTCTTAACTCAAAATCAGGTTGCCAAATTAGAGTTTTTTCATAAGGCAAACTGTATTTTTTACCTACTCGCATTTTGAGTTTTTTGTACACGTCTGTTATGCACCTAGCTTGCTCTTTGTCGCCTAGCAACAAAATGCCACAATTGTTGCCGAGAGGTAAAGACTGTTCGAGATTGACCACCATTGCCTCTTTCGCCATAACCCATTGACGTCCTAGCTCAAAATCGACATTGGCCCAGTCGCCCGGTCTATAATCTCTGTCCTCAATTCTCTTTCTGACCTGCATTTTTACCCACATTGCGCTAACTCTCTCTGAAGAGGTATGAAAGCGTCCCTCACGCCTGTCTCAAAATCCGCCATCAATTTGCGAATATCCTTTTTGGTGCGTTCTTCCAATTTCCATTTTCTATACTGTGGCAATTCGCGTTTCGTCTGCCAACTGCCGTTGTGTAGAACTCTGAATGAGGCCAAATAAACTGTACGCCATCCAAGTTTGCGTAAACGCACGCCCGTTAGTTCATCCTCATAGCCGTACAGTCCGGGTTGCCAAAAACTTCCCAAATCGCGCACCGCCTCATATTGGTACATTGCACAGTTTGACCACCAATTTGAAGTGGCTTCCACAATCCACTGTGAACCATTGGTGTGAATAGAGCCACAAAGTTGGTCGGCTTCACGTCCAAGCCGAGGCACTGCAACGCCGCCAATCAAATTGTCATCTTCAAGCACTTGTAACATGGCTTCCATCCAACCAGGATTAAAGAATGTCAAATCGTCATCAAGTTTCATAAAGCGCTGTCCCGGTTCGAGCCGCAAGAGTACCTGGTTAAGTGCCTGAGCAATGCCGACATTTTCAATATTTTTAATCCGCTCAACTTTCAAATTCTCGCACACTTGCCTTGTGTCATCTGTGCTGCCATTGTCCACCACAATGTGGCGGTATAATTTCGCGTCGGTCGTCAAACGTACATTGTAAAGCGTATGGCCCAAAAATTGTGCTTTGTTCCAAGTTGGTGTACAGACCAAAATAGGTTTCATCTCAAAACTTTATGCCTTCTGCTAGCGCATTCCCCACTTGCTTTTCAACCCAGGAATACAAATCTTCCATGCCTTCGTGCAAATCAACCTGCGGAGACCAGCTCAATAACTTCTCACATTTCGTATTGTCTGAATTGCGCCCACGGACGCCTTGAGGCCCTTTCACATGTACTTTTTTGACCTCAATACCTGCAATCTCTGCAAGCAAATCCACAAGTTCATTAATTGACGTTGATTCGTCCCGTCCCAAATTGATCGGGTCTGGACAATCCGAGCACATGATTCTATAGATGCCTTCAACACAATCGCTTGAGTGCATAAACGAGCGCCGTTGCACCCCATCGCCCCAAATTTCCACCCTCGGATTCTTGAGAAATTTCGCCAGCGCAATTTTCCTTGACAATGCTGCCGGCGCTTTATCTCGCCCGATGCGTTGAATATCTCTAGGATCGCCCCAATCCGTCCAGCGCCCGTAAACATTATGGAAACGCGCTATTCTTGTGTCCAACCACCCAGCGTCATGGAAAAATTTACACAAATGCTCACCATGCAATTTTTCCCATCCATAAGCGCCTTCCGGTTCAGCCGGGTAAACTTCTTCTTCTTTGAGCGGCGCTGCATCGGGTTCTAGCTGACGATAAACCGGGTAAACGCAAGCTGAGGATGAAAAGAAATAACGTTTGACGCCATTTTGATAAGCGCTTCTAATTGTGTTCTCATTTATAGCCGTGTTATCGCAAATAATATCGGCGTGCATATGTGAAATGAATCCCATACCGCCCATATTCGCCGCTAATGCAAATACCCAATCCACGTGCCGGGTCGCCGCCAGTGCATTTGATTTGTCCCCCAAGTCAAGTACCCAAAACTCATCAGCGTGCGTCTGATTCCACCTTGGCCGAACAATGTCAACGCCACGCACCCAATAGTTTTTGTGTTTCAGGTAATTTACCAAATGCGAGCCGACAAAACCGCCCGCGCCTGTAACAAGTATTCTCTTTGGATACTTCATTATATTGCCCTCTTATTTAGATCTTTCGCTACTTCTGTTGGCTTCCACAAAAGTTTCTTCAGGTTGTATGCCCGAATGTATGGGCCATAAATATGCTTTCGTACAAATGGTATAATTTCTGGCCCTGCGAGCAAGCCTTTTTCCGGTTTGAAATCTTGAAAATGGTAGAAAATTAGTGGTTGCCCGCTAATCAAAATTTTGTTTCCTTGCTTTTCATACCTATAATCTGGATGGTCTTGGTTCCACGGCGCAAGGTTGCAACCCAAATGAGTCACAATTTTTGCGTTCCAATCGCTGGGCCAGAAATCTAAATAGCCCTGAGTGCCGCCCTTTTGCCCGCGCTTTGGCCCCGGCTTTGGCTGTGTCCACCAAAAATCCCATTCGATGCAGTCTGCGAGCCATTGTTTGCAGCAAGCAACGCCCCGCTTTGTCTTTCTGAAATAGGTAGCACCGCCGTTAAAAATACTCACACTGCCCGCGCTGTCCCGGTGTGGCGGGAATCTATGTGGACTAACTGCTACGTCTGCTGAGCCGATCTCATCATACATTTGTTTTAGACTGTCATAGACCCATATGTCGCCGTCCATCCAAAATATGTGATCTATGTTGTAATTTTCGAGCAAATGCAGTGGGAACGCCGGTTGAAATAACCAGACCCATTCAATCCAATTTCGGTTGCCCCGTGCCTCTGTCAGTTCTGGTGTTTCGACATCTGACAATGGAATAACCGTCAAATTGTTTGAGCCAATGCTGTTTGCAATCTCAAAAACCTTTTCATCCATTGCCAGAAAATAGATGTGTGCCTGCGGGTTGTATAGACAAATTGACTGACATAACAGGACAACTCTTGTCCAGTATCCATAATCGCCTATGATGCAAATGTTGTACATTCTCAAATTCCCTGTAGTTCTTTCTGTGAGACCCTGTTTGTTTTTAACCAATGAGCAAGCCGTGCCTCCGCAATAGCGCAATATTCCTGTTCCATTTCTACTCCTGTGATTTCTTCCCAACCTGCAAGTAATGCGCCAATCATTTCGCTTCCGCTGCCGGCGAATGGGACAAGAATCCGCCGTGGTGAGTAGATGTCTGGTGGGAGCAAGAGAGTAGCAAGCCACTTGCACAATTTGATGGGCTTGACAGTTGGGTGATGGTTGCGCCGTGGTTTAGCTATTTTATGTTTGCCATCTGTCCACTCATAATTATCATCGTCGAATAGTCCCGGTCGTTTGTGTGGTGGCATTTCATCTAACCCGCTATCCCTCTCCCGCCTACTCGCTTTGGCGCAATAAAAAACCGGGTCACTGGTGGCTAACCGTTCGGCTATTTCGTATGACCAATCGGCTTGAAAAAAGAAGCGGGAAGCGGTGCCGGTGTCGGAATATGTGTTCTGGCCTGGTATAGCTATCCCTTTACCATTACAAAAACCAGGCACGCCGCCTTGACTTCTACTCTGGTTAACATGCTGACTAGAACGAGCCGCCCCACTCTGCTCCCCCAGTCGCCGCGCCGGGCAATTTTCGTGACAGTTTCGCACGCCGTCGATTTCCTCACACTCTGGACAATGCACAAGGACAAAATTTGCTGGCCAGCGGCCTTTTCCGGTACTATTGTCTATCAATTTTGGCTTATGGTTGCCATAATAACTTTTGGGTCGGGTCCCATACTCATACCTTCTGTTGTGAAGAGAACGTATACCAGAACTCACAACTCCTAAATAGTCATTTGTTGCAATCCTTGCCCCATCCACCCATAACGCACCCGCCCCAGTTTCGACGATGCAGTCAAGGCGGGGTTTTGTCCACAGCTTTTGAGCCACAATGACAGGCTCCAAGGCGTTTTTTAGGATCTGCCCGCCGTAACGATGGCCTTGCCAATCGCGGGCAAGAGAAGTGGCGGGAGAGGTTTCATCAATCATCATTTGTCCACTCTCAAATCCCAAATTCGCATTCCGCCTATCCGAGCGAGTGCCAGCACGGCCCGTCAAACGTTGACCTGTTACTTTTCTCTCCTCAAACTTCCCTGCCTTCTTGTCAATCTGTGTATCAATTCGCGTCGCTTTCGGGAAGCTCTGCCCCGTTGCCCAGCCGAAAATGGAAGGCTGAATAACGAGCCCCGCATCCTCAATAGCGCAAGCTAGCCGATGCCAACCCCGACTTGAGGCAAACGCCATGACGAACGCGCCAGGGTGTAAGTGTTCGGCCAAAGCCGCCCAAGTTGAGGAATCAAAGGCAGTATTCCCACCATCCCAATGCTTTCCCATAAAGCCGGCCTTTGCAACTTTGTTGTAAGCCCTACGCCTACCTTTATCTTTTTCCGTCCGTGTCTCACCAAAACTCACTTTCCAAGTTGGTGGTTCAGTAGTCAAATGATAAGGCGGATCGCACAGCATCGCGTGAAATTTCGGCCCTTCATAATTAGCAGCCCATTCTAAGATGTCCTGATTTTCAATCGTCCATCTTGACATTATTTCCTCTTGCAAAGAAAAGTCCGCTGCTCACCATGCCCGCCTTTGCTGTCATAATCGATAAAAACGCCATTGCCTGTTGGTTTGAATCCATGACGTTCCAACTCGCTGAGCAAATCCTGTTTGTTTATGTAGACCCGCCAAATTGGTTCAGCAAAAGCAATTTGTTCTTCTGTCCGGGTCGGTTCGTTTTTTAATGTCAAGAGTAGGCGGTGTAAAATCAAGTAATCTTTTGCCACTCTACAAGCCTCACAAAGTGCCTGTTGCCATTCGTTAATGTGTTCCAGAATTGCACCTAGAAGCACAACATCATAGCTATCTGCTTCAAATGGTAACTTTCGCGCATCGGCCATGTAAAATTTTGTCTCTGGGAATGATTCACAAGCACGACCTAACATAAACCCGTTAAAGTCTGCGCCTTCGTAGACGACCGACCGCCTAAATTTAGCCCGACCAATTACCACCCGATAAAGCCCTGCCCCACAACCCACGTCCAGAATTTTTATTGGCGTCGTGCCGGGAATTTTCTTAATCGCATTAATGACTGCTTCGTGTGTTTCGTGCAAACCATTGCGGGTAATATGCAAAATTTCATTTGTCACCGCATCAGCCATAATTTTGCCAAGTTTTATACTTTGATAACCTTCAACTATTGCCATTGTTCTAATTCTCTCTGAATTCGTGCCTCAAGTTCAGCTTTGTGATCTTCAATCCACTGAGGATGCCGGCCATTCCATTTTGCGGTGTGGCAAACACATTGCCCGTTTGGGCCACGGCGCAAGTGGTGGACGCCCTGGAACTCTCGTTCAATTTCTGCTTTTACTTTGTCGTCACCTTGCACCCAAGGTAAGTAGAGCCTTTCAAACCCATTTGGAATGACCGCGCCTTTTGTCAAATCATTGTAATAGTGGTATTTCATTTCAGTTTGACCAGGAAAGACAAACGAATAATGAAATATGCGTGCATTCAGAGCATAGTCACTTTCCCAGTGGGAAATGTGGTTATGTTCGCGCCACGGTTTGCCATCGTGTGCCAGGATGGTAGGCGGTCGGTGTGTTGACCACCGCGCACCTGGGTAAAATCGCTGAATCCTGTGTGTTTCCTGAGCCTCTTCCCAACCAATCATGTGGCGGTCAAATCCGCCATAAAAGCTTCTGAAACGAAAAGCTATAGAGTCATAGCCGTCAGGCCCAAGCATAGCGAAAACATTTTTAATTGCCTCTTGCGTGTACATCTCATCAGAATCAATTTGCCAAACATAGTCAGTGTCAGGT
>Ga0180434_10004929_pt1 | contig 15987 bp, 22 predicted proteins | sample SS_ome_7_FD_132453 | JGI IMG/M metagenome (GOLD analysis project Ga0180434, IMG submission 132453) | Hypersaline lake sediment archaeal communities from the Salton Sea, California, USA - SS_1_D_2 metaG | ecosystem: Environmental > Aquatic > Non-marine Saline and Alkaline > Hypersaline >...
GAATAAAAAAGCATCCAATAGTGGATGCAAGAGTTTAACCCTCCTCTTCGTCGTCATCAGGGCTAAAGTAGTCGTAGCCTCTCCCGGCCATGAAAACTGCAACTAAAACCCCGAAAGCAAGAGTGGCCCAAGAAATAACATCTTCCTGCGGGTAACGAGCCAGCGCCCATTCAAGCGCAAACCAAGATGCGAATTTGGCAATCGTGCCAAATGCCACGGCGAAACATATCGCGCCTATAATCGCTTTGATCATGGCAGCCTCCTTTTGAAAATTATACTACTTCTTAATTAACATAAAATTATTTCCCAGTCAATCTATGCAAACAATTGATGGCAAAGCATTAGCCAAACAAATCAAAGAAAAAGTAAAAAAGGATATTCAAACCCTGGATCAGGTTCCGGGGCTGGGTGTGATTTTGGTTGGCGCTGATCCGGCAAGCCATCTTTATGTCGGGCTTAAGGAAAAAGCATGTGTTGAAGCCGGCATTCATTTTGAAAAATATTTATATTTTCACACCGAACCGGAATCAAAAATCATTGAACGGATAAATATTTTAAACGACCGCTCTGATATACACGCGATTCTGGTTCAACTTCCCCTGCCCTATCAATTTGATACCGATAATGTCATTGGCGCAATTGATCCAAAAAAAGATGCCGATGGTTTTCATCCGGATAATATTGAGCGTCTGCTTAAAGGTGGCCCGCTTATTATCTCACCGATTCATTCAGGAATTATCACATTGATTGAATCAACTGAAATTGATTTTAAAAATAAGAAATGCCTAATAATTACAAATAGTGACACTTTTGCAAATCCACTGAAATCTCTTTTAGAAACTCGGGGTACTGAATGCGATATATTACTGGCGCCATTTAATAATATTGATAAAAAGGTGAAACAATCCGATATTGTTATCTCGGCAATCGGCAAGCCGGAATTTATTCAGGGAGAATGGTTTAAAGACAACGCAGTAATAATTGACGCCGGCACAACTCAACTTGATGACGGCCGCGTTGTCGGTGATGTTGATTTTGAATCCACAAAAGAAAAAAACGGGTTCATTACACCCGTTCCCGGCGGCGTCGGCCCAATGACCATTGCCATGCTTTTAGAAAATGTTGTTGAGCTTGCTAAAAGCCGTTGATGAATTTATAAATTACTTCGTACAAAATTCCGAGACCAAACGCAAGCATTACGACGTATGGCACAAAGACAGGCCATTTCATAACAGGATGAAGTGGCTTTTTCTTTTTGCGAAGTCTAACATACATCATCGCGATAATAATTGCGTTCAATCCGCCAAATATTGCACCGGTGAATCCAATGACGCCAATGAAATTTTGAGCACCCATTAAAAATACAATGAACGGCACAAAGCAGACAAGAAACCATGACAAATATTTTCCAACCTTAAGATCGTATATAAAGCATTCTTTGAGATTGGTCATGACGATAAGAACGCTCGTGGCAATCGCCAAAAATCCAAAAAGTGAACCAAAATATAGAATCCAATTACCCCAGACAGCCGCGAGCCCGGATATTGCTTCGGACGATGTTCCGACGCCGGTATTGCCGACGACAACATAGGTAAAAATTATCGTCAGTATAATCACTAATGATGTGCTAATGGTGATGACGAGGCGCAAATCGCGCGAATATCGTTTTAGCACATCGCGAATCTCGGGAATGGCATTCATGCCGCCAAGCGCGAAAAGGACTACACCGTAAGGTAGAAACAAATCCCGGTGATCAAACGTTAGAAGATTGCCAAGTTCAACACGCGGAATACCATAAACAAAAATTATCGCCATAACAACAAGAAGAAGCGCCGTCATGCCGACTTCAATAAAAGATACAACTCTTAGGCCCATCAAAACAGCGAATGAGGCAATTAAAAAGAACGCTACCTGGTAATCAAATACATCGCCGCCAAGAGAAGAGCTTAATAAATTATATAGAAACTCACCGCCAATAATAAAATAAGCAATGATGCCGCCCATTATTCCAAGGATTGAAGAAAACCAGGTGAACTTTTCGGCGCGCGAACCAAGATGCTCGCGAGCATAACCGACTAATCGATGCTTATGTTTTGTGTTTAAAACAACGTCGCTATAAAAGTAATGAATAATCAGGAGCATGAGGCCGACGCCAAGGATATATAAAAGGCCGACAAAAAAACCGGATTTTGAAACGGCAAATGGCACGCCAAAGATGCCAACGCCGATCATAAAGCCGATCATTGTGGACGCTGCCTTGAAAATTGCTCGTTTTTCACGTTTCATGGCCTTATTATAGCATTTTTTAGCCTAATTTAACATAATCTATACCCAGTTGATAAATTGTGCAAAATTGCTCTTATTTTACTATTGCCAAAGAGGACATGTTATATTAAGATTAAAGAACGAAATCCCTATGCCCGAAGCAAATATTTTAGACAAAATACCGCCGCAGAATCTTGAGGCAGAGCAATCATTGCTCGGCGCTTTAATGCTTGATAAAGACGCAATGATTCGTATTGCCGACATGGTTCGGGCGGATGATTTTTATAAAACATCCCATGCCAAGATATTTCAGGCGATGGTTAATCTTTATGCTAAACGCGAACCAATTGACATTCTAAGCCTTGGCAACAAACTTGAAGAATCCGGAGAGCTGGAAGATATTGGCGGACGGTCTTATCTGATGGAACTTTCAAACACAGTCCCGACATCAGCCCATGTCGTCCACTACGCACAGATTATACAAAAAAAGGCCACCCTACGCCGTTTGATTAACGCGGCTTCAGCTATTGCCTCGCTTGGCTTTGATGAATCAGAAGATGTTGAATCGCTCCTGGATAAAGCCGAACAAAAATTATTTGGCGTATCGCAGCAATTTCTTAAACAAGCGTTTGTCCCGATTAAAGATGTGTTAAGCGAAGCATTTGAGCGCATTGACGAACTTCATAAAGAAAAAGGCAAACTCCGCGGAATACCGACCGGCTTCAAGGAACTCGATAATCTATTAGCCGGCCTGCAAAAATCAGATCTTATAGTTATTGCCGCAAGGCCGAGTGTCGGTAAGACGAGTTTGGCTATGGATATTGCCCGCCACGCGGCGACTCAAATGAAAGTGCCGACAGGAATATTCAGTTTAGAAATGTCAAAAGAACAACTGGTTGATCGCTTACTTTGCGCCGAGGCCGGTGTTGATCTATGGAAGATGAGAACCGGCAGGCTTTCTGACCGAGAGGGTGAGGATGATTTCCCAAAAATCGGCCATGCCCTTGGCATACTTTCCGAAGCGCCAATTTTTATTGATGATTCCGCATCTGTAAATATTATGCAAATCAGGACAAAAGCACGGCGCCTGCAGATTGAACATAATCTCGGCTTAATTGTGGTCGATTACCTGCAGCTTATGGAATCGCGTTTACGCTCCGATAATCGCGTGCAGGAAGTTGCGGAGATTACTCGTGCGCTAAAGGGCATTGCCCGTGAGCTTAATGTTCCGGTTATTGCACTGTCCCAGCTTTCACGCGCCGTTGAGTTGGTAAAACCGGCAATTCCCAAGCTAGCCCACTTACGTGAATCCGGTTCAATTGAGCAAGATGCTGACGTTGTCATGTTTATCTACAGAAAAGCCTCCGACAGAAATTATAAACTAGAAGATATCCCACCGGAAGACCGCCATGTTGCCGAACTTATTATTGCCAAGCACAGAAACGGTCCGACAGGAACCATCCGAACTTTTTTTGATGAACAACGCGCGAGCTTTAAGCCTTTAGAGCGCACGCATGAACCTCCGCCAGTTGCGGTTCAAGAAAAAACTGACGCGCAAGTTCAGGCACCAGTCCCTGAAGAAACTCCGGCCGCACCTCAAGAGCAACAAAAACCTAAAATTCCTTTTTAATAAAAATTATGTTCAATAAATTAAAACAATACAAAGATCTAAAGTCGCAAGCAAACCAATTCCAAGAAATGCTTGCCAAAGAAGAAGCCGAGGGCGAGGCCGCTTTTGGAAAGGTTAAAGTAATCATGAACGGCAATAACGAAGTTCTTGAAGTTAAGATTGATCCGGAGCTTCTTACCCAGGGAGACAGCCTGGAGATGGCGCTGGTTGAAGCTTACAACGACGCCCAAAACAAAGTTAAGAAAATAATGATTGAAAAGGTAAAAGAATACGGTTTACCGGGCGGCATGGGAATGTAATTTTAGAGATCGGAGATTAGAGACCGGAGATCGGATATTAATCCTAATCTCTGATCTCAAATCTCCGATTATATTTTTATGAATAATTTACCCGAACCAATTCATAATCTGGTGGCGTGGTTTAATCGCCTGCCGGGTGTAGGACCAAAAACGTCTTTACGCTATGTTTATTATTTACTACTTCGGCCAAAAGAAGAATTAAATCAATTTGCCAAGGCAATTATTGATCTTAAGGATAAAATTCAGGTGTGTTCAGTATGCCGGACATATACTTTAAATAACCCCTGCCGTATTTGCGCCGATAAAAAGCGCGACACTTCCCTACTCTGCATTGTTGCCGAACCTCGCGATGTCCAGGCGCTTGAAAACACGGGTGAATATAATGGCTACTACTTTGTACTCGGTGGCTTGGTAAATCCAATAGAAGGAATCACACCCGAGGAGTTAAAATTTAGTGATTTGGAAAAAAGAATTACTCAGGATCCGCCGGTAAAAGAGATTGTCCTTGCGTTTAACCCTGATATCCAGGGCGAGACTACGACTTTACATATTTCTAAAATTCTGCAAAAATACCCTATCCGCATAACTCGCCTGGCTCGCGGCCTGCCTGTGGGTTCAGAACTTGAGTATGCCGATGAAATAACCTTAACCGACGCAATCAAGGGAAGACGGGAAGTCTAAAAAGGAGGAAAAGACTGTGAAGGGCGTATTTATTGAAGTCGGTAAGTTCATTATCTTATCAATTGTTGGCGGACTGATTATATTTGCCGTCGTTAGCTTTGTGGCAACTCCGGCGATGATTACGCGTTACGCGATCACCAATCCGCCGCAGGGAGACCCCAGCCTTCTGTACTACGGCATGCAGGCCGGCTTGATCGCCGCCATCGTCATCTTCGTGGCACAGTTCATCTTTAAAGGCTTTTCAGAAGCCTAGCCCACTTGGGCTTTTTTTATTGACATAAATATCAATAATGAGTAACATCTATTCATTGAAGGGAGGGAGAGATGTGTAGCAAAATGGCGCGCAAAGTTAATGCTCTGCTTAAGGGCGGCGTATACGATATCGTACTTGGACTTCTTTTCACTCTGATAAATGTTCTTGTTATGTATTCCACTGACTTCTTTGAATATCCCGAAGCGCTGGTTGTAGGAATCATCATCTGTCTGATACCGCTATATTACTTTTTCAGCGGCACCTACCGCCTGACCCTCGGATTCCTTGGGTGGCTGCGGATGATGGGAAATAATCCGAGCACTTCTTCTTGAGCTCCTCATACGGGCTCTTTTTTTATATATAAAAAAATTTCCCCGAATTCACGGGGAAATTTTTATTTGATGGATGTAATTTCCAGTTTGGTAAAAGGTTGGCGATGGCCGTACTCTTTTCTGTATCTTACTTTTGGCTTGTATTTGATAACTCTTACTTTTGACGAACGTCCTTGTTCAAGGACCTTGGCTTCAACTGTTGCGCCTTTGACAAGCGGGGTGCCGACTTTGACGTCCTTGCCCTTTTCATCAGCAAGCAAGAGAATATCTTTCATCTTAATTGTTTTGCCTTCTTTTTCCGGAATTTTTTCAACTTTGATTTTATCACCTTCTTTAACCTTGTACTGTTTTCCACCGGTTTTAATAACTGCAATCATAATATGTTTTTAAATTACTCGGGGCTCTAAGATGACAATATACTATCATGATGGAGAAATAATGTCAATGTCGTAGGATTATGCTTTATTAAGTACTCTTTTATTAAACCATCTGATAGAATTTCGGTCTTTTTTAACCCAGAAATACCCGACAACGCTCACAAGCAGGGCGCCCGACGCATCCAGCAAAAGGTCTTTCATTGTATCGTCCAGCCCCGTTTTTTGCATATTAAATCCAAACCAGCTGTCCTGCCAATATTCATATATTTCCCAGAGAGTGCCGAGTGTAACGCTAAGACAGAATGCGAACAGGGCGATAAAAAACGGACTTAATTTTACAGCAATACGTGGGTTATCATTAAGGATGGTGACTAAAGCAAACCCAACGGCAGCAATTATTATTCCGGCGGCAAAATGCAGCATTGAATCCCACATTGGAACATGATAATAAAATGAGAAGATCTCGCCTAAAAATATTGCCAAAAATATAAATATTAATATTATTAATTCAAAATAACTCGGCGTATCCAATTTTAACTTTTTCTCTGCCAGTGCCGGGATAAATGTCAGCAACAATGCCGTTACCGCGGCAAGAAGATTTTCCCACTGTGAAAAATATATTGATAAAATTACTGCTAAAATAAGCATAACCCGAAAGACCAGAGCAAACCAAAAAACAATTATTTCACCGACATCTCTTTTTTTCTTTTTTCTACACGGCCACATATTAATTATATTATATCAAACCTTACGAAACTTATTAACCAAAATTAACCCCATGGCGAGCATGACAACGGCGAGAATCCCCAGAGTAAGCAGTTTGTAACGGCTTTGCAAAACAAGGGTTGCCGTACCAAATACGAACGCTAAGATATATAAAAATATCACGGCTTGACGCTGGGTAAAGCCAATCTCAAGCATACGAAAATGAAAATGTTTTTTATCGCCCTTAAACGGCGAACGTTTTTCCAAAAAGATTCTTCTTATAATCACCCAGATTAAATCAAGAACCGGAATCGCCATGACAAGGAGAGCCGTGGCAATCTTACTGCCGGAAATTATTGCCAAAACCCCGAGGAGAAAACCGCAAATTGTACTGCCGGCTTCGCCTAAAAATATTTTGGCCGGATTGAAATTCCATATCAAGAAGCCACCCATCACACCGGCGACAATAATCGCAAGCATGGCCGTATCCGGCTGATAATATTGCGTAAACATTGCCAAGGCAAAAATCATAAAAGCACCAATGCCGGTAATCCCTGCCGTAAGTCCGTCGAGTCCGTCCAGAAACTTTGTTGTGTACATCATCAAAAGCATCCAGCCAAACGTAATAACATCTGCCGGCATAGTAATCTTATAAGCAACGCCGTTTGCCCAAAATAGAACATGCTCCCATTGATCAAGATGAATTACACCGCCAAATGGATTTGTAATTTCTGTAATGCCGATACCGGCGCCAATTATCACCGCGGTGGCGAGAAGCGGCCAGATAATTTGCTGCCATGGTTTTAAATTATAAACATCGTCCAAAATACCGCCGACTAGAAGAACGCCCATTCCAAGAACAACACCGACTATATATTTGGGCTCAAGATTACCCAATGCAAGATAATCGCTCGCATAACAGTAAATAATTAATGTGGTAACAACACCAATAAAAATAGCCAACCCCCCAAGTAACGGTGTTGGCTTATTATGGATTTTCCTTTCGGCCCGACCCGGCTCATCTATTATCTTGTACTTTAAAGCAAGCCCCCTAACAAGAGGCGTGACTGCGGCTGTAATGAGTAAAGCCGTTAAAAATGCAATAAAATATGACATAAACTAACCAAATTTTAACATATTCGGCATATTTTGGCTATAAAAAAGCCCTGCATAGCATGCAAGGCGTGCGTCGATACAAGACGAAAACTAGAGACCGGTTTCACGATAGTATTTGTGCATTGGATCTTCGTCATCGGGTTCATTGCGGGGCTGACGCTTCGGAGGATCAATGTAGTTTAGGTGAGTGTCAATTGCCCCCAGAGATACCAGGAGATATACGCACAAAGCGGCAAAGCAGTGGGCGAAGTTCACGCCCCTCTCCAGCTCGCCGATAATCAGTAGCTCAAGAAAGAGTGTAACTCCGAAAAAGAAAAAGAGAATCGTGAAGACCCTGCGAGCCGTAATCGGTTTATCTGCCGTCATTGTCCCCTCCTTTGCCGTAAGCGCTTAATGAAAAACGCGGACAAAATCTGAATCGTGAACACAATTGCCGATATTGATACAGCGGCAATAATACCGTTGGCCAATGATTGCGTTACAATATAGCTCAAGATGAAGAGCATGAATGTGACCGCCAGATATGTATAGATACGGTTCATGAGTTCCATGCCAAGCCAAAAGTCGGTATGATTATGATCATTGAGATCCTTCTCTTTATCACCTTCCATCATCACTCCTTTTGTGCAAAGACCTTAAATCAATATATTGGTATTTTCCTATTTTGTCAATATAAAAAAAGATGGCTAGTGCCATCAGTAGTAAGCCTCGAGATTGATGCGATCCCAGTCGTATGGATCGTAGTCGCTGTTAGGGTCAGGAGTGAAGAGTGCTTTCCAGAAACCCTCACCCTTTGCCATGCGATCGCGCGCACTGAGAATCATTGCGGCAACCATTACCGCAACAATCAGGCCCTGCAAGTACACACCGACTTCAAAGTGGCCGAACAGGCCTTCGGTGATCATGCCCATGGTGATGATTGAACCGGGAATCCCGATGATGTAGAGTAGAGTGATGAAGGCGTAGATCAGTATCAAGGAAAGAACGTTCTTTATCTTTTTGAGTGTTTCCACGTCTGCCTCCTTTGAAAGAACTAATTTTTATTTATCACAATTCTTTTGCCTTGTCAATCCTTAACTTGCCGCCGGGTTCAAGATAAACAACATCGCGCCGGCCGATTTTACCCTGAAGCATGTAGTTTGCCAGAGCATCATTTACTTTTTCATTGATTACGCGTTTAAGCGGACGAGCGCCAAATAGAGGATCAAATCCTTCTTTTGCCAGTTCTTCGGCAGCTTGTTCAGTAATCTGAAGATGTATCCCCTTTTCTGCCATTTGTTCCTGTATCTTATAAAGCTGGAGCCAGGCGATTTGCAGGACTTCTTCTTGTGTGAGCGGTTTAAAGACAATAATCCCGTCAAAACGGTTTAAAAATTCCGGCCTGAAAAATGTTTTTAATTTTTCTTGTACAAGAACCCGCTGAATCTCTTCTATCGGCGTGTTCTTTTTTATTTCGTCCTGGATATAGTCAGTGCCGGCGTTTGACGTGGCGACGATAATTGTGTTTGTAAAATCAACTGTTCGGCCGGTATTGTCGGTCAGCCGGCCATCATCCATCACTTGTAAAAACACGTTAAGAATGTCGGGATGAGCTTTTTCGATTTCATCCAAAAGAACAAGCGAAAACGGTTTTTTACGGACAGCTTCTGTGAGCAGGCCGCCTTCTTTATCGCCGGGTGCGCCAATTAAACGATAGATGCTGGTTTTTTCCTGGTACTCGGACATGTCGAGACGAATCATGTTTTCTTCATCGCCAAAATATACCTGGGCAACGGTTTTTGAAAGTTCGGTTTTACCAACACCGGTTGGACCAAGAAATAAAAAGTTGGCAATCGGACGCGTTTGCTCGCGTAATTCGGCGCGGCTCCTTCGCAATGCGGCGGAGACAGCTTTTACGGCCTGATCCTGGCCGATGACACGCGCGTGAATCTCTGATTCAAGATTAAGAAGCTTTTCGCTCTCTTCTTGAGTAACCGCTGTGACCGGCACGCTGGTTTTTTGTGTAATAATCTTTGCCACGTCTTCGCCGGTAACAAGCGCACGCTCCCCTTTTGTTTGCCGCGTTTCATGTGCGGCTTCTTTTATAATTTCAATGGCTTTTTCCGGAAGATAGCGCTCGGGCATTAGCTTGTTACTCAAACGAACGGCCCGATCAAGGGCGTCATATGTAAAAAATACTTTATTTTGATATTCAATCGGTCCGGCCTTTGCTTCAAGCACGTGAATTGCTGTATCTTCATCAAGCTCGGGAACGTCAACTTTTTGTAAGCGCTGGCCAAGAGTGCGAGTTTCCAAAGCGCGTGAATATTCCGCCGGACGTGAAGTGGCAATTGATATAAAATAACCACGGCCAAGTTCATTGGCAAAAACTTCCGAAAGATCAATGCTTTCTTCTGTGCCGGCAGTAATGCCGACCATCTTATCAATCTGCGGCACGACAAGAATTATGTTGCCGGATACGCCGACCTCGGTGAGTATATTGAGTAGCCTTTCCTGCGCCTCAGAGGGACTGGCACCGGAAACAAGCTGAGCCGTACTTAGGCTAACAAGACGTTTATCCTGAAGAATCACGGGGACGTCTTCTTCAACCATGCGCTGGGCAATACCCTCAATAATTGCCTGCTTCCCGACTCCGGGACTGCCGACCAAAATTGCGCTCTGCTGACCGCCCTCAATAATGCGCAACATTTGTTGAATTTCACTTTCACGATTAATACAAGGGGCGAGCTTTCCATAAGTTGCCATTAAAGTCAGGTCGGTGCTGTATTTATCAAGCATTGGCGTGGCAATGGCGGTCATCGCGCGATTCATTGCCCCGCGTGGCTTGAGGCGGGCTGCGGCTCTAAACTCTTCCCAACGTTCGCGCATTACTTCCTGCATTCTGATCCAGGCAACGACATTACTTAACTTTGTCATGTCAACATCAAGCCCAAAAAGAAATTCCTGAATCATTTCATTTGATTTTGCCGATTCAATAAACAGTTCAATCGGGCCGACCAAGCGATGGCCGTGGTTGTACGCATCAATATATGATGACAATATTACCTGTTGAACCGGAATTGACCAGTGAACGCCCGCGCCTTTAGACGGCGGGATACGGCCGAGCATCTTGCCGATTCCTTCATGCATTTTTTCCATTGAAATCCCTAATCGGCTAAAAATTAATCGCGCTTGTGAAGTTGACAGTAATGAACCGAATAAATGTGCGGTTGTTACTTCGGAATGATTTAAATCTTTTGCAAGCACATACGCTCTTTCCAGAGCATCCCATCCGGTGAGATTATATGATCGCGCTACATCAATTTTTTGCCCGGGTTTAAGCGCCAGCACCTGCTCCATCTGCATTGGTACAAGAACTTCGCCGGTAATCTCTTCCTGATCAAAGCCTCGGCGCGCAATTTTTTTCTTGTATTCACCTTCGTGGGCCACCCTAAAAATTACAAATGTTAAGAGCAACATGCCGATCCAGAAAAATAAAATAAACCCGTTGGATTCAAACCACGACTCAATCTTCATTGCCGCCAACCATTTTAAAGAATAAAAATGCCATACCAACCCGAGGATGCCCGCGACTCCTAAGGTTATCAGAATATAATTGATAACATTATTAAAAACTTTTCTAAATTTGCGAAAACCAATTTCAAAGCTGTCAATTTTTTTGCCAAGAAAAAGAAAACCGAGCGGCGTACTCAATCCAAAAGCAATGCCCTGGCAAAGACGGCAGTTTCCCCCATTCTCACGGCCGGTGCCGCTGCATTGAGGGCAGATTGTCAATTTATTTTCCTTGGCTTCCTCCATAAATTAAAATAAAAATAACCCGAATTGGGCTAATATCATCAAAATAACAATTGGCAGCCAGACGACGTAAATAACAAATAAGATTATGGCGAACAATGCAATAAAGAATAAGGCAATGCCGCGGACAATAATCATAAATAATCGCATGAAAAAGCTGATAAACCGTCCGGGGATGTCGGCTACGGCATACATTGGTTTGAATAAATTTACCACCCAAATACGCCAGGCAAGCCTCATCTCCATTGCCGTAACAAAATGAAACAAAAAACCCCCCACTTTCCTCAGGCCGCGCGTGTACCACCAGATCGGAAAATACAGAATACTACCGAATAAGTCCCTTATAATGGTTTTAGTAAAAATTGCTGTATTTGAACTGGGCATAACATATGTATTTTACCAAAAATTGGCCAAAAATTAAACCACCAGCTATGCACCGTTGATAAAATTGATATGAATTGCTTTGCTGTCTATTTCGCCCTAATATTTTTCATCAGATTCAGATAGAATTTTAAATTGTGAAGTGTTGCCAATCGATGAGCTAATGGCTCGTCAACCATAAAGAGATGCCGTAAATATGCTCTTGTATAATTTTTGCATGCTTCGCATTCACATTTAGGATCAATCGGCGTGAAGTCAACTTTGAATTTTTCATTAGTGATAATAATTTTTTTATAAAAATCCTTTTTAAGATTATCGTTTTTCCAGACATACAATGTACCGTGGCGGGCATTTCTTGTCGGTAAAACGCAATCAAACATATCAAAACCAAGTTTCGTATATTCAACAATTTCTTCGGGCTGGCCGGCGCCCATAAAATATCTTGGCTTATCTTCCGGCATTAACGGCATTAGCTCTTTTAATATTTTATAAGTTTTTTCCCGAGGTTCACCGACCGAGAAACCGCCCACCGCATAGCCATCAAAGCCGATTTCTAATAGTTGCTCCAACGATTTCTTGCGCAAATCAGGATAAACCGAACCCTGCACAATACCAAAAAGTTTTGCCCCAGGATTTACGCTCTTCTCTTTATTCTCATTAAAATATTTTTTACACCTTGCTGCCCAGGCCGTGGTAAGCTCTAAAGATTTTTCAGCATATTCTTTTTCACAGGGATATGGCGTGCATTCATCCAGGACCATTATAATATCCGACCCGAGAGCAAGCTGGATTTCAATTGAGCGCTCGGGTGTAAGCATGTGCCGCGCTCCATCGATCGGCGACTGGAATTCAACGCCTTCATCAGTAAGCTTTCTCATTTTGGACAGACTGAACACTTGATACCCACCGCTGTCAGTTAGTATCGGCTTATCCCAGTTCATGAATTTATGCAGTCCCCCGGCCTCGCCTATCAAATCCTCACCCGGACGAAGCATCAGGTGGTATGTATTTGATAAAAGAATTTGCGCGCTCAATTTCTCAACATCCTTTGTTGAGATTGTTTTAACAGCACCCTTGGTGGCAATCGGCATAAAAAATGGTGTTTTAATTACACCATGAGCGGTTTTGAATTCGGTTTTTCTTAGATTGTTTTGCTTTTTTCCAAACATAGGTGCATATTAAAACATAATTACTATTTTGTCGAGAAATAAAAACGCGCCATTATACTGGCGCGTTTCACCAAACAACTAATTTTTATCTTACGGCAACAGATGTGCCCGGGACTTTGACATATTCAATACGGTCAACCGGCACCATACCAAGTTTTTCAACCCTCTCCTCAATGCTATCAAGGGACTGTAATTCCGCAATTTCCATTTTAACTTTTTGAGTGCTATCTTCGAGATTATTAATCTGCCTTTCAAGATCGCGAATTTCATATCCCTTTGTCGTTGCCCTATTTACCTCGACAAGATAGGACATGCCCATAACAATAATCAAACCAATTATTACGACATTTAAAATTTCTGGTTTTAAAAATCTTTTTAACGGGTTCGAACGCTTGCGCTCGTGTTTTATTTTTGTACGATGCTGATACGGAGACATATTTTGTTTTTATTTTTATTTTACTTTTTCACACACTCTGAGCTTGGCGCTTCGGGCGCGCGGGTTGCGCTTTGTTTCTTCGGCTGTTGGCTTGATTGGTTTTTTTGTTAAGATTTTGATGTTCCCCTCTTTGGCCTGATCTTTAAAATATTTTTTAACAATACGATCTTCCAGAGAATGGAACGAGATAACAGCCAGGCGACCCCCCTCGATTAATATTTCCAGGGCCTTGGGCAGCGCCTCCTCAACAGAGGCGAGCTCATTATTGGTTTCGATGCGTAAAGCTTGAAACGTGCGAGTTGCAAAATGAATTTTTGCGTGTTGATATTTTTTTGGTACGGCTTCAGCAATAGCATTAACAAGTTCAAGAGTTGTAACGATTGGATTTTTTTTGCGGTTTGTGACAATTTTTTTTGCAATTCGGCGGGCAAATTTCTCACCGCCATATAGTAAAAATATTCGCGCCAGATCATCCTCGGAGTAATTATTGACGACATCAGCGGCGGTTGTATCCTGCCGCTCATCAAAGCGCATGTCTAGCGGTCCATTCTCACGAAAACTAAAGCCCCTTTGAGAATCCTTGATCTGAACAAGGGAGAAGCCAAGGTCCAGCAGGACTCCGCGAGTTTTAAAATCTGCGGTAACATATTGATCGATGTTTTTAAAATTCGAATTTATTAACTTAGTTCTTTCACCAAATTTTGATAAATAATGATTGGCCCGTTTCAGGGCGCGTTCATCCCGATCAAAACCAATTAATTTTCCGTCCGGTTCAGTGAGCTTTAAAATAGCGGTAGCGTGACCGCCATCCCCAACTGTCCCATCAATGAAATTTTCATTAGATTTTGGATTCAGGTATTCAATTGTTTCGTCCAGTAATACTGGTTCGTGTTTTTGAACATTCATGTGACGGTAAGGGAGAGAGAAGGCGCCACTCTTCTCTCATGAAGGTAGGCTTGCAGACAGGCTGCGAATCGGCGCTTTGAATGTAGGCATGGGCGGGAGCGTATCCTTGAGCTCGCTCTTTCTCTGGATCGATCGTCCCCGTTCGACAATAGCAATCTCGTTGACGTATTCCATGCCGGCTTCGTTGTCTTCGGCAAGGACAATGCGATGATACCGGAATTGATCGGTAAGCGCTTCGAGATGCCCCGGCAGACACATGACATAGAAGATGTCTGTGCCGCGGAGACGGAGCGGATGGCTATATGACGTCGGGGTGACCCAGATGATGACGAAAGCGTCTTTTGGAATTTTTTTAAGATTCCGAGACATGGTCAACCTCCTTTCTTTATGCCTGGACAACAGCGGGTTTCTTGGTGAAGGCGTACTTGTCGGCAACCTGGTAAGCGTCTTTCTCGTTATCCGAGATAACGAAGTCGACGACGTTGAGGTCGCGCATGCCGATGAGCATGCTTGCGCCTGACAAGGAACACGGCATCAAGACGACACCGCCGTAGAAGATTGGGCGGGAATCATGGACTCCATCCCCGGCCCACAGAACGACCTGAAGAGTATCTGCCACGATTCGGGCAAGGACTTCGTCTGACATTTTCCCCTCCTTTTAAAGATCGTTTATGGTCTAAAAAACCGAGAAAATTTAATCTCAGTTTTTCAGATCAAACACCGAGCTCTGCAAGCTTTTCCGAGATGTCCGTTGAGGACTGCTCGGTGTCTTTGGAATACTTGTCCCAAGAGGCAGAATCCCAGATCTCCAAACGATTATATAAACCGGCGACAACAACTGATTTGTTGAGTCCGGCATATTGGCGGAGATATTCCGGTAAATTAATTCTACCCTGCTTGTCTGGAACAACATCCATTGCCCCTGCCAACATCAGGCGAGCAAATGCCCGCGCCTTGGCCTGAGAAATGGGTAAATTTGAAAGTTTTGTGGCCAATTTCTGCCATTCGTCTATTGAATAAACAAAAAGACAGTTGTCCAATCCACGAGTAACAACCGCCCCTTTTTCAAGATCTTTTCTAAATTTAACCGGAATTGCCATCCGGCCCTTTTCGTCTAAATTGTGTTTAAATTCGCCAATAAACATAGATACAAGGATTTGTAGGGACTTATCCACATATTTCCATGCTTATCCCCACTTTTCACCATATATTTACTATCTAGATACATTATACTCCATTCTTCCCCACTGGTCAACCCTTTATCCCCCCTTAAAAACCACAACTCACCATAAAATATGTGGATAAATAAAAAAACAGCATTAAAATAGCTGCCGACAACTGATTCTCGTGGGCCTATTTTAACCGCCCTCTTAGCTCACGATGATATTTAATGGCAAAGCGATGGGCCTCATCACGGGCGCGGACTAAGATATTTTTATACTGTTCAATAATCCGCTTTACTTCCTGGTCTTTATTGCTGTATGGACTGAAGATAAGGTCGTCCTTTTTACGAGTAACACCCTTGGCAATGCCAACGACCGGTATTTCTAATTTAAAATTTTTAAGCACTTCAAGAACAGCATTAACCTGTCCCCTTCCGCCGTCGATCAAAATGATATCCGGGTGTGGCCATTTATTTTTA
>Ga0180434_10004930_pt1 | contig 15981 bp, 9 predicted proteins | sample SS_ome_7_FD_132453 | JGI IMG/M metagenome (GOLD analysis project Ga0180434, IMG submission 132453) | Hypersaline lake sediment archaeal communities from the Salton Sea, California, USA - SS_1_D_2 metaG | ecosystem: Environmental > Aquatic > Non-marine Saline and Alkaline > Hypersaline > Sediment...
CTAAGACCAGTACAGCTCAGGTCGCTAAGAACATCGATAAGAACGCCCTCAAGAAACTTCTGGCGGCGGTTATCGTTGCTGGTAAGGGTCAGAAGACAATACGCAAGTCCATTGCGGAATCAAGCAAAGCTGTAGCCAGTCTCAAGAAGGGTAAGTTGCTTGGGTTTGCTGAGGCGTTACAGAACGGTCTCACACCTCTGGAAGCGTTCAGCGTGACAGTCAACAAGCTTGGTAACGCTGTACCGAAGCAGCTTGGCGCTATGCAGCAGGGATTCAGGGAGTTCCTGACTGCCATGAACGATGTTAAGTTCGCCAAGAAGGTTATCGAAGAGTTCGGAGCTGAAACAGTCGAGTCCTTGGTTAAGGTTGCGCCTGCTGTTGTTAAGGTTAAGGATCTTCTTACGAATCAGTTGTTCCAAGGGTTGAACAACGCAACAGAAGATGGTCGCAAGAAGGCCAAGGCTCTTGCTGCTGATGGCATCATTCAGGGTCTACGTGACGGTCTGAAGCCTAACGATATTAAGAAGCTCGTAGAAGACTCTCTGAACAAAGCGAACATCAAGGGCGTGAAGCTTCGTGGTAACTTCGCTAAGAGATTCCAAGAGCTGCTCACCTCATTCAGTGCTGGCACAGAGGGTTTGAAGAAGAGTCAGAGGCAGGGCGCTGAAATTGTCCTTTCAATTATTAAGGGCATGAGAAGCAACAAGAACAAGGTCGGTCAAGCTGCTGATGAGGTAGCGCAGGAGATCGCTGACACGCTACCATCATCACTGCCGAAACGTGGCCCACTGCGTAGAGCCATCATGAACATGTCTACGCTCGGCACGCTCATAGGCCAGCAGATGCTCAAGGGCGTTGAAGGTCTGAAGTCTGCCATGGACACGTTCCTAACGGGCGGTATGACAGACGTTGTAGCGATGGCTATCGATACGATTAACGCATCGTTTAAGACTCTTGGCACTGGAATATCAACCACGTTCCTCAGCATCGGTTCGTTAGGTGAGAGCGTAACAAATACCGTGTTCAAGATCGCCGGAGCACTATCACTGCTCGTGCCTATCGTCGGTAAGGCTCTAAGGCCGCTGTTGAACATCATCGGAGCGTTTGTCGGTAAACTTGTTAAGTTCCCGTTCCAGATTGCCAGTGCAATAACCAAAGCAACGACCGTAATGGTCTCAGGCATCGTTTCTCTTGTCAGGAATGCCACGAGTACGGTGTTTAACTTCATTAAGGAAACATCGGATAAGATAGCAGATCTGAAGAGACAGGCAGTTATCGCTGGTGTTGACCTTGAACAGTTTGAGGTAATAAGCAGAGCATTCGACACGCTTGGTGCTCAGGCAAGTGAAGTGCAGCAGGCGTTCATACAGCTACAGTCCAACCTCGCCCGTATAAGCGAGGAAGGTGGCCTTGGTGATACAGCGGTAATCTTCGGTAAGCTCGGTGTAACATTTGACGCTCTACAGGATGCTAAGCCAGATGAGCTGTTCCTGCGTATCGTGCAGGGTCTGCGTGAGGGTGTGCTATCCGCACAAGAGCAGGATCAGGCGTTACAACTTATCGGTGCTCAGTTCAGTAACCTCAAGGGCGTTATTCTTGATGGCACACTTGACATCGAGAAGGCTCTTGTTAATGCAGCCAAGATCAAGCCGATCGATGAAGGCGCGGTTAAGAACGCTCAGTTGTTCCAGCGCGTCATTAAGCAGGTCGAGCAGATCTTTGACCGTATTAAGATCATCATCTTTGAGGAGGTCGCTCCGTTCTTCGAGGGCATCTTCGAGCAGATCGACAGTGAAGGTAGCACGCTTGTTGAGCGCATTGTGATCTGGATCAGGTTTATCGTCTCCATAGTCGTTAAGTCTGTAGTACGTATCGTTGAGTTTGTCAAGGAACGCTGGTTCGACGCTGAGAACGGCACCGAGAACTTCTTCAAGGATATAACTGCGTTCTTCTCAGGGTTATTCACGTTCCTGTTCAAGTCGCTTGTAGCTCTGTTGAAGGCCGCTGGCAGACTGGCTGTTCTGGTTGCTGACGGCATCCTCTCAGCTATGCCATCAAAGATTAAGTCCTTCCTACAGCGAACTCTGACCGATGCCACATTTGCCGCAACGATCTTCATCGTTAAGATAGCGATCTTCATCGGTAAGGCGGCTGAGGGTGTCTGGGTGAAGGTCAAGAACTTCGGTCTTGGCATCATTCAGGATATCGTTAATTTCTTGGGCCAGCAGCTTGTCAACGTGATCAATGACGTTATCGATCTAGCTGGTGATGTCGGTGAGTTCCTCGGACTTGAGAAGCTTGATCCATTCGAGGCGTTTGACTTTGCCGATAAAGCGAAGGCACAAGAGAGGACGTTCGCTGAGTTCTTTGAAGAGGCCAGTGTAGCAGCCAAGTCATTTGAAGAGGATGCTATCAGGACTAAGAACGCTATACAGACCGAGCTGGATCAGATTCTTATCGCTGGTGATCTTGAGAGTGCATTCGCTGTGATCGGTGATGATGTAGAGGCTCTCAATGATCAGATCAAGGATTTGACGCTTACCACAGAGGAGCTGGATAACGCAGCGGCGAACGCCAAGCTGTCACTTAACCTGAGTGCTGAGGGTAACCAGCAGCAGCTCAAGACGTTCCAGACAGATCAGGAGTTCCTGAAGAAGAACCTTGAGCTGGTCAACCAGACTCGTGAGCAGGTTCTTGCTGAAGACCTGATTGTGCAGAAGCTCACTGAGGATTTACAGAAGGCTAAGGATCTCAAGGCACAAGCTGTCGCAGCTCTTGCACAGGGTGAGATGCTTCCTCCTAACACGATGCAGAACATCGCTGATGAGATAGAGGCGCTTGAGTTCCAGCTTGATGACGCTGTACAGAGGACATTGCACGAAGCCGCACAGAAGCGCCGCATGTTCTTGGAGGCGGCTGGTAGGTTGCAGCTCATCGAGGTCGGTGAGATTACAGCAGGCCGTGCAGAAGCGCTGAAGGCTATCGGTAAGGAGATGGGTGCGACTATCCAGCTCTTAGGTGATGAGCTGAAGGAAGCCGCAATTGCTGGTATCGATATTGCTACTGAGATAAGCCCTGAGTTCAAGCAGCTATTTGACGATCTGTCTGAGATAGCCGAACTGGAAGGTAAAGAGAAGGAAGCCGCTCTTGCAGCCATCGGTACGAGGGTTGAAGAGGCGCGTGAAAAGATCCAGCAGGCGAGCAAAGAGTTCGACAAGATGCGCACAAGCATTGCTGCGATCATCCCGAACCTTATCAAGATCAAGGAGAAGCAGCTTGAGTTCGCTGGAGCGACTCAGGAGGTTACCGGGCGTCTTGACAAGATGGGTGAGGTATTCCTTGAGTCAGAGCGCAAGCGACTTGCTATACAGAAGCTCGTGGCCAAGCGTCATGAGGATGAAAAGAAGTTCATGAAGGAACGTCTTGACATCATTAAGAACACGATCGCCAGTTCTGAGGAGTTGTCTGCTACTGATAAGGAAAAGGCTCTTGCTGATTTCAATGCTCAGCTTGTAGCAAGGTCGGAGGCTCTTACGAAGGCTCGTGACGCTTTCTTCAAGGGCGATCTTACTGCCGCAAGGGCTGCCGCTAATGAAGCGCAGACGTTTACGGACAAGTTCAATGAGGGTCTACAGAAGCTTGCACCTAAGTTTGCTGAAGGTCTGAAGATCAACAACCCGATTTCTGCCGCTCTCATCGATGCGTTTGAGCAGGTACCAAAGGATGAGGTTATAGCTGCTGCCAAGAAGTTCAGGGATCTCGTATCAGAGGGTCTTGGTGGACTTGGCGTAGAAACCTTCACAGCAGACCGTAACAGGAAGGCGCAGGAGCTTGAGTTCCAGCGGTTCATGACTCAGGTACGCCTTGCAGCTCTGGTAGACAATAAGGAACTGCTCTCTGTGTACGCACAGCAGGTTGGCCTTATCGAAGACCGCGCATTCACTCTGGAAGAGATCGAAGCGAAGACACGCGCCCTCATGGCAGTATCGAATGCAGAGCTTGCTGCACAGCGTGAGATCGATGCCATAGAGAAACGCCGTGAGGCTCGTAAGCTGATCACAGGCAAGGAAGACTTCAGCGCATTCGGATTTGACCTTCAAGGCGCACGTCAGTTCCGCAACGATGTTCTGGCTATCAGGAACCTGTTGGCCGATGCAGATCTGTCAGCGCAGGATCTGGTCAACTCTCTCCGTGAGAAGGGCATCGATATACCATCAGGCTTCACAGCAACGCCTGAGAACGTCGAACAGCTCAAGAAGGATGTTGAGCAGCAGTTACAAGATCGCGAGGTTCAGGTACGGATCAAGCCTGTGGTCGAGAAGTTCACAGGAGCTGTCACAGGCGCTCTTGGATCAAGTATCACTGGTGCAATCGACGGTTCGTTGGTTGAGTCTATCCGGTCAGCGCGTGAGGAAGCTCGTAAGCAAGGCCGTGAGATCAGGGACTGGATCTTTGTGCTGGCCGACTTCAGTAAGAAGATCTTTGACACGATGTTGAATGATCTTGTCAGCTCGTTCACACAGAACTTGCAGAAGTCACTTACCGACTCACTTAGCAGTGTGCTTGGTGAAGTATCATCGTTAGCTGTTCAGGGAGCACTGTTGATAGGTTCAGCAGTCCTGTCTAAACTGCAAGAGAATGCTACTGTGGTGCAGGACACCGTAGATAGCGTGGTGGATTCCACTGAGGCCGTGAGAGGTGTTATCTCAGGTGCAACAACAGTGGCCATCAAGGAGACCGAGGAAGCATTCCGGGCTTCCAACCGTGGCATCGAGTTGAGACTGGATGTCATAATTGACCTGATGCGGCGAGGTACGCCGATTACGGCAGGAGCAGGGTTAGGTACGACTCCAGCCACTACGATACCGTAGGAGTGAGATATGCCATTAGATGCACGTAGTTTTGGTGGAAGCATGAGTGTGACACCTTTGCAGCATTACCAGATCGGTAAGGCTGTGATGATCTTTCTTCCAGACCCAACCTTCGGAGCTGGTGGCACCACGACATGGAGCTACGAGATATATGAGGTATCAACAACCACGATTAAGGCATCTGGAACTCTGGATTGGCCTGCTGATGGCAATTTTATTAAAATTGAGCTTGATGCTGCTCTTTACTCTGTTGGCGAAAGATACCGTATTCGGATATTCGACGCCACCATGCTCCTCAAGGACGAGTGGCAGTTCTCAGTGTTCACGAACGACTTCGGTACCGTTGGCCCAGCTAACACAGCTACGATCAATGAGTACCTGAGACGCATCTACGGTCTGCTTGGCAACAACGCCAAGGTAGAGCACACGACAGTTGATAAGGGCATACCGTCCGTCACAACGATATCGATTTACGATAGAGACCCAAGCGACCCTGCCGCAGTGCTTCTCTACAGTTACGCTCAGAGGAAATTCATTGATGAGACCCACCGTGTTGTCGGTGAGGTAAGCGCCCGTTTACAGTAAAGGATAGCTATGCCTTGGAACGCATTACCAACTCTTCAGGTCACTCCTGTACGCGATCAGGACGGTCTCAGGATCTTCGCACCGTTTCAGGTGTCTGACTTCCAGCCAACAGCCGCTTATGGCGTTGGCGTAACAAGGCTTGATCCGGGCGCTACTGCTAATGGTGTACCCGGCACCTTCACGATGACTCAGCTACTTACACTCGGTAACCCGACCTTGCCAGAGGTCTTGGTCGGCGGTGCAGGCGGCCCCGGAGCTTCGCTAGATATAGCTTACGACTCAGTGAATGATAAGCTGTATGGTGTAGATCAGGGTTCGCCTAATACCGAATTCAGGGAGCTTAACAAGACCACAGGCGCTGTTATATCATCGGTTCTTATGGATCGAGACCTTGGCGGTCTTGAGTACAGCGAATCAATCTCACTGTTGTATGCTGTCGATCAAGCAACCAACGAACTTGTTACGTTCCCTGCTTCTTCTCTTGGAGCCGCACCACCAGCAGCCACGACACTCGTTGGGGCAACTGGTATTGTCGGTACTGTTGAGGGTCTCGCGCAAGATCCTCTTACAACGACTCTTTATGCTGCCACGAACACGGATCTCTACGTACTCAATAAGAGCACAGGGACAGCATCCCTTGTTGGAGGTTTTGGAGGCGCTATCAGCATCGAAGGAATCGCTTATGACAGCAAGCGTCGAGTCTTGTTCGGGGTCGGCGGTTCCAAATTATACACCATCTCAACTGTGACAGGTCTGGCCACCTTGGTTGGCAGCACGACCTTCGCACATACCGGGCTGGCGTATGATTCAGCGAACGATGACCTGCTGGCTGTTGCCGTAGGTACGGTTTACAAGTTCGATTTCCCACCATCAGGCAATGAGTGGGACATCACACACGGTCTTACGTACACGATTGACGGTAACCCGCACTTCATTGACAACGGTGGCGTGCCGACTCTTATTGTGAACGATGTCACATTCCCGAATGAGGATGAGTTCTACATTGTGGATGTCCACAGGATCGTCGCAAGTTCACCACAGAATACGGTGGATTTTGCTCTGGTGTACAAGGAGAAGGACAACCTTGACATCTTTGACAGCACAACGCAGGACATCGATAGCGCCACACTTGAGCGCGTTCTTGCTCTTGCTGGACATAACGCTCGCTACAGGCTGGTCTCTCAGTTGACAGGGCAGCCAGCTTCGCATGAGATTTCCATGTACAATGCAGGGATAACGGATCTCTCGTTGGATGAGGATGATCTTGATGATGAAACCAACCAGTTCGAGAAGTTGAACTTCACAACTGATATCGACAACAATGGTGACATCATCAGAACTGAAGGAACTGATGAGTAATGCCGTTAACCTTCGCCAGAACCAGCCACCGCTACGGCCCACACATGCATGGGCAGAATAACGCTGCGTACTACAACCCTCTCGCGGCTAACGTGAACGGGACACGTCTTCTGTACCACAGTGCTCTGGAGAAGCCGAGTCATCGCATTTGCGTGTACCCGTTCCTGCCTGACGAGACCACTGATTTTACTTGGGATGTTAGAGCGCCTCGTGATCTCGCTATTTCAAAAACACTCAAGTCAAAGGTGTTCGCCAAGTACGACCGAATCATGGCCGATACGATCATCAAAGAGATCTTCCGACCTGATGGCGGTGTCGCTGCAACGTGGGAGCTGATTCACAAGATCGAACGCATGTGGCTTAACGACCCTGATTGGGACAATGGCGAATACCTAATCTGGCGTCCGTATGACCGGAATCATAAGGCTTACGCTGTTGACATTCTGAACATCACGGTCAACGGAGAGGAGTGGAACCCTGAATTCAGAGGCAATACGTTCCATTACGTTGATAACGTGGATTACGAATTGCAGTTCCAGCAGAACCAAGAACGCTGGGCTGTAAATGAGGTTCAGGTTTGGCTGAAGATCAGAGCTGAGGAAGCTCCGCAGGCAGGACTATTTGCTGTAGGAGGCAGCGACAGCTCAGAAGCTTCATTGTTCAACATCAACGAGGTTTAGATGCCTTACAGGTACGGACATCCGATTACGAACTACGGTGACGCCTATTGGGGTGAGCGCCCACCTCGTAACCAGTCAAAGTCTGAGGTTCAGACGCTTAACCTGTTTGATGCTGGCCATGGCGATCAGAACATCGTCAACAACGCGATCCTAAAGGGTCTTGGTCTTACTCTTGTGCTTGACCTGAATGAGTACACACGAAGCTTCGAGGTCGAGCTTCAGTACGGTAGTACATCCAAAGACATCACGAGCCTGTTTAAGCAGGTATCGCAGCAGCGATATGAGATGAAGGCGGTAGCCGGAGCTGAAGACACGCTTGGCTTTGTCGGTATCACGGATAATGATTACGATGCTGGTGTCACGTTCAAGGTTGTTATTACGGTTACCAACATCTCACGTCAAACAAGTTCTGAATACTTGGTCTACGTGGCAAACGAGCCTATACCTGTTCGTGGTGGCGCGACTGAGAACACTGGTGACTTCGGGATGTTTGAAGAGTTCCAGAGGGCGTACTTCAGGTTGTGGCGTCACATCGGTAGCCTTGACTACGACCCTGTTGGTTCTCAGGTAACAACATTGTGGTTTGATCAGGCAGTGTTGTTCAAGTCACTACCGACGAACGACATACCGCCATCAACGCTGTGTCCACCGTACAACTATTACACTGATTATCACAGCGGTATAGCTTTCTCGCGTGATGTTGGTGATGAGATCACAAGCCCGTTGTTTACGTTTGAGAGTTGGGATGTAGGATTCAATCCATGGCTTGGTAAGAACGTGTGCGGAAGCACGCTGAATCCAATTGATGAGGGTTGTTAATGGCAAGTCCGACTACATTAAGAGGCGAGCTGCTCAAGGTTAAGAAGGGTTTTAACGACCGCAACTTCTTAACGCTTGACGGCGATGCTGGTATCTCGCCATACAACCCGATGCTGTTAGGCATCGGTATTAGACTGATTGTACAGGGTAACGAGAACACTCGATCGGTGCGTTTTGAACTTACAAGAATCGTTGATGATGAAGACGCTGAAACAGTTGTCTTGTACCCTGTACAAACCTCACAAAGACAGTGGGAGCTTGAAGGTGCTGTAGGCGGTGTTCGTTTGAGCTTCCCTCAGAACGTCAACTATTACACGCCTCAATGTTTCAGGTTAGACATGATCACGTCTAACATCTCACAAGACGTTACGAGCACATATTACTTCTGGGTAGCTGAAGGGCCGTCAGGATCTGTGATACCTGTCACAGATAGAATAATGAGCGCAACAGGCCCATTCGCGTGCTGCTACCAGAAGCCCGACAGTCAAGATTACGCGCCGATAGTTCAGTTTGGTTTACCTGATCCGCTTACAACGAGGTTTGATGATGGAGACCCGCGAAACGGTACTTGTGGTGATGATTTCTTTGCTACTTTGGAGCGCGTTCTTGCTGACGGTGTATATGACCATGCTCACCTGATCGATCCAGTGCGCGGCAGACCGATGAGGGATGATCCATTTTCACGCCTCACCGAAGCCGCAGTACCAGCTACGCTCACGCTCCGCGAGCTGTTTACTAACGGGTATGGTGAGGCGTACCTGCATGTGATCGGTGATGATGAGCTATGGCATCGTGAACGATTCGCTAAAGTAGCACCAACCCTAGCAGTACCATTACCCGGAGATACAGCCGGAGACATACCTGACGATTACGCTGACGGCCCTAGCATTATTTCTGTGACCCCGTTACCCAGCACGAATGATGGAATAGCTGTCTTGGATGGGCAGCCCTTTTTAGTAGCAGCACAGGACGCTGTTGCTGTCGGCGCTAACGTCATAGCGGCTCTGGTTCCCCCTGTGAGTCTTGCTGGTAGCTCGTATGATGTAATTGTTATGGCAGGCATCTATGCGACCTACACAGGAGCTGGTACGGCTGGTGTCGAGTATGATTATGAGTCAGGTGCCCCCGGCCCGTTTGCTAAGGCCCAGACATCTGTTAACAGGATGAGTGATGGCAAGGTGTACGCTTACAGTGGCATTGGTACGTGGGGAGCTGATCCAACTCCTGTAGTAATTAACTCCTCATCTGATCCATTAGGTCTTATCATGCCAATGAACTTTGGCCCGATAACGACAGGTGATATCATCGCCATACAAGCGTTCATGGCACCCGCTGGTACACTTGTAACTGATGTGTCTGTGCTCTGGGAGTCTAGGTTCCCTATTGGAGCTGCGATGAGTAACCTGATTAAAGTGGAGATACTGTAATGGCTGAACCCGGACAAGGTGTTAATAACCCTGAAGGTTTTGTTGATCTTACCGATCCGATGAACATCGTCACGATCAACATCCCATCGTTGAGCGGTACTGCGAGTATTCCACTTTCAGTCTTACCTTTTTGGCGTAACGATGGAGGCGTAAGAAGCTATGGAGGAGCCAAGTACATCAGTGTCTTTGAAGACGGAGCTTCAGAAGGAACCACTACAGCCAAGGTTGTCGCTATTAACCAGCAGCCTATTGAGAGCACAGGGACTTTCGAGCTGCCTAATCCAGATGCCCAGCACCTGTACAATGTCAGAATACGTCTTAGATCAGCTCAATCAGATCCGAACTACAAGGATTACGTAATTGCGTTCCGTGTTGTTACGCCTCTGGAAGTGCCGATCGAGTTTGCCACATTTGATGACCCGCTGCCTGACATCGTTAACACGGGTAGTGACTTCGCGTTCTCAGCAACACCGCCTAATACAGAGATTAGGCTGCGCACGGATGGTGAAGGCATTTTGCTTCCAACATCAACAGCCAACTTCAGTGCTGAAGCTGCTGCGTACTTGTTGAGCCAGCTTGACAAGCAGCGCAATGGCATGATCGGTGTGGACTTCCTGAAGAACGGAACTGTAGAAGCTACTGCAAGGCAGTGGTACTTCTTCCGTTGGACTGGTTCTGTGTATGACTTCATAGCTGTACGCAGGCAGGACTTTCCGGGTTGGGATCAGTACAGCGGGTCTGACCTTGGTATAGCTCAGGCAACTATCAAGCAAGGCATTGAGAATCCTGTGATGTTCACAGGCCCAACAGGTATAGCGCAGATCCTTGAGACAGCTACACCACGAGCAATGACTGGTATCGAATGGGATAGCAGGAACAAAGTCATGTATGGGTGCTCAGCATCTGGTGGCAAGAACGTGTTCGCGATCGACGCAACAACAGGTGCTGCGGTTCGTATTGGCACACCTGCAACACTTAATGGAGATCCTTCTGGCCTTGCATACGATCCAGTGAGGGACATCATGTACGGTAGCACGGATGCTACCAGCGGGGCCATGCTCTTTACTGTTGATCGTCTTGCGAATGAATGGACTGACACAGGAATAGCTTCGATTGGTGAGGTTGTTCGTGACATCGCTTATGATACCGAGCTTGACCGCCTTTTGGTTCTTGCTGACAATGGCCCGAACTCCCAGATAAGAGTTTACATTCCCGGAGACACGTTGACTCTGGAAGTGGTGAGATTCGTATCGCGTAGGTTGATGGCTCTTACAGCTCGTGAAGACTTTGCTAACTCGTGGTTTGCTGTCGATGACTCATCGCCGCAGGACATGTACAGAGTCATTAAGCTATCAGGTAGCACTATCATGCTGGATGCGTACGACGCATTGTCTGACGTGGTTTCATTAGCGTATGACATCAACCTTGACAGGATGTACTCAACGCTCTCAACCACGGCTGATCCGAACTTCCATTATTCCGAGTGGAATCCGGGCGCGGCAGCGTACCTCGAATTCACGCATAATCTCTACACTACAGGCCCACGCTTTGAATCGTTGATTGCAGTCGGTAAGAAGGGCATGAAGAGTATCAACCCGAAGGCAACGATCGTTGGGGGTAAGATCCCCATCACCTCCATCGTTGAGTTCGGCTACACCAAGTTTTTACAGCGCCTCGGCCACGAAGATCAATACGTCCTTCTGTGCGGTGTGACTGACACGCAAATCATTGTGCGTCAGGTGCCGCTCTGGGATCAGTTGATCTCTCCGTATTCAATAGGGGGCCAAAGAGCGATTGCAGACTTAGACGCACCTCCTACATTTTTGCTCAACTCGCGATTGCTCACTTGGCCCTTCATTGAGTTCCCGAATTACCTCAGCTTTTACGATCCGGCACCAGCGGCTATACAGCTCTACCCGAATCTGGCCAACATTAAGCTGATAGATCAGTCTGGAGCTACTGTAGCTACGTGGACTGATGAGGCAGATCTTTGGGGCGATCTCGTGTCTGCTCGGTTCCCCGATGCAGGCGTGTCTTTTCCTTGTCTTGACGTGAGATCGCTCCTGTCCTCTTCTGATTCGTTCTATCAAATTGAAGCGGATGTTATTGTTGATGCTTCAGGCACGAACGATTACACAGCTACGATGACGTATCCGCTTAACGTAGATGGCGAGCCTCTCATGTGGGAGCGTCCTGACCTTGACGTTGTTGAAGAGATGCCAATCTTTGGTTTCTCTGAGTGGGGCAAGCTGGATATCACTACACCTGCCGTATGGAACGGCGGGGCATTTACACTCCTTGGTGATGTAGCTGGTACGGTTGGGATTATCCCACAGCCCGCAGGCACCACGCAGACTTATGATATGACAGAACTTATGACACGGCATTCGGATTATGTAACCGTGTCGTGGGTCAATGGTGTTAACAGCATCAGCTTGAACGTGCCTACCACAGTTGAGAAAACACAGCTTGAAGGTAGCGACACAATAGACGCTTTTCTCGATGGTAATACCATCATGTTTCCTGTTGGTTCCTTGACCGAGGTGCAAGCCTCAAGTGGTCAAAAGGACGTGGTATTGGTCGGTGATGTCGGCTCAATACCCTTGTACAACATTAGTGAGGGGGTGATCTATCGGCTCGGATTATTTGGTAAGGGGTCTCAGTTGTTTGCGTCTCCAAACACACCGTATGTGGACATTCATTTTGATGGTGTCACAGATAAATCGGCTGTGAGGATAGCTAACACTTTTTACTCCTTCAAGGAAGCACAGCAGCAGAACACCACACTCGCTATTGCGAATCGTGGTGGGCCGTCCAGCAATGGTCTGGCTTCTGCTGCTTATGCTTTCTCTATGCCGCGCATGCGCTTTGATGCGGCTATGAATGAGATAGAGTTCGAGGATGACGGGTCTCTGTACACCTTCAATACCTCGAAGTTCATTTTCTGGAACCCGGTTACTATGGCCAAGCGTGAGATCAACGGTTCGATTCTTACAGGTACAACGTATCAGCTTGGTGTGGCCGGAAGAAGTCTCTCGGTGGATGACCATATTGTTGTATCAGCAGCTCATGTGAATGGACAAGTGACCACAGTTGCGTATAAACTGACTGAAGGGTTTTCCAATCCACTGAAGCTAACACCGGAAGGGTACCTGTAATGCTGACTGGATATCAAGGTACTGATCTTGATCAGAAGATTCAGGCGCACGACCATGTGCCTGATTTTCAGGTGCTTCTATTTTCGCGATGGGCTGACTCAGACAGTGACATCATCAGAGGCGTGTACAGGCAGACACCAGTTGACTTAACAACATATGTATTATCAGGGTCAGTGTCGCTTGACATGCAGAGCGATGCTGGATCTCTGAATCTTACTGTCTCTCTTGAAAGGTTCCCCATTGGGATTTTTTATAATTGCATTGTTCAGCTTAAAGAAGGTGATGCCCGTATACCGCAGGATGAGTGGCCAACGACGTTCACAGGATGGCACACTGGCCAACCGAGCGCCAGTGAAGAGATACAGGACAAGATCACAACGCCATCCGAGAGCAAGACGGAACGTGGGAATGAGAGAACCGTAAGTATAGACTTCATTAGCAGGGACGCTCAGTACACTGAGCAGGAACTGACTTCTGACGGCGTGTGGATGCCGAATCAAACTCCTAATCCTGATCCGAACAACTACTCGTTTCGGGATAACTACGATGATCTAGGAAACATCGCCAAGGAGTTCGCTACCAACGCGGAATGGGGGATGGGCCTTGAGAGCGACGAGGTGCTCATAGGCCCACTACCCTATCGCATTGAGAAGCAGCTTCAGATTGTACAGCAGTCTGGCATGGAAGCCCTGAAGGTCATCGGTGAGGTGCTACACCTTGTACCGCAATTCAATGGTGAGGGTAAGCTCAGGTACGTATCACGCAGGATCGACACACCTGTTGTAAGGTCGTACTCAGGCATGCAGATCTCAAGCATACCTCTTGGGTCTGGCGCGTTTGACAGTCTCAACGCTGTCAAAGCTATTGGTCTTGACAAGGATATCTCCGATGTGGTCAAGGCCGAACAGCGGTTGTTTGCTGTTCAGGCTACGTTTGGTTTCTTCGATCCTGAGATGACCTTCTCCGGTAAGTGGGGCGGTGACGAGCAGGAGTCGTATCGCGTTAAGGTTGGTGAGGTTGTTGATGCGCGTGGTAAGACAGTTACTTCACCGACTATTAAGAATTTTCTCGAAGAGGGATTCATTCCCACGGTCTCGCCGCCAGAGTTTACTAAGAAGACGGAATTCAAGTACGCGATCAAGGTAGAGAACGACACTGCTCTGACAGTGGCTGCCTTGGCTGCGTTCTTCGCTGGTTATCTGGGTTTGATCAACCTGAAGACCAATGAGCAGAACGAACAAGCGATCAAAGAGGATGTTTGGAAGAGTCTGCTTGCAGTGCATACGCACGGGCCACCACCATCAGCACCAGCAGGTGGGTTGACAGCGCCTCCAACCGAAACGCCATCGACGGCTACAGTGACAGCACTGGATCTCGCTGCACAGGCGCTGCTTCTTGGTGGCATGTTTGTGCTACAGCAGATCGGCAACTATGAGTTCGAGGTGCATGGCGTACCATTTGAAACCGTGTACAAGGAACTGCGTGTCGATGCCGTGCTGGAGCACTTCGGAAGTCAGATTCCCGGAACATCTGTCTTCAGGCAGTGGGAGAAGCGCGAGAAGGAAGTAAAGAACTACATCTTCTCATCCAAGTCTGATTCGGTCGTGCCGGAAATCATACCGACACACCCAGAGGTTGTTAACCCCGGATTGAGGACGTTTGCCCAGCGTGAGTTATCCATCCTTCTCACAGAGCAGTCATCACGCGATCTGACCATGAAGCGCGACATTCTGCTTGAGCCGGGTGATGTTTTTGAGGACAGCGAGACAGGTTTCAAGTACAAGGTGAAGTCAGTATCACGCGAGTTAGCGCGAGGTACAGAACCAATGATGAGTGTGTCAGTGTATAGGGTAGCGTAATGCCAAATCCATTAGTTCAACAGCGGAATGCTCGTGATGGCGTCATTAGGATAGCCCAGAAAGCTATTCGCAATGAGCAAGAGTTCACGACTGGCTTAACAGTTGAACCTATCAGAACTAAGGAGTTCCCCGAAGACGCACTGCCCGGACAGCCCACTCAGATCAGCTTCGTGGTCAATGTCAGGCTCACAGATCAGCCCGGTCACCCCCTAGTTCAAGATGTTTTGGTAACCAATCAGGCTCGGCAGCTTGTAGCCGACGAAGCGCAAGTCCCTGTGCAGCTCCGTAAGGACGCAACAGGCAGGCTCATGGTTGTTGGCAGAAGCGGGGCTGGAGCTGACGATGCCACCATAGATTATTACGCCATCCACGATCTCGATGGTCATAACTTGGCCTTTCTGTATGGTCTTCAGTACACAACTTTTGGTGATCTGCCAGCATCGACGCAGGCACTGATAACAGCTTACAGAGCTACGCTTGGATTTACAGCCCTTGTTCCCACTGATGGCATTTACATTGATCCTATCGTGTACGTGCATGGTGAGGACTACGTGCAAGGCTACATACCAATCACCGACAGCGTTCGTGGCTCGCTTGGTGGATCTCTCACAGTACAACAGACAACCGAACTTGTTCCATGGACAGATGCGGTCTGGCGTTGGAATCTTAATCCTGTAGGATACAGTTCTTCGGTCTCATCATGGGGGCTACGAAGGACGATTACTAACTACACTTAGGAGGCACAATGTCAGGACTACCACCAATGCCCGATAACGTGAATCAGGCAATGCTTGGAATGCAAACGCTTGCAACAGGTGCTGCATTCGCGTTTGCAGTTAATGCGAGGCTTACGCACACCATGTTGAGCGACAGCCCTATGAAAATGATAGACTTCATTGACTCATTTAATGATCCCAGAGTCCCAAAGCTATTAGTAAGTATCGTGCCTCTTCGTGATGGGGGCTACATAGCTGTTTATTATGAGCAGGAGACATAATGCCGAACCCTCCATTTTCAGGTGCAGGTAACGACCTTGAACTACCTATCGATCCCAGCGCATACGTGACTGACATTGAGGGTAACTTCGAGAAGCTGAGAACTGAAGTTAACGATCTACATAACCGCGCATCAGCTTCTGCGAGTGGTGTCGCTGGTTTGTTTGGTAATGGACAGTTGGAGCTGAACGGAGACTTTCAGGATCAACGCTGGTTGCATCTGAAGGC
>Ga0180434_10004933_pt1 | contig 15973 bp, 12 predicted proteins | sample SS_ome_7_FD_132453 | JGI IMG/M metagenome (GOLD analysis project Ga0180434, IMG submission 132453) | Hypersaline lake sediment archaeal communities from the Salton Sea, California, USA - SS_1_D_2 metaG | ecosystem: Environmental > Aquatic > Non-marine Saline and Alkaline > Hypersaline >...
GAACTTGTAGATTGCACAGGTAAGGAATGAAAGATTGAGTAATGAATATATATGAACCACGAAGTGATTTTCTATACCCTGACTTCCCGTTATTACCTCAACAATACATGAGATAGCCGACACGAAAAATGAAACCGCGACGAATCGCATGCCGGAATCCAACCGATTCCAGCGGATATATGCTACGATTGACAGGATCACTTCAAAAAGAAGGATTGTAAGCCAGAGTAAGACCGGCATGATTTCGCTCCACACATCTCGGGTGATTGGTTCGAAAAGGCAGTGATAAAGAGATTGTTATTCCCGTGCTATCTATGATACAGATACGATCATGACAACACCCGTGAAGGTATGTTTAATATGGAAAAGATGAGCTGCAGGGTACACATCGCAGGATATATCACGGAGAAAAGACACGATGAATTGACCTCCGGTACGCCCGATCTGGTTCATGTATCATCCCTATCCCATTCGGGTTTGAGCGTGGTATGACTTCATCGTCAGGTAACAACGACACGCCGCATCGTCCCAAAATTGGTGTGCACATATCCATTGCCGGCGGATTGGGTATGGCCGCCGAACGAGCCATAGAGACCGGGTGTGATTGTATTGCACTCTTCTCCGGATCTCCACGGAAATGGAAACGTACCATGCCGTCTGAAACCGATATCCGAATATTCACTGATACGCTTCAACAGGCCTCCATACATCCCGTTATTGTACACGCACCATATCTTGTCAACATCGCTTCACCGGACAGGTCGCTTTTCGAACGTTCCATTGATCTTCTATCCTATGAATTGGATTTCGCCGAACGTATCGGTTCGAATCTGGTCGTCTCCCATCCGGGATCGCACGGCGGCGAAGGTAGACAGTTCGGATATGAGAGATGCGTTGCCGCTCTGGAGGAAATATTCTCCCGCCACGGAGACGGATCAGTCGGAATCGCGCTCGAACTGACCGCCGGAGGGGGTCACCAGATATGCAGTACATTTGATGATGCAGAGACGATCATTCGCATGGCGGGAATGGATGATCGTCTTTCGATCTGCGTCGATACATGCCATCTTTTCGTGGCGGGGTATGATATCCGTTCTCCCGATTCATGGAGATCAACGATATCCGATTTTCAATCAAGACTTGATCTATCAGTGATCAGGGTTGTGCATTTGAACGATTCTATGGGCGCGCTCGGGAGTCAAATTGATCGACATACACATATAGGGGAAGGGGAAATTGGTGTAGAGGGATTCAGAGCAATTGTGAATGACCGGAGATTGGCGGGTATCCCGATGATTCTGGAAACTCCAAAAGGACTTGATAATAGTAAGGATAGGGCGAATCTTCGCATGCTTCGTTCGCTTACGGTTAAAACATCATAAAAATCCATATCAGATGGTTCCTTGACAGAACATCACATCTATGGATATTGCGAAAAATTCGATCCGTTCAGTTGCTGCGGAGAACGATGAAGGATTCATATGAGACGTTTTCCTCATTTGTTGTACCGCATCGCGTTGGAGGAGCATATGCCCAGGTTATTGGCGATCGCGATCGTAGTTTCATGCATCTTGATCCCCATCTGCTGTCAACCCGTACATGCAGATGCAGTCGATACTCCTCCCGAAAGTACGATAGCAGGTGAATCCGAACCATCGCTCGGATCCATAGAATCGAAGGAAGAATCGAGTAAATCCGAGAAGATTCAACAGCGAATGGCCACGCTGAAGAGAGAATCGGGATCCATCGTCTGGCATCAGAGATTAATCAGTCTTGTGGGTCTTGCGGCTATGATTGGTCTTGGGTGGGTCTTTTCTGAAGCTCGGAGCAAATTATACTGGCGTACGATCATCTGGGGTGTAATTCTCCAGCTGATATTTGCAGTAATAGTACTGAAGACGGGGCCTGGACGCGCGTTCTTCTCGGCCATGAATTCAGCGGTAGTGACCTTCCTTGGATTCACCGAAGAGGGCGCCCGTTTCATCTTTGGGAACCTCGTCCGGAACAATGTACCGGTGGGTGACCCTGCCGGTAGTCCCCTTGATGGTCCCATCCTACCGTCCGCTCAAACAGGCTGGGCCGCTCCCGGTGCATATTTTGCATTCAATGTCCTCCCCACGATCATCTTCTTCTCGTCCTTTATAACCATACTCTACCATCTCGGAATCGTACAGTTCTTTGTCCGCGCAATGGCCGTAATCATGCAAAAAACCATGAAAACATCAGGCGCGGAATCTCTCTCGGCCGCTGCGAATGTCTTCGTCGGGCAAACGGAAGCGCCACTGGTCGTCCGTCCCTATATTCCGAAAATGACAAACAGCGAACTCATGGCCATCATGACCGGTGGCTTTGCCACGGTGGCAGGTGGCGTCATGGCCGCATACGTAGGCATGCTATCCGGTAGCTTTCCGGATATTGCTGGTCATCTCATTGCGGCGAGTGTCATGAGTGCTCCGGCCGCTCTTGTCATCGCGAAAGTAATGATACCAGAACGTGAAACTCCGGCAACGGCGGGAAGGGTGACACTTTCAATTGAAAAGACAGACGTCAATGTAATTGATGCCGCGGCCCGTGGTGCAGGCGAAGGTCTCAAACTTGCCTTGAATGTCGGTGCCATGCTCTTGGCATTCGTCGCTCTCCTCACGGCCATAAACTACGGACTTGAAGCATTGGGTAATCTGGTGGGACTGGAAGCGCTTTCTATTCAAGGGATTCTCGGTGTCATTTTCTGGCCCGTGGCGTGGGTGATGGGAACGCCTACCGCCGATTGTGGTACCGTTGCCACACTCCTCGGCGAAAAAATGATACTCACCGAGTTTATAGCCTATCTACATCTTGGCGATATCCTGGCTTCCGGTGAAATCCAGCTGTCCTACCGGGCGGTAGTCATTGCGACGTATGCACTCTGCGGATTCGCAAACTTCGGATCAATTGCCATTCAACTCGGAGGAATCGGTGGAATGGCTCCTGAACGACGCCATGATCTCGCCCGACTCGGTTTGAAAGCCATGTTTGCGGGATTTCTCGCGGCAAATATGACCGCAACCATCGCTGGACTGCTTATCTGATACCGGCATTGCGTAGAACCAAGGACACATACATATGAAAGACCTCTCTATCCGTTTTATCGAAAAAATCAATGATCAGAGCGCTGTTATCGGGGTTATCGGTCTGGGATATGTAGGATTGCCACTTGCTCTACTATTTGCGGAAAAGGGGTATCACATCCTTGGATTCGATACGGATCCGAAAAAAATCGATCATATCGGCCGTGGAATCAGTTATATCAAACATATACCCTCGGAATCCATCAAACAGTGTTTCTCCGATGGATTTCTCCGTGGTACCGGCGATTTCAGTCGGATCGGGGAATGCGACGCCTGCATTATCTGCGTACCCACACCACTTGATACACATCGCCAACCAGACCTTTCCTATCTACGCAGTACAGCGGTAACTATTGCTCCGCACGTAAAGAGCGGGATTGTTGTGTCGCTGGAATCCACAACGTATCCGGGAACAACGGATGAACTTCTCATACCGTTACTGGAGACCGGTTCAGGGCTTTCGGCGGGTAAAGATTTCATGGTGTGTTTTTCACCGGAACGAGAGGATCCGAATAACAAGCGCTACTCCACCAAAACTATTCCAAAGGTTGTGGGAGGTGTGGATAAACAGTCGCTGGAGGCAGGTGTCGCTCTCTATGGTGCGGTGGTAGATCGAATTGTCCCGGTCTCATCCACGAAAGCCGCTGAGGCTACGAAGCTCATGGAGAATATCTTCCGAAGCGTCAATATCGCACTGGTAAATGAGATGAAGGTCATTCTACAGGCCATGGATATAGATATCTGGGAAGTTATCGAGGCCGCGAAAACCAAGCCTTTCGGGTATATGCCGTTTTATCCGGGACCGGGACTCGGGGGACACTGTATTCCCATCGATCCATTCTATCTTTCATGGAAAGCGAAGGAATTTGAAATCCCCGCTCGATTCATCGAGCTCGCTGGGGAGATAAACACGGGAATACCACACTTCGTAATCAACAGGACAATGGACGCCCTTGACAGAATAGGAAAAACAACAACCGGTTCTCGAATTCTCATCATGGGTATGGCGTATAAACCTGATATTGATGATATCCGGGAAAGCCCCTCACTTAAGCTGTTCGACATTCTGAAATCGAAAGGCGCCATCGTTGATTTCCACGATCCGTACGTAATGCAAATCCCCTCCTCGCGCCACTACGGCCATCTTGCGGGGATCAGGAGTGTATCATTGGACGATATCTCATCCTATGACGCACTAGTCATCAGCACCAACCATAGCACGATCGATTATGAGGACATCGTCAAGAGAGCGGCTCTTATCATTGACACCCGGAATGCCTGTCCCAACGCGCCGAACGTTGTACGCGCATAGCTGCTGAATGATTATTTCCTTTTCTCAGATAAGGTTCAGCATCGGTCCGAAAGCGGAAAAGCATCCCATTCTATGGAACGTATCATTCTCTCTGAATGCTGGTGAAGTCGTTGCACTGGTAGGATCCTCCGGTGTGGGAAAGACCACCGTCCTGAATCTGGCCTCAGGACTTCTGCGCCCTGATGAAGGATCCATTCAAACCCTTGGCGTGGACCTGAATGAAGCATCAGATGAAGACGTTTCCCATCTTCGCGCATCAAACATCGGAATCATATTTCAGGGATTTCACCTGGTTCCTCAACAGAGCGCATTGAACAATATTCTCCTCCCCGCCTATTTCACGAATCAACCGGCTCATCAGTACATGGCGCGCGCTACCGTTCTTCTCGATCGCGTTGGTCTCTCGCATGCCGCACATATTGCAGCCGTTGATCTATCTGAAGGGCAGCGGCAACGAATCGCTATAGCCCGCGCGCTTCTTATCCGCCCGCGTCTGGTATTAGCTGACGAACCCACGGGAAATCTGGATGATGAATCCGCCCGGCGAGTTCTCAACCTACTGATTTCAGAAGTTCGTAGAGAACAGGGAACCCTCCTGATTGCCACGCATGACCGCCGCTGTCTGGATCTTGTTGAACGCAGCCTGTACCTGAATAACCGCACTATCTCCACGCACTCGTCGGATACATGATGATTCTCAGGAATATAGTATCTCTTGTCGGAGCGGGGTTCACATGGCGAAGAACGTCAACGTTAGCTCCCCTGTTTTCTGTAGCCATGGCCGCGGGAGCATCTCTCATACTTATGACACTTTTGTTCGGCCTGCGCCGTATTGCCGTGGGTGGCGTTCTGAGTTCACTTCCCATCACGCGACTGGTGGTTGGTCCGAAGCAATTTGATGTGTTGTTTTTCAGAATCGGCAGTACCGCAGGCTCTCTGAACGAATCTCTCATCGATACATTGGAGGACATTCCCGGCGTTGAAACCATTCTCCCTGAAATGATTTTAACAATGCCCACCAGTCTTATGGGAAATCTTATCGGTACATCATTTTCAAGCGATTGCGCAACGTACGGTGTTCCCGAAGAATTTTTCCCGGAAAATGAAAGGCCGGATGAGTTCAAACCGCTTTCGCCCGGAGAGGCCGTTCCCGTCATTTTAAGTTCCCAACTCGTTGAATTGTATAATACGGGATTCGCCGATGCGCAAAACCTGCCAGGTCTCTCCTCCAAGGCACTCATCGGACGCCATTTCCAGCTGTTTATTGGAACTTCCAGTTTCTTTCCCGCGCCCCCCGGCACAAAAATTAAAACAGTCAGATGCCGTATAGTTGGTGTTTCCGATTTGGTGTCCGTTACGGGCGTAACCGTACCGGAGTCTTACGTGAGACAATGGCATGACTGGTACTATGAGGGAGAAAAGGAGCCGAAATATGCTTCATTTCATCTCATTCTCCAGTCAAGTGATGTGGTTTCCGATGTACGCAAATCAGTCGAAACACTGGGTCTCCAATCCCGCAACTCCGGCGAGATAGCGGATAAGGTTGCCTTGCTCACGCGATACCTCTCTCTGGCAACCGGAATACTCATGATGGTATTTCTCTTGCTTGCGGGACTCGGTACCGCGCAGACACTTGGACTTGAAGTAACGTATCATTCTCAAAAAATCGGGCTGTACCGTGCACTCGGTGCGTCAAGAAGGGATATCACCCGCGTATATATTCTGCGAGCCTTGACCATCGGTATCGTCGGCGCATTCTGCGGAACACTGCCCGCTGTAGTTCTGCTCTCATCTGCGGAAACATGGATGGCCCGTATCTTCCCGTTTATCGGTCGATTACCTTCATCGCCGTTTCACGTATCCCCGGCCATACTGGCGATTGCCCTTATTCTCTCCACAGGTGCAAGTCTGGTAGCCGGATTTGGTCCCGCACGTCGCGCGTCTCGAGTGGAGCCCGTTATGGCTTTTCGTCAACGGGAAACATAATCATGCGGAAAAAGAGATTCCTACTTCCATCCCCCGTCGAAACGCGCATTCTCGATGAAACGATCGATTCGGCGTTTCGTACCAAACGCTTCGTATGCGAACTGGTACCATTGTCGTGCACCCCAGGACATTAAGCGTACCCCTGTACCGGTTCGGGCGCTTCCCGAAAAACCAAGACGCTTGAATATGTCTTCGATCCGAGCTACGAAACTCTTTCTGGCCGGCTTGAAACTGAGTGATTCAATGGTATTCATGTCACCCACGATCTCTATATCGTCTGAGCGCCAGACACCCAATCCACGTTCCGCGCACAGCCGTATATGTTCTATGTCAGCGGGATCGAAACCCATGAGACGAGATGCGACCGAATCCAGTGCAACCGGATCCCCCGACGCCAATATAAGTCCCACTTCTTTGGGCGTTCCGCTTTTCGGACCGTTTCCCTCCATGGCAATTACTGCATCCATGATATGGAGCGAACACGGTATACACTGGTGGAGCTGGGCGATCTTCCGCGGGAGATCTATGTGAAAACGTTCACGACCCGTTTCAAGAAACCCCCAGTAATTCTTCAGCGCACCGGATACCGTACTTCTGAAATGCGTTTTCATGACACAGAGATTAACGATCTGATGCGATGATATGATATCGGGAAGAAGTAGCCGTTCATCATCGATCTCAACCCCGTGATAAGGATGATGTGTCATGTTATGCCAGGTAACAGGCATTCCCTCAAATGTCTTTTTATACCCGGATACATCGAATGCCTTATCCGCGTTTGTGACAACTTGACTACTTTCGGCAAGTACGAGAGAATCGAACTGCTGGAGAAGCGTATGGCTTACCGCATGAGCCACCGCCGGAGATACGATTGAGCCGGGGAGAAGAAGATCATGGGTGAGATTTACTTTGATGCACACAGGGGTGCTACGGGTTATGACTGTCGTCCAGTCCACGGCATCCATTGCAGATCGTACAGCTTTATCGATGCCGCTATCAACCCGGTATATGGCTACAGATGAAGTCATTATGGACTCCCATCGATGAAATGATGGATTGCTAGTGGTATACATGAACCGTTATCGGATGACTCAACGGCAGAGATACATATGCACACCGTACTCTGTTTTCAAGTGTGATTCAAGGGTGTACCCTTGTCCGACAGGAATTCGCGAACTGTATTTGTTTGACTGATGAGAATGAATTCCATGACATCGACTATACTCGTAATAAAAACTCATGCACTGGGCGATGTTCTTCTGACTACTCCTTCGGTACACCGTCTGAGACGAGCCTTCCCACACGCACGTATACTCTATCTGACCACCAGGCAATGCGCGCCTCTCATTCGATCAAATCCGGATATCGACTCAATTATCACCATACCCGATCTGCGACCCGGAATAGCCATACTGAAATGCCTGTACCGCATCAGGCGGCATAATCCGGAATTAGCCGTGGTTTTCCAGTGCTCAAGGATTGCTCGTGCGGCAGCACGTATTGCCTGTGGTGGAAGAATCGTACATATGGATCGTAACCATCGGCCTGGAGATACTTCCTCATGTCCGTGGCCGCCACCATGGGATCATTACACCGGAGATGCATACCAGTGCCTTGTGGATCTCGTGACTTCCTCTGCCCCGTCAATCCCGCCTCAACCCCGGCTCTTCCCGTCAGAAATCGAAAAAGAGGAGGGGATGGTTCTTCTCCGAAGAAACGGATTGAAACGTGACACGTATCTTGTTATTGCTCCCGGTGGCGGAATGAATATCAGGGAGCATGTACCGGCTAAACTCTGGCCATCCGAACGATTCTCTTCTCTCGCATCCCGGTTGGAATCAATGTATCATGTGCCCGTGGTTCTGGTGGGCGCAGAAACAGATACGCTCATAACACAAAGAATAGCGTCTGAAGCAGATACCGGACTCATCGATCTTGGGGGCAAAACCTCCCTGACTGACCTGTCATCGCTGATTCGATCAGCCCGATGTGTCATTACAAACGATTCATTACCGTTACACCTCTCCGTGGCATTTTCCACACCGGTCATCGGTCTTTTTGGACCGACATCCGCCTCAAATTTCATTCCCTCTGGATCGTTGACTGCTATTGGTATAAGTTCTTCAGCACAATGTAGTCCTTGTTATGGCAATGAGATTTTTCCCGGCTGTCAACTGGATGATCCCATATGCATGAGCAGGATTACGGTTGACGAAGTAATATCCACCGTCGAAAGAATCATGAATAGTGATCAAAAAAACGGTGACTGATGACGCGAAGGAATGAGTAACGCATGAATCCGGTGTCTCGTGACATAATGAACATCTATTATCATGTGGCATCAACAGCCATGCATATATGCGGTGGAAACAGAACACAGATTCTGCGATTCGCGAGAATACTGGGATGTCTCCGAACATGGATCGGTTATATCGGGCCAAAAAAATCCAGACGCATCTTTATGGAGCATATTCATGATGCATTCCCCGATTTGAACGAATCAGCATGTCGTTCAATTCTCACGGAGTTTTGGTTTTATCATCAACTACGCTTTCTCGATCTCTTTTTCGTTGCACAGTCAAGTCACGCGACTCTCGGTGATTATCTGAGATTTGAGAACCTTTCGCATGTGGATTCAGCTCTTGCCGATACGCATGGCGCAATCGTTACGACATTGCATCTCGGAGATCCCCGCATATGCCATGTAGCCTTGGGTCACCGCGGGTATGATCTCCATCTTTTAAGCGCACGCTACGATGACTATGCCCCGCGAGCACGAACCGCACGACTCGATGCATCACGAAAATACCATCGAGTGAGTTTCCTCGATAAATCCCTCAGATGGATTTACCGGGATCTACAATCCGAAAAACTCGTTTTTATGGCTATCAGCGGATACGGCGGCGACAAGGGAATTCCCGCATCATTCCTCTCAAAGGAGCTGGTTTTCTCATCTGCGCCCGTGCGCATCGCCCGAATAACGGGACGTCCGATTATTCCGGCGGTTGATATAGTTGGTCCACAAGGCGTTCACACACTGAAGCTCTTTCCGCCTCTCCCTGCCCCCTCTCATTCATCTGAGGATGCGATCATATCGCGGGAACTCGTTCAAATATTCGAAACAGAGACCCGTTTATATCCGTCCCAGTTGGATTGGATCTGGTATGTGATCCGATCCCAGGAACATGCGGGCGAGGTTGCCGCGTATGAAGAGGGGCGCATACTGCGCTCCCGGGAATCAGAGATCACCCCATGAATGCACTTTTCCTGAATCCGCCATTTTTGCCTAAATTCTCCCGATCTCAACGCAGTCCGGCGGTTACAAGGAGCGGCACGTTATACTATCCGATGTGGCTCTCATATGCAGCCGCAACCACTGAACGATCCGGGCATGAGATACACCTCATCGACGCACCGGCAGCCGGTATTCAGGCGAACGATATATCGGGAATTGTACCATGGTCGCCGCAGCTCATCGTGCTGGAAACCTCCACTCCGAGTCTGAGAAACGATCTACGAGTCGCTGAACTACTGTCATCACAGTGGCCCGATTCACATATAACCATGGTTGGACCCCATGTTACCGCTCTCCCCGACGATGCACTGGAGTTCTCGTGCATCGACTCGGTCATGAGAGGTGAGTACGATAGTACGGCTCCTGATCTCGCCGATAGTATCGATGGCGGCACATCTATCGAAAACGTGAATGGTTTGAGCTGGTCATCCGGAAATGAGATCATTCACAACGCCGACAGGGCTTATATCAACGATCTTGATACCCTTCCTTTTGTGTCGCGAATATACCGCCGTTTCCTCAATCCTGAGGATTACTTCAATCCGAACGCACTCTACCCCATGGTAACCATAGTCAGTGGGAGAGGGTGTCCGTACGGGTGCAGTTTTTGCGTATATCCCCATACCATGACGGGATTGAAACCTCGATTACGTTCAACTACAAATGTCGTCGATGAAATTGAAGAGATAATCCAGTCTTTCCCCGGCATTCGCTCCATCTTTTTCGAGGATGATACGCTCACGTCGGTGAAACATCATGCCCGTGAATTGAGCAGCGAAATGATTCGGAGGGGAATTACAATAAGTTGGACCGCAAATGCGCGGGCGGATGTTGACGCGGAAACATTGACCATTATGAGCAGAGCGAATCTTCGTTGCCTCTGTGTGGGTTTTGAAAGCGCATCTGAGGCTATACTCTCAGATATGAAGAAACGACTCCGACCGTCGGACGCACTGCGCTTCATGAAGGACGCCCGTGCGGCGGGAGTTTTAGTTCACGGGTGCTTCATGGTTGGCATGCCGGGTGAAACGATTGAAACAATGAATGCCACCCTTGATTGGGCGATTCGTCTTAATCCGGATACCGCTCAATTCTATCCACTCATGGTATATCCGGGATCCCCGGCATATGATCAGCTACGTCAATCCGGGCATCTGACAACCGATGATTATTCGGAGTGGCTGTCCCCTGAAGGATACCATACTGCAATTACAAGAACTGATTCGCTTTCCCCCGGGGATCTCGTTCGTTTTTGCGGTAAGGCACGCCGGCGATTTTATTTACGGCCAAGATATATTCTTCGAAAACTGGTCCAGGCATGGAATGACGAGGGTGAGCGCATAAGGATCCTGCGGGCATTCAACACGTTCTGGCGGCATATCTTCTCATGATTCTATCCGCCGTAGTTTGAGACAGTATACCATGAAATATCGTTACAGCATTGTTATACCCGCTCGAAATGCCCAAGCCACAATTGAATACACCCTCGAAGCACTCGTCTCGCAATCCGTCCCCCGGTCATTCTATGAGATAATCGTCGTCGACGACGGCTCCGACGACCAGACAGCCGATCGATCACGAGCATACGCCGATACGGTTATTCAGCAGAGCCATGCGGGACCGGCGGCGGCGAGGAATCGGGGTGTTGACGCGTCAGACGGCGAAATAATAGTGTTCACTGATAGCGACTGCATACCTCAGGAAAACTGGCTGGAACGGTTGACTGAACCATTCTCAAACCCGGACGTCGTTGCGGTTAAAGGCGCATATAAGACATCACAACGAGGTATCGTTCCACGATTCGCCCAGATCGAGTTCGAAGAAAGATACACGAAGCTCAGACGGTACGACCGGATAGACTTTGTGGATACCTACTCCGCAGCAGTACGAAGATCTGCTTTTATTGAGATAGGAGGATTCGATCCGCGTTTCCCGAAAGCGGACAACGAGGATGTTGATTTTTCCTATAAACTCGCCGCTCGTGGATATCTGATGAAGTTCATCCCTGAAGCGATAGTACATCACCGGCACCCGCGGTCAATCGGTACCTATCTGCGAACCAAATTCAAACGGGCATACTGGCGGGCTATGGTGTACAGACGCCATCCCGCAAAACTTCTCGCTGACAGCTATACTCCACAGTTGCTTAAACTTCAAACATGTATCGCCCTTTTTATTCCGGTCAGTCTCATCATGGGCATCTTCATTTCCGTCTTCCGATGGCTCTTTCTTATTCTTTTATGTGCCTATTTACTGAGCTCGATACCACTGATCAGAACGGCAATCCGATTCGACCGGCGAATCTGGCTCATGGCACTTCCTATGGCGTTTCTCCGGGGTCTGGCTTTGGCTCTCGGAGCCATTGTCGGCGGCCTTTCCCATCGGCATAAGGACCTCCTCATCCCTACACTCCTGGTGGGTGCGGATATACTTGCACTCATAGGTGCATTACTCTGCGCGTTTTACCTTCGCGCAGGGCTGTTACAGGATATATTCACACCGTTCGTGCACGATCTTCGTACGTATCTCACGCCCCTACCCCTCGTACTCATTCTCTGGTTGGGATCATTTGCGTATCTGAACCTCTACGCGACACGCGTTCATACAACGCCGTTCATTGAATTCCTGAATGTGCTCAAAGCATCCATACTTTCTCTTCTGCTCCTCATGTCGTTTTCATTTCTCACCAAATTCGATTACAGCAGATTCCTCGTACTGTTTTTCTTTTTCTCGGTGGTTCCCTTCACGGTACTTTTCAGATCCGGTGTCCGTACTATTCAAAAACGACTGCTGCGCGGAGGATATCGAACGGTACGGTGTCTTATTGTCGGTACGGGAGAAACCGCCAACGCACTCATCAAACATCTTTCCGCCATGTCATTTCTCGGATATAAGACAGTTGGCAGGGTGGGTCCGAAACCTGACGATCTGCATGATGACATACCGTGGATCGGCCCCAATGTTGATATTGGGACACTCATTACCAGATACGGCATCGACGAAGTATATCTTGCCGATATGAGTCTATCTCCTGTTGAAACCATGGCTCTGGCGGTTTCGTGCGATTCAGCCGGAGCATCATGCAAGGTACTGTCCGGTTTTTCACAGATGCTTGACGATAGAAAAGAATTAGGGGACATGACACATATCCCCATGGTCGACCTCAGCAAAGCACGTTTCGGTTTGATTCAATCAGCCTTAAAACGCATGATGGACCTTCTCATTGCATCGATATTATTTCTTGGCGGAAGTCCGTTTCTCCTGAGCGGTCTGATACTTGTCCGTATAAAACATCGGGGACCTCTCTTCGCAGCGGAGGATCGAGTGGGAATCGGAGGACATATTTTCCACACGTACCGACTATCCATCGCCGGTAATGATATAATAAGTCTATTGCTGCTGAAGAGCGGACTCGATAGGTTGCCACGACTGATCGCTGTATTACGAGGAGAAATGAGTCTCGTGGGAACACGCGGCGAACCTCCGGAAGCCGTTGCCGATAATCCGCCATGGGAACGTCTTTTTCTTGAAGTAAAACCGGGACTAAGCGGACTCTGGCTCGTCGGTCGAGCGGGCGATCTTCCTATTGCATCGGATGAAGAGTACGATTTCTATTACTTGCGGAATCGATCATTGCTGCTTGATATCGTCATACTCATCCGAACCCTTCCCGCTCTGTGGAGAACAGAGCGAATGGTGGATTGAACATGACGCGAAACAATACAATTCATGGATCATTATTCGCTAACGCGTCGGAGTGGCCCGATCGTGTAGCACTGCTATGGGAGTCACATCGTGTCACATGGGAAGAGCTTTCTGTGGAAACACGTAAGGTCGCGTATCTCATGGATGATTCCACTCCGGGTCCAGGCGTACTTGTCGGCACATGGGGCAGTTCGGCACCGCTTCATATGATCGCCCTGCTCGCGGCAGGTCTCGCCGGATATACCCATGTTCCCCTGAATCCTCGATGGTCACGGTCCTTTCTTAAATCGATCACGAGGAACATATCCCTTGTACTCACCGATGGCAGACTCCCATTCCCGGAAAATCTCGGGCATCTTCCTGTTCGTACATGGAATCTCGATTCCCCGGAACTCGAGATATACGAAGGGAATGAGCCGCCTGAAGACACAGATCCCGAACTTCCGGTTGCCGTTGATTTTACCCGCGGTGCTCTTCATTCCAGACCGCGGGGATGTTTCCTTACGCATGACATGATCCTCGCGAATGCCCACGCGACATCTCAAGCCATGAATCTCGAGTTCACCGACACAATAGCATTCCTGTTCCCCGGCTGGTTGCATCCGAATGAATTGATCGGAAAAAGCCTGACGACCGGATGCAAGAGCATGGTTATTGATTTTCCCTACCCGAAAACGGTGTTATCTGCCTTGAACCGTAATCCGGCTACATGGATTATTTCCGGTCCTCGAGTCATGGAAAGTCTTCTTCCATTTCGTGATCGTCTTGTTGATACATGCAGAAAAACCCGCTCATTGATGTTGGTTGGTGATTATCCGAGTCCTCACCTCGTTTCCGCATTGGAAACTACCCCGATTCACTCACTTCACAATGGCTGGGCATCTGCAGAAACAGCAGGCGTCGCCCTCATCGGTGAGATTGATTCGCGCACCACCGATAAAATCGGTTTTCCGTGCCCCGGCTATGAGATATCGATTCGGAGTGCCGCCGATTCGCGAGATGGTGAACTACTCATCAGAGGAAGCGGCGTATGCCAATCCTATCTTGATAATTCCCCCGTTCGCGGACCTGAGGGATGGTTTGATTCCGGCGATATGGTTCGATTGTTGAAAGACGATAGTCTCAGACTCATGGGTCGACCGGGGGAAGCATGGATTCGAGCCGGGAAACGCGTACCTTTGAGACAGATTGAATCCACATTGGAACGTGTTCAAGGTGTGCATGAAGTAGTGGCGATGTTGGGAAGCAACGGATCCGGTTCTCTTTCAATAACAATCGAACTTGATGACGAATCGATTTCTCTGTCAAAGCTGATTCGAAGACTTCAACAGATGTTCGGTAGTCAGGAACTTCCCGATATCAGAATAGTTGGATCTCTTCCCCGCTTCGGAGACGGGAGGACCGATAGATCAGCTCTGAAAAAACGCCCGGATAGAGGACTCGATTTAGAATCCATAGATCGCCGGATTTTGAAGCTTATGAACCAACGCGCAACACTCCTGCATAGTCAGACAGACGATTCATGCAATACATTTTCTCATGATGAAGCCGTCATCATGAGACTCCTGGGACACAATGCCGGCCCTTTATACGATGATTCAGTTGAAGAGATCTTCCGTTCAATTATTGATCACTGCAGGCGATTACAATGAAGAAATGCTCGATTCTAGAATCTCTCAGAGAGACGTTTGGTATCCCCGTTGACGATCCGCTTATAATCGCTGGTCCGTGCGCGGTGGAAAACCGGGAAATGTTCGAGGAAACAGCCATTGTGCTGAAGGAATGCGGTATTCGCCTGATGAGAGCGGCAATTTTCAAACCACGGACTTCACCGTTCAGTTTTCAGGGAATCGGCATTGAGGGCCTTGAACTGCTCAATCACATTCGTCAGGAATACGGGCTTGGATTGGTCTCAGAAGCCATGGAGATATCCCACCTGGAGATTCTCCATGATTCAGTTGATTTGCTACAGATCGGCACGAGAAACATGCACAATTATTCTCTGTTACATGCAGTGGGAAATCAGCAAATACCCGTTATCCTCAAACGAGGATTCATGGCCGATAGTAAGGAATTTTTCCTTGCGGCAGAGTATATCCGTAAAGGTGGCAATGAGAACGTACTCCTCTGCGAACGAGGTATACGAACGTTCGAGAGTTCGACTCGTAATACGCTTGATCTGAATATCGTGCCGATCACACATATTACCACCGATCTCCCTATAATTGTTGATCCATCACATGGGACGGGACGTTCCGACATCGTCATCCCCATGGCTCGTGCCGCTATTGCGGCAGGGGCCGATGGGTTGATGGTGGAAGTTCACCCCAATCCGGCAAAAGCTCTTTCCGATGGTCTGCAATCTCTGGATTTTAAAAGTTTCATCCGCCTGGTGAACGACGTTCGAAAAATGTGGCGCGCCGTACATAACACTGCCACACCTGCGTAACTGTATTCTTTATTTAATTAGTCGATAAAAAGGCTTTCCAGGCAGCTCCGGATTGTTTTGAAGGGAATACCTCTTCGTATCACGGCACGACCGAGCGAAGTGGGAAGTACAACCGTGAA
>Ga0180434_10004934_pt1 | contig 15972 bp, 9 predicted proteins | sample SS_ome_7_FD_132453 | JGI IMG/M metagenome (GOLD analysis project Ga0180434, IMG submission 132453) | Hypersaline lake sediment archaeal communities from the Salton Sea, California, USA - SS_1_D_2 metaG | ecosystem: Environmental > Aquatic > Non-marine Saline and Alkaline > Hypersaline > Sediment...
ACTTGCTCTCATCCTTCTTTTAGCTGGCACGGCATGGTCGGATGAACTCATCGTAGACGTCGAGTTCGGCATCCCCCGAGTGGAACGGACCGCCGACGGCGATGTCGTCACCCTCGAAGACTGCGAGACTATTGCGCATGTGGGAGAACCGTTGCTTCCCGCTCACGGAGTATCGGTTGTTTTACCGCCCGGGCATGCCATAGCCCGTATTGATGTGGAGGCCGATAGCCCCTCACATTTGGGCGACGGGTACACCCTGGCGGTGACCCAGCGCCAATATCCGCTCTCCTATGACGGCCCGTATGAAACCGTCTCCCTGAAGGACGAAATCAGAGATTCATCGGCGCCGTTTCCCGCGTACGACTATGCCAACCAGGCGGTTCACTTTCTTTCAGGCCATGGTATGGGGACTTTTTCTCTCCACCCGGTGAAGTATATCCCCGAGACAGGAACGATTTTCTATCATTCATCCATGCGAGTCAGGGTCCATACTGAAAGCAACTCCCTGGCTCAGACCGCATATATGGAAAACTTCAGGGGGAATGAGACGGATCGGCTACGCGTGGAACGGGCCACAGCACATCAATCGGCTCTGAGTGCATATCCTGCACCCAAGGATCGTTACACTGACTACGACATGCTGCTCATCACCACGAATACATTTCTTTCCGGTTTTGATGAATATATCGAGTACAAGACCGTTCGAGGCTGGCGTATTCTTACGGAGACTGTTTCGGACATTTATGCCTCCTATACCGGCCAGGACAATCAGGAGAAGATCAGGAACTGCATCATTGATCATTACCAGAACGACGGTATTGAATACGTATTGCTCGGAGGTGATGACGAACTTATTCCTCATCGGGGTTTCTGGGATGATGCCGGCGGATGGGAGAACGAGTATGACGTCGCGGCTGACCTCTATTACGCCGGTCTGGACGGAAATTGGAACACCGACGGTGACACCAAATGGGGCGAAGCGGGCGAGGATGACCTCGTGGCAGAAGTCTTCGTCGGCCGTGTCTGTATCGATAATGCCGTTGAACTGCAGACATTCACGGACAAAACCATCATGTATGAAGACAGTCCGGTAGTCGCAGAATGCGACGAAGCGCTCATGGTTGGAGAACTTCTCTGGTCGTCTTCCGGTACATATGCAAAGATGTATAAGGAAGAGATCAGACTCGGCGCGGACACGTGGGGTTACACCACTGTTGGCTTTCCCAACCCCGCCCAGGTGGATGTACTCTATGACCAGGACGGAACCTGGAGTGCCACCGGCGACCTGTTCCCGAAACTCAACGCCGGGGTTCACTTCGTGAATCATCTCGGTCACTCCGATGTCGAGTACATGATGAAGTTCTACAACTCCAGCGTGAATACCACAAACATGACCAATAACGGGGTCAATCACTCATTCTACATTACTTACAGTCAGGGCTGCTACTGCGGATCCTTCGATAACCGGAACTCCTACGGCAGTTATGAAAGCGACTGCATAAACGAAGCCATGACACTTCAGATCCCCACCGGTTCCGTGGCCGCTATTGCAAACTCCCGGTACGGGTGGGGATCCCACGGCAATACCGACGGATCGAGCCAATACTTCGACCGGCAGTTCTTCGATGCCATATTCGGTGAAGGCATCACCACGATCGGTTGGGCCAATCAGGACTCCAAGGAAGACAATATCTGGTCCGTAGATTACGCACAGAATCGCTGGTGTTACTACCAACTCACGGTATTCGGTGATCCGACGCTTGACATGTGGACCGCAGAACCCACTGCCATGGCAGTGAATCATCCTTCGGCATATATCATCGGTGAGGCCAGTTTTCAGGTTTCGGCTTCGGGTGTTGAAGGTGCGCGCGTTGCTCTTTCCATGGATGGAGTCCTCTATGGTGTAGGATTCACCGATGCCACGGGTACGGCGGTTGTAACGTTCGATTCTCCTCCCACTACACCGGGAACCATGGACGTCTATGTTACCGCCCACGATCGTCTCACCCACCACAGCACGACCACCGTTGCTCCGGCCACCGGTGCCTATATCGTCTACCGCGATCATGCCATCGATGACGACCAGAACGGCTCGAGCTCCGGCGATAATGACGGGGAAATCGAACTTTCCGAAACCGTTGAATTCGGACTGCAACTCGATAATGTGGGAAGTCAAGCCGCCTACGGTGTAACCGCGGTCCTTGCCACGACATCTCCCTATGTGACCATGATCACCGACACACAGAACTTCGGCGACATGGCCTCCGGAGCACAGGTCTGGGCGCCCTCGGATTATGTATTCGAAATCGGGAATGCGTGTCCGGACCAGACCGTCGTCCAATTCGAGGTTCAGGCCAATGCCGGCGCCGACGAGTGGAACTCATGGGTTTCAGTCATTGTAAGTGCGCCTGTTCTCGATCTCCAGAGTTTTTCGGTAACCGAGATTTCCGGGGATGGAGACGGTAAACCCGATCCCGGTGAAACCATCGGCATCGATCCGGTGGTGATCAACACAGGGAACGGTAATGCCTGGAACGTCAACAGTGTTCTTACCACCGCAAGCGGCTATGCAACGGTCCAAACCGGCAGTTCCGGGTACGGGAACATCGACCCGTCAGGTACGGCCGGTCCGGCTTCCCAACTTACCGTACTATTCGACGCGGGAACGCCGGATGCTGAACTCGTTGAATTCGATCTCGATATGACCTGTGACGGTGGTTACAGCAGTTCCGCATCATTCACCATATGCGTGGGACAAAAACCGCTTCTTTTCGTGGACACCGACAACGAAAATACAGAGGATCGGATTACTACTGCTTTGAATAACCTCGGTGAGTCCTACGATACCTGGCTCTGGTACAATGCCGGCTCCCCGGGCCTGAATGAACTCTACCGCTACGAGACCATTATATGGGCATGCGGGGATCAGAATTCGTCAACGGGGACGGCACAGGACCGGGCTGACCTCGCTACGTATCTCGACAACGGTGGTGCGTTGCTCTTCTCGGCGGAAAACTATCTTTCCAGTTACTCGGGTGATTCGTTCACCACGGAGTATCTGCACATCGATTCCTATGAAACGAATGTTTCGGTGTACGACAATGCGGTTGGTGAGAGCGGTGACCCCATAGGAGACGGCCTGACGGTAACGCTGTCATATCACAGCGACCTTTCGGAGTATCCTGATAAGGTGGAACCCGATGCCCAATCAGCAACGGTATTCCGCGCGTCCGGTACCAACGAATCCTGCGTTATTCGGTATCCGGCGACCGGAACCGCCGCGTATCGTGTACTGTTCTTCGGAGCTCCGCTCGAAGCTTTCTCGGCATCGGGTACGGGAAACAACACTATTCAGGGTGTTTTGCAGCGATCCCTGGCGTGGCTCAGAGGATCGAGCGATTTCGAGGCGCCTACTTCTCCGCCCTGGGTGAATCTTGCCTCGGACGGAACGCTCTCATGGGGTGTATCCACGGATAATACCGGAGTCACGGGATATCGAATTTACAGGCATACGGATCCATTCTTCGATGTTGATGGTTTGTCCTGGATTCGAGAGACCACGGAGACGAGTTCGGCATTTCCGGGGAGCATGGGCAATCCGGAAATCAATTACTACTTCGTGGTTACTGCGTGTGACGGTGCCGGAAATGAATCCGATCCATCGCTGGTTGCAGGTGAGTACGACTGGGGAATGGAAAACGGTACTCCCTAAATTGGTAGGGTTGTTACCGAATCGATTATGAATACAATGAATATCGCCCGGTCTCGGTATACCGGGCGATATTCAGTTGCCTGCCTGTACATTATTTTACCCCCGCGGAACAGCACATGAGACCACGAATAGCGATCCCCCTTGCACCAGGATACGAAGAGACTGAAGCCCTCTCCCCTGCAGATGTTCTCTCGCGGGCGGGGATAGAAGTTGTTCTCTGCCATATGCCGGGTGAATCGCCGCGAGTTAAGGGAAGCCATGGATTTATTCTGGAGTCTAATACAGCCATCGATTCCCTGGATGCATCCGAACTTGCCGGGATCTGTATACCCGGTGGCATGCCCGGGACCAGGAACCTCCTTCGAAGTGCACCACTTTTGGAACTCATACTGAGTCTTCATAAACGGAGAGCATGGATCGCAGCCATATGCGCCGCCCCAATCGTTCTCCACGAAGCAGGCATCCTCTCGGAAAAGCGTATAACGTCTCATCCTTCCGTGCAAAATGAACTCATCGGCGTAGAATATTCGGAGCGGCCCGTGGTCATAGACGAGCCGATAATCTCCAGTCGGGGACCGGGAACCGCGCTTTTATTCGGTCTCACTGTTGTGGCGGCGGTTAAGACCGTAGCCGTGGCGGTAGATCTTGCAAAAAAGATGATAATCGATATTCCTCCAGCGGTCATGGAGGAGTGGATAAACGAAGTACATCACTCGGCTTGAACTCATGAGTCCTCTCATTATACTCGCGACCCTGGTCATTATTTTCGTGATATTCGGCGTCATGGAAAAACGAAAGCATAACCGGTCTTTGTCATCAATTCCCATACGCATTCATATCAATGGAACCCGAGGGAAAAGCAGCGTAACCAGACTCGTTGCCGCAGGTCTGAGGGCGGGGGGAATTCCTACAATAGCCAAGACAACGGGATCAGCGGCACGGATGATCTGGGAGGACGGGAGCGAAACCCCGGTAGAACGGTTCGGTCCTCCGTCCATTCGTGAACAGATCTCCGTAGTGAACAAAGCAGCGGAGCGAGGCGCAAAAGCGCTGGTGGTTGAATGTATGGCTCTTCAACCGGATTATCAGTTTTTCACCGAACACCGATTCGTACGTTCAACACACGGCGTTATTACCAATGTCCGGGCGGACCATCTCGACGTTATGGGCCCAACGGAGCTGCATGTGGCAGCCGCGCTTTCGAATTCGATTCCACGCAATTCTAAATGCTATACCACGGAGGAACGAAATGTAAAACCGCTCCGTTGGGTTGCCCGCAAACTGGGAACCGAATTGTGCGTTGTCCCGGTCTCGGATCAAGATCGGGAGGATGCCGGCCGGTTTTCCTACATCGAACATCCTGAAAACATCGCCATAGCGCTCTCGATCTGTGAGGATATCGGTATAGATCGTTCCACGGCACTCTCCGGCATGCTCGAATCAACACCCGATATTGGAGCCCTCAAGATATGGGAGATCCATTTCTTCGATAACCGCCTCTATTTTGTCAATGCGTTGGCGGCAAATGATCCGGAGTCAACGCTCCTTGCAGTGGAGCGTGCTAAAACGGCGGTTTCTTCGGAAATTCGAACCATTGTTTTATTCAATAATCGGGGTGACCGACTATCGCGTGCCAAGCAGTTCGGCGATTTTCTTGCCACCGATCTCAATGCTGATCACAATGTCCTCATCGGTGACGTGACAAAAGCCGTTGAAGATGAAGCGATACGTGCCGGATTACCGGCAATGAAGATAACAAATCTGGGACAGGCTCGCCCTCCTGAGATATTCGAAAAGGTACTTGACCTTGTCGATGAAACAGCACTCGTTGTAGCGATTGGAAATCTAGGGGGGTTGGGTGGTTCAGTGGCAGCGTATTTTCAACACAGGGGGAAGCCGCTTGGTTCTGGAATCAGTGGGCCTCGGTCTCATAATTAGTTTGCTCTTTTCGGAGTTTTTCGGACTAGCGGCAGGCGGACTGGTCGTTCCCGGCTATGTAGCCCTGTACCTCGACCGTCCGCTTGCGGTGGCGACGACTATAGGTGCCAGTCTTCTTACACTCAGCATCATCCGTTTCCTTTCATACTTCATGTTCATATTCGGTAGACGACGAATGGTTCTTACTATAATTTTCGGATTCATAACGGGCTGGGGGCTCCGTCTCTTCGGACAGATTGAGATAGCCAACTTCCCGCTTGATTTTGCACCGGTCGGTCTCATCATTCCCGGTTTGCTCGCGAACTGGCTGGACAAGCAGGGAGTTGTCCCTACACTGGCAACCCTGTTGATCGCAGCGGTGCTGGTCAGACTCCTCCTCATTATAATATCCGGCGGTGGTTTTTTCGGGCTCGAGGCGCCACTGGTATGAGCGGTTACCGAACAGTTTCCCACAGAGTATTACTGGTTCTCGCCGTGGTGGCTATCGGATGCTTCGCCATTGCTCAGAATGCGAAAGTCGTTATCCGAAGCGATACCTACCGTGAAAAACTGCGTGCCAGTCGACTTACACAACTATCCATGCAGGCCATCCGTGATGAGCGGTTTCCGAAACGTTCCGAGATAGATCTCGTAAACGATCCCCATGCCACTGGAATGATAGGACAGGAATACACGCTGATTACCACCGACCGGGGTGTTATCCGTTCGAAACTCACGTCGACGAATCCGAATTTCGGTGCCGTTATGGTTGAGTTGCTGACGAAAGCGGGACTCAGCCCGGGCGATGTCATTGCCGCGTCATTGACCGGTTCGTTTCCCGGACTCAATATCGCATTTTATGCTGCATGCGATGTTCTCGAACTCAAACCATTGGCCATAACGAGCGCCGGCGCTTCCACCTGGGGCGCAAATGATCCCATGTTTACCTGGCTGGATATGGAGGATCTCCTTCATCAGAAGGGTCTTATCAGAACAAAATCCATCGCCGCCTCCATTGGCGGAGGCGAAGACAAAGGGAGAGGATTGAGCCGTCTCGGTCGCCGGTATATAGAGGAATCCATTGAGCGAAACGGTATTCCAATGATACGTGAGGCTACCCTGGAGGAGTCAATTTCCAAACGTATGGAAATCCTCTATGATCACGCCGGTGACCAGTCCATTAAAGCCGTAATTAATATCGGCGGCGGTGTTGCCAGCCTCGGTGCAAGCATAAACGGAAAGCTTATTCCGTCCGGTCTGTCGATGTCATTGGCCAGAAGGAACTTCCCGGTCAAGGGAACGACACTTCTCCTTGCCGAGCGTGGTATTCCGGTGATTCATGTGCTCCGGGTGCAGACATTGGCGAAACGATACGGTCTTCCCGCCCCGCCCGGACCCGATCCCGAAATAGGCGTCGGACCCATATACTTCACAGAACGCTTGAACGGAGCCGTCGCAGGCCTTTTACTGTTCGTTCTCGGACTACTATTACTCATTACAATTCGGGTTGATCTGGCTCACAGCCTGCTCCGCAAGACCAGCACTGGACCCACAATCCGTGGAGGTGAGATGTGAGTCGCCGCATCTTGGTCGCTACACTGCTCATGTTCTGCACCGCTGTTTCGATTTATGGAAAGGACTGGAATTTTCTCAGAAGTCCCAATGAAGAAACAGAACGACTGACCGTTCTCGTGAAAGGGCATGACCGTACCTATTATCAAGCGAACGATCTTTCTCTTACGGTCACGGGCCCCGGTTATATCAAATTGTATACCCGGTGGATCGGTCCACGGCCTGCGGAGCGTGATACGACATACCAGATCACGGTCAATGTAGGGAGAAAGAGACATACGAAGCGACTCAGAACAACCCGATCTGCGGTGGCCGGGATACCACGGAGCGGCCTTTGGGTGGGAAAAAGCAGAACAGTGACACTCCCTCTGCCCAGTTCAACCGTTACCGTAAAAACCGCGTCGATGAGTGACAATGTCTTTATCAGGCCTTTTTTCTCCAAGAAAAAAGCCAGTTTGGGTAATCTCCGTTCGATGAGTCCCGATACATACAGTGATGTGGTACTCCTGGTCTTACGGGAACGGGAACGGAAATACTTTCGTACAACAGTAGATCAACCGGTAGAACTCGATATTATCGGTCCCACAACACTGGTTATCTACTCACGGTTAGAGTTTACCTATGACATGAAAGGATTGCAGAACTTCGGAATACAGATATGGGAGAACGATGCGCTGCTCCATTCCTACGCATGGAGCACAAGCAGATCGGATGTAACCCGGTACCTCGATCGGGATGATCTCGTACCGTCGCCCGGTCAGAAGATCATCGTTCACGTGCCTCGCGGGGAACATCGGTGGACATTCAAACCTTCAAGCAGTATGAAAAACATGTTGCTCCGATTTCTCATCCCGGAGCGCGATCTTTAGTCAATTACCTGACAAATCACCCTACGCGATCAATCAATCGAATTGATAAGGAGTTGAGAAAGGAGAATCGAGATTGAAAAAACGCCTGTTACTCCTAATCGCGCTTTCCATGGCTATCATGGTGGTGCAAGCGGATGCGAAGTCCAAGAAAAAATCACGTTCCTATTCAATCAGACTCGAGACTGGATTCTCTACTACATACGATGACAATGTCTACCGACGAACTGATGATGAACGGGATGAGTTTCCCACCTCAATCATGGAAGGAAAATGGGACCGTATTCACACGCTCGATGATTTCATCGTCGGTCAATGGATTGATGTAGAGTATCGACGTTCTGAAACCCGTGTAACCGCCCGGGCAAAGCAGACTAACTACTGGCAAAATCCAGCAAAGACATTCCATTATTACGGACTGAACGTACGGCAAAAACTCGCGCCGTGGACCTATGCCTATCTCGATTATCGATACATACCGCGTTACTATATCAGACAAATCTATGATGATGATACCCGTGATCATGAGGCGTATGATTATGCGAAACACCGCCTCGCTTTTGACTTGAGAAGAAGCTTTCTCAAGCGCGGAGCACTTTCCATTCGGATTCACGGGCGATATGAACACGAAGATTATACGGATAATTTCGACGAATACGATTTCAACGCCTATGCCACTGAAGGCGAAATCGGCTATGATATAACACGTGATCTCGAAATTGGTTTTGAAGCCCTCTACCGTGAAGTGCATACCAAAGGTTACGACGAGCCCGATGAGACCGCGGACGACAACGATGACTCCGATGGATCATATGAGGAAAACACGTTTGAATTGAAGCTGTCATACGACCTCCCCTTTAAAATGTTCGGTCGTACACCCTCACTTCGTCTGAGCGGTTCCAAAAATAAGAAGGTATACACCGCGGACGAAAGCCCGTGGGAAGATCCGTATCACGCGGGACGAGAAGATAGTAAGTATGCAATCGGAGCCGGGATGCGTCTCGGTCTGGGGCACGGCGTTTCCACGAGCCTCAGCTACAAGTGGCAGCAACGTGAGGTGGACTCATTTGCCAAAGATGATCTGGGCGATGAGAAGGATTTCACCAGCAATACCATAGGCATGCAGGTTAGCGTCACTCAAGACATCCTGAAATAGATCGGGGGAATAGATATCATGAAAAAACTCTCTCTACTCTTCGTTACACTTCTCATTTTCTCGGCATGCGCCGATCGCGAAGGCATAACCGAACCCGGCGACGCATTTTACAAAGTTGCCGAAATTGAAACCGTCGGCCCGGTAAACGATCTGGAACTGAGAAACGGACATATCTATGCGGCCACCGGGGAACTCGGCATGAAAGTCATCTCGGTAAATGATCCCGAGAATCCGATGATTCTTGGAGAGTACGATCCCCAGAACGGATACTCAAAAGGTATAACCGTACTGGAAAAAGGCGCACGCACATTTGCATTCGTCGCAGCGGGATCTTATCTCGGTGTCTACATCGTCGATGTAACGAATCCCGCTGAACCCGGATGGTGGGGAGCCATCGGGGGAGGCGTGACCGATGTTGTGGAATCCATCGAAGATGTAGCTGTCGTGGATACCATGTTATACGTGGCCGACCGTTCCGGCGGGCTCGCCAGTTTCGAGATCGAGGACATCGAGGAAGTACCGGATCCACATCTCGATCACCGGCTCCGTACACGCGGATATGCCCGTGGTCTCGCTATACGAGACAGCATCATATACGTCGCAGTGGGGGAAGCCGGACTTTCCACCGTCCGCCACGATCCGGAGAAAACGTCCGGTGTCCTGGAAGAACTGGGAACCGCGGACACACCGGATTTCGCCCGGGATATTGTCGTCTCCGAAGATCTCATTGCATTCGTGGCCGATGAAGATTACGGCATATACGTATTCGATGTTTCCGATCCGTGGAATCCCGTGGAATTGGGTTCCAGGGAAACACCCGGCGAGGCAAGGAAATTGTTTCTCCACGGCGATCGGCTCCTTGTAGCAGATGCATGGGAAGGCCTCACTGTTCTCGACGTTTCCAGACCCGATCGTCCCGAGATAGCGGGGCAGTACATCATTGACGGAGCAAGTTCGGTAACCGCCGATGATACCTATATATACCTCGGTACCGAGCATAACGGTCTCTTGATTCTTGAATGGTGACCTCGTCACCTCTCGGAGGTGTTATATGAAGCGGACAATGATTTTCATCCTTCTTCTCCTTCTGATACCAGCCATTATCGGCGCGTGGGAACAGAATCAACGCTTCTGGTCGATGCCATGGTCATGGAAAGGCCCTGTTCCCAATGCGAGGATAGGCTATTCGATATCCGCCGGTGGCGATCTCAATCATGACGGCATAGCCGATATTGCTTTTTCTGCTCCGTTCGATTCCAGCGGCGGATCGGAGCTGGGGACCATATATGTGGCCGCGGGAAACAGCGATGGCTGGCATCCCGAGCAGGATGTCACCACCGCCACCGTAGCGAGTTTCAAAGGCGAAGCTTCCGGGGATCATCCCGGCTGGTCGGTTGCCATTGTTCCCAGTATCAACGGTGATACCTATGATGACCTCATCATCGGCGCTCCCGACAATGATGAAGCACAGACGGATGCGGGAAAAATCTATATATTCTTTGGTGATAATACCTGGTGGGGGCATGGCATTTCGCTACTATCGGCAGATGCCTCATTCACCGGAGAAGACAGCCTTCACAAGGCCGGTCATGTAGTTGCTTCAGCAGGAGACGTGAACAACGATGGCAAAAACGATCTGCTCATCGGTGCCCCCTTTGCAGAAAGCGGGCGTGTCTATCTCATCCTGGGAAAGAATGCGGGATGGAATAATTCCGTCTCTCTGAGTTCTGCTGACGCGATTTTTATCGGTGAAAACGACCAGTTCAACTTAACACGAGCCGGATTTTCCATCTCCGGTGTCGCGGATCTAAACGGCGACAACAGAGATGAGATTCTCATCGGCGCACCAAAATACACTCCCGATTTCAGTACGATGTTCATCGGGAAAGCCTATCTGATACTGGGGAAGATGACAGGCTGGTCCCAAAACGACACGCTTTTTAATGCTGACTACTCTTTCATCGGTTCGGAGCCCGGTGACGAACTTGGTACAACGGTAGCCTATGCCGGTGATATCGATGACGATAATACGGGTGATTTCCTTGTATCATCTCCTGTGGGTACAGGCAATGTATATGCGTTTCTCGGAACATCCGTGGGATCCTGGGGAGACGACACTCCCGTTACCAGTGCAGATGTTCGTCTGATAGGAGCAAGCGCATCCACCGGTGACGCCATGGCGATGCTTGGAGATGTTGATGGTGACGGGATTGATGATTTCGGAATCGGAGCTCCGGATTTCGGCGCGGGTTACGGCAAGGCGTATGCGATTTTCGGAAGGACAACCTGGCCCTCCGAGATGCAACTTGAAAACAGCGAAGGCGGTTGGCAGGGCGTCGGACACAAAGACTGGGCCGGCAGAAGCATCACCGGTGGCGACGTGAATGATGATGGTCTTGCAGATCTCATCGTTGGGGTAGACGGTTCACCATTCGCCGGATTTGATGCAGGTCTCGTTTACGGGATGCCCAGTAACTATGGCGCTGATCAAGTTGCACCCGCCGCGATCAACGATCTGACTGCAACCTATGATCTCAACGATCACGCAACGCTCAGCTGGACAGGAGTTACCGTAGATGAACTGGGCGGAGCGGAAGAAACCCTGTTTTATCGTGTGCTGAGATTTCACCACAAGTTCACCGAACCGGTAGGTAGGTTCGTTAGACGGCTTCCGTCGGTTATTCATCCGAACGTTGCGGTCTCCGATACTATCGACGTGCTCGGGGAAGTGGATGATTTTTATTATTATCACGTTTTTTCCGTGGATACATCGGGAAATATGTCGGCGTTTTCGAACGGCACCGGCGAATTTGATTACTCCAGCGATATACCATGAGGAGAGAATTCATGTTACGCGTTTTTCTTGTCCTGTTGTCTATCGGGGTTTTACTCACCCCGGAAACCGTTGATGCCGCAACGGTTGATATTATCGATTCCTCTCCCACCATTACGACGATTCGTGCAACGGTGGATATCGCTCCGGAAACCGAAATTCCGCTGGGACTGGTTGCGGTATCGGAAGATATCTCTCTTCGTAGTACAGTATCGGGGAGTGTCCCGGCTGAAGCCGCATATACCGTTTCCATGGGAGAACCGGTTATGGTTCGTGAAATGCGGTTGATCCCTGTATATCTCTCTTGTAACGATACGGAGGTGAGAGGCGAAGCAACGGTAGATGTCGTGCTTCATCAGGAAGGAGGATATTCAGGTTATGCACCATTTCGGGGGTATATGCCTGACAATTTCGCTTCCATTCTCCAGGGCACTGTTCTCAACTGGGACCAGGTGGAAATCGAGGAACGTTCTCCCGGACTCAGGTATCTCATGATCGTTGCGGATGATCTCGAGGGTGCCGCATACACGCTCTTCGACTGGAAGCAGAAGAAGGGTCTCGGTCCTCAGATGACGAAACTCTCGGATATTCCCGGTGGAACATCGGAGGGCGACATACGTGACTACATACAGTCCGTGTATCAGACCACCGGTACACTGGAGTATGTTCTCCTCATAGGAGACTTCGGAGAAAATCCTACAGGGATTCCAAGCCATTCGTACTATAATCAGGTGGATGGCGGTTATATGCTCTCCGATAAATACTTCGCCTATATCTCAGGTGGAGATGACCTGCCTGATGTTTTTCTCGGAAGACTGCCGGCGAACTCCGCCGCGGATCTCACGGCAATGACCAACAAGATCCTCGAATATGAACGTGGTGTAAGTGACGGAGAATGGATGTCCAGCGCAGTTATGGCGGCAGGTACGCAGCATCCATCTCAGAAACAGACCAAACGGATCATACGAAATCAGCTTTTCGGTTTCGGATTCACTGAAGTCGATACCATCTTTGCACCTGATCAGACCGGTGTTGATCTCATCACCTCCCTGAATGAAGGGAGATCCATATTAAACTACCGGGGCGGAGTCGCTGATCGGGAACAGTGGAACGCCATCAACTTCACGCAGGATTTCTGTTACTTTCTCGGCAACGGTTCAAAACGCCCGTTAGTAGTCAGTGTGATCTGTCTCACCGGGGATTTCAGCTACACCGGAGGGAGTTACGGCGAATGCCTCGGAGAAAGCTGGCTTCGCGCCCCCAATGCGGCTGTGGCATTCTTCGGCGCTACACATATCACCCATACCTTCGCGAACAACACCCTGGATCTGGGTGTATACGACGGACTGGTAAACCAGGGTCTCAGGAACATGGGGCCGATAACAGACGCGGGTCTGTTTTATCTTTTTAATAACTATGCTCCCGGTGACACTGTACAGATTCAAATCCGCCAGTACGTTCTTCTCGGCGATCCTGAACTGGCTCTGTGGACCCATGAACCGTACTCCATGAACATCACCCATCCCGCTTCAGTTCCAATGGGTACGTCCAATGTAACGGTGAATACCGGTACACCGGGCGCACTAGTCTGCCTCCGTGGTTCGGGTGTTTATGAGGCTGTGTACGCTGATGGATCGGGAAATGCCTATTTTTCCATAACGCCGACGTCAGTTGGCGCAATAGACGTTACAGTCAGCAGTCCCGGATTCTTCCCGTATGAAGGCCAGATGAATGTTGCCGCAACATATGCTATAGGCGGTACGATCACCGATGAGGACGGTAATCCGTTGCAGAACGCCACTGTTCAGCTTTCCGGCGATGCTTCCGATCAGGTGACGACCAATTCGGATGGCTGGTTTGAGTTTTCGGGTCTGAATCAGGGCGAAACGTTCACCGTCACTCCATCTTACTCCAACGCCGCGGGATCGTGGACATTCGTCCCCGAGTCACGAACCGTAGAAAATCTCCAAGGTGATTCCTGGGGACAGGATTTTACAGGATACTGGCCACGCTACTCTTTGGGAGGAACCATTCGGGGAGCTGGTGGAAACCCCATAGAAGGCGTAACGGTAACATTATCGGAATCCACCTCAGATCAGACGATCACCAACCAGGATGGCTGGTTCGAGTTCCTGGATCTCAGAGGCGGCAGGCAATATGCCCTCACTCCGAGTTACACACCGCAGGAAGGATCGTGGACCTTTGATCCGGAATCCCGCACCATATTGTATCTCGATCAGGACAGATGGAACCAGGACTTCACGGGTGCTCCGCCGCAATACGGTATCAGTGGTACCGTACTGGCCGAGACCGGTGAACCACTCATGAGCGTCATGATCGTTCTGTCGGAAGGTGGCACTGACACGGCATACACTGACGAGCAGGGTCGCTACACGATGAATCAGCTCTCAGGAGGCACGTCCTACACGGTCACGCCATCATATGATGCACCGGAAGGTCAATGGACATTTGATCCTGCATACCATCAATTCGATCCCCTTCTGGGGCAGATCACCGATGCGGACTTTGAGGGTATCAGACCGAGATACGACGTTTCGGGAGGTATCGTGGATCGCGACGGAACGGGGTTGGAAGGCGTTCTTCTGCGCGTCACGGGAGGAGTGAGTGATTCGGTGGAAACCGACCAGGATGGTGAGTATTCTTTCATAGACCTCCCCGGGGGTTATTCCTATACCTTTACCCCTGCTCTTGCCTATGATGATTCCGTTGATTGGGGATTCGATCCCTCAATGGTGTATATTGAAATGTTAGCCGAGTCGCTGGAGGAACAGGATTTTATCGCACAGCTTCCCGTTGTCCTCACCATAGGCGACGGATTCGGTGAACCGGGGACCTCAGGGAATCCCGTTGATGTGGCTCTTGATAATGAAACCTTCTCTGACGCCACTCTCGACACCGTATCCTTTACCGTACTGTATACGTCTTCATTCGGGTATCACATACCCGAGTCGGATGCTGTACTTGCTGTCGGACGCGCGGAAGGCATGACCGTAATGTACGATGTGGATGAAACCAATGAAGCGGCCTGTTCACTTTTCGTCAGTATCATGGGAGCGGATCCTGTTGAAAGCGGAACCGGATCGATTGTACAGATCCTCTTCGATGTAGATGCGGCTGCTGACACATCGCGAGCCACGCAGCTTTCCTTTGTTACGGCCGGAGCTCATGATCCGGATGGCTATACTGTTCCCGTGGATTATGAAGATGTGGGCACCTTCGGTTCAGGTGTCGGTGCGTATCTTCATCCATCGGAGCTGCGGTTGTCACTGGATCCACCCCAACCGAATCCTTCAACCGGTGACGTACAATTCTCATTTCAGGTACCGAGAGCCGCAAGAACAGTTCTCGTGGTTCGAGATCTGAACGGTCGTGTCGTCACTGAACTGGAGCAGGGCGTATTATCACCGGGTAATCACCGGATTCTCTGGAAAGGTACGGACGAATCCGGCAATCCGGTTGCCAACGGTGCGTATCACTGTCAGCTGGTTGCTGGCGCTGAAGCAGCGCATAGGCTGGTCGTACTACTCCGTTAAGAAATAATAACGTATACCTGTTACCTGTAACGGTCATCGGTCTTTCACGGCTGATGGCCGTTATTTTTGTAATGAGCTTGTATTTCTTGCCGGATTTTTTAGCCCGCATTTCTCACCAGGTTTGGTGACGAAAGCATGAAGATGTTTGTGATATCAAGGCATGCATGTTCTTCGACTGCGCTCAGAACAGGTGAAGCCCTTTTTCTCTTCCATCATCCTTTTGAAAAGGAGGACAGAGGAGGATTTTCTTCTCTCCAAAGCTGAGAGACGAAGTCCATGAGCTACGCCGAATGGCTGATGGCTGACAGACAAGGTCCGTGAGGATAGCCGAAGGGCTTAACGACGTAGTCCTTGAGCGAAAC
>Ga0180434_10004935_pt1 | contig 15971 bp, 39 predicted proteins | sample SS_ome_7_FD_132453 | JGI IMG/M metagenome (GOLD analysis project Ga0180434, IMG submission 132453) | Hypersaline lake sediment archaeal communities from the Salton Sea, California, USA - SS_1_D_2 metaG | ecosystem: Environmental > Aquatic > Non-marine Saline and Alkaline > Hypersaline >...
ATTAGTTACAAAATCTGTAACCAAGAAAATTATTAGTTACAAAATCTGTAACCAAGAAAATTATTAGTTACAAAATCTGTAACCAAGAAAATTATTAGTTACAAAATCTGTAACCAAGAAAATCACCACTTACCACTATCTTTTCCCCACCAAAAAATATCTGCTCCCCAACGTATTAAAAAATATGCAACAACCAAACCTATCAGCAACCATGTCCACTTTTTCAATATTGTAATTAATAAAGCTAATACAATAAACACCGCCACTATCTTCCTAATCATTTTTTCATTGAATATTTAATAAAAACTACATCATAATATATTATAAAAAATATTGCAATTAAAATTATTATTCCACATAATGCTGCTAAAAAATATATTCCCAAAATTCCTAAATATAACATAATCATATAACTAAATGCAAAAATATATTTTGCTATTTTATTTTTTGCTAATAATTTAAACTTATCTTTTTCATTCATTCTTTCACCCTCTCACCTTTTCATAAATTTATCTTTTCTACATTCATAACAGATTATTTCTGTATTATATAGATTATTTTTAGTACCTTCTCTTATCTTAATAACATCTTTTCCACATCTTTTACATTTTATTGTTATCCAATATAAATGTTTTTTATTCATTTTGAAGTCTTTTTTTTGTTCATAATTTGAGCAATGGTGTTACTTTTATTATTTGCTCTTATGATTGCTCTCTCTATAGAAGCATTTACCAACTGCTTAAACCCATCATTGAACCTATGATTATTTAGTGTGTATGCATTGAGTTCTTCCCAAAAATATTTTATTATATCTTGTCTTTTCATTTTATAAAATTTTAGGCGGGATACCCACAGGTTTAGCTGTGGGAGGAACGCCGTTGCCTCCTTCTTGTTTTACTTTATCAGAAGCAAATTCGTGATTAGTCATGAGAAATCACCCCTTGCTTTATCCAATATTTTCTTTAATTTATTTTTGAACTCTGAAACACCATCACAGCAATTACATCCATGTAAATGCTTTATTTTTGGACATTCATATTCTCTTATAGCATTATCCAACCAGCACCATGGAATGTTATCACATCCTAAATCATTAAGAAATTCAATTAAATAATTATCTTCAACATTTCTTAAATCTACAATTAGTATATTTTTTCTTTTATCCACTGAAATCACCTATTTTAAGTTGTCCTTTCAACTCTTTTGGGCAGTTGAAGATGTCGTATTCAAATATATCTTTTCCTTGTTGCTCTAAGATGTATCTTTTAACTTGCTCTTGTGATACATGACCAGCAGAGCCACAATAGTAACCTCTTGCCCAGAGAGCCTTAAATCCTTTGCCAAAGTGCTGTTTATAGCCTAAGTATCTTATGTCGGGAAAGACACGCCTAAGCTGAATACTTGTGTTTCCTTTCAGCTTATTAACTACCTTGCACGGTGTGATTGTAGGCTTACAACCTACAAACAGATGAAGATGGTCTGGCATTATTTCTAATGCAAGATTATCTATTCCAAGTTCCTGACATTGACCGTTGATTATTGTTCTTAGCACTTCTGCCACCTTTCCTACTAACACATCCTTACGATACTTCGGTATCCAGATGATATGATAGTTTATGTTGTATTTGCTGTGATGAGATGTCCTCACCGTTGCAATCTTACTCTCAATTTTGTATGTTTTCGGATTGAAATGTTTGTATTTGTTTTTAGCCATGTTATCACCATAATTTATGATAACATGGTTTGACTATGCTTAGGGTTTCTGTTCTTAGCGAACCCCACATTAAAGTTTTCGGAAAATCTTGCGAGGTTTGTACGGTTGGTATCTAACCAATCGAAGAGCCTTTGAGTCAGACTGCATCTCCGACCTCAAGTTTTTACCGCATTTGTCCTTTCACCTTTCCCTCTTAATTTTATTACTTTTATACATTATCATTTTTTCTAACATTTCAATATCTTCTTTTAACTGAGCATATTCAGATAATAATTTATCTTCTTTCATATACATCTCATCTAATTTTTTTAACATATCAGTAACACTTATATCTTTGACTTGTTTATCCATAAACTATCCCCTAATTCAAATTCATATTGAATTTCATTACATTTTTCTGTTACCAATTTACCATTAATATAACTTTCCACACATCCATTTGGATATGTAATGTTTACTTTATTTGTAAACATTTCTTTATAATTTAACATTAAAATCGTTGAACAAATTAAAATTATTAATGTTAATGTTATAACAATTAAATATTTAATGGTTTTTTTATTCATATTTTCACCCAAATATTATTTTCCAAATACCATATCCAATTCCAACAAAAAATAATATTCCTAAAATTACTGCAACAATAGTAAACATATTTTCAGGTGTTTGTGGAACATCTGTTATATTCATTTTTTTATAAAAGCCTTATTTTTTGACCATTCAAATAACTTAAAACTTATCATATTTAATATTACTGGAATTAAATATAATATTCCAATAAACCAAAAATATTCTTTTACTCTTTGTTCAACAGGAATCGTACTTGCATATTCAAGTAATTGTGGATTTAACATTGCTTTAATATTTGTATATGCGCCAATTCCAATTAAAAAACTACCTAACACTAATATAGTAATAAACATAAAATAATTAAAATCTGTTGGAAATTTATTTTTCTTATATATAAAAAACATAAGAATAACAAACACCGCCTTTAAAAAATCTAAAAATATTATACTACCGCCTGTCCATAAATAAATAGGATTACTTTCACCTGGTAATATAAAAAAAGCTGTTATTCCATCTACTATATTAACTAATGCAAATATTAATACTAAAATAAAAAAAATTGGATTTTGTAATTTCATGGATACATAAACCCAAATGTTATTAAAAATCCAACAGCTAACAACGCCCCCATAAAAGCTCCTCCAATTGCAACCTTTAAAACAAACCATCTATCAACTGCTCTTCTTTCAGTCATAAATTTATTAAATTTTTCCGACATTTTTTTACCTCCCCCACTATCCATTTTAAAAATCCACCCATAAAATATTATTCCCATTTACTAATTTATTACTAATTTGTATTGGTAATTTTTTCTCCATTCCTTCAACAATTTTATTTAAAAAACTATCCAATTGTGAATAATAAATTGGAACAACAATTTCATTATCACCTATCATTTTAATCAACACTTCTACTACTTGTTCTTGAGGTTGCATTTGTGGTTGTTGCATTTGTGGTTGTTGCATTTGTGGTTGTTGCATTTGTGGTTGTTGCATTTGTGGTTGTGGTTGCATTTGTGGTTGTGGTTGCATTTGTGGTTGTGGTTGCATTTGTAGTTGTGGTTGCATTTGTGGTTGTTGCATTTGTGGTTGTTGCATTTGTGGTTGTGTTTGTTCTATTTGTTCATCATCAAAATAATTTTTTTCTTCTTCAACTGGCCCAGGTTCACCTGGTTTATTTTCATTATCATCTTCCAATTTTAATTTTCCATCTTTTAAAGCAAATTTTGCCATTTTCTTTATTTCCTCCTGCAATTTTTTTACCTTTTCTTCTTTCTGTTTTATTTTTTTAATTATTTTTTCAATTTTGTTTTTTTTGCCTAACATATTTTTTCAACCTCTTCCGTTGTTCAGGTGTTACAATACTTAATCGTTCAAACGAAGATATTTTAGTAACTTGAGCCAGTTGCGCATCTGATAAAAAAAACTTTAATTCATCTTTTAATATATTTTCTTTTTTTATTGTTTCAATAGAAACACTAATATTTGTTTTTTTATCAAAATATCTATCCCATTTTCTTTCTTTTAAATAAATTTTAATCTTGTTTTTTAACCTTTCAATTTGTTTTTGTAAAAAATAATCTCCATCTTTCCATTCTTTCCATAAAACCAACAAAGGAATAATATCATCTGTTTCATCAATTATCTTTTTAAATTCATCAGCTATATCTTCAAACACTCCTCTTTCTTTTTTTACAATTTTTTATCAACCCTTGGCATTTTTAATAAAGGAGTCATTAAAATTTTTTCAGCTTTCTTTTGAAACAAATTATTAACATGGGGCGATATATGTTCACCGTGTGAAATATAACTTGTAATTGCATTGTAAATTTCCCATCTAGTTAATTTACTTTTTTTATTTTCTTTCTTATCCCAAACATAATCAAGATTTTTTTTCTTTTTATTTTTTTTATCTTTAACTTCTATCATACTTATTCCAATTTGTTTTAATATATTTTCAATATGTTTAGGTTGACTAAATAACTTTTCAATAATTCGACAACAAAATTTCCATTCCAAACTATCCTTCATACTTGAAGAAACCAACACTTGTAAACCTTCATTCTGATTTACTATTTCTGCAATTTTTTTTTCTATAAACTTTTCTATTTCTCTTATTCTTTTATCAATATGTTTAATACTTAATGTTACCTCATTTCTAGTTAATACCATACCATTAGTACAAGCTAATCTAGTATAACGTGGAGCTACATTTATGCCATAACTTTTATCATAACTATTTGTTAATCGCAACCCTGTTGTAAACTCTTCATTTAATTTATCAAATTTAATATTTTTATTCTCAAAAGTTATATCAGCTACTACTCTATTACCAATTGGTTGAATATTCATTTTAAATTTAATTCCCAACCTATTCAATGCTTCACTAAAACCATCTAAATATTCTTTATGTTGTACCACGGTATAATATGGAACTACTGCAGAACACATTTTTCCTTTACTAATATTATAAACTGCTTTCCAATTATCTACGTTTTTTAAGACACTACCATCTTGTATTTTTATTGGTAATAAACTTGCCTTATCCAAATTATTTGTTGCTTTTTTTACTTCTTCTAACGTTTTACATTCATACGTTGCATATTGTTTCATTTTCTTTTTCCTCCTATTAATTTATAAAATTAATAATTTAATTAAATATATAAAAGTTATGATTATTTTTTTTTTTTTTCATTATTTATATCCCCTTAAATACACAAATGTCCCATTTATCTTGTACCTTTTTTGCATTATCTTTCCTGCACCATAATTCATAACTAACGTTAGGTACTGGATGTTCTTGAGCAAATCTTTTATAAGGTTTCATTGACCCTAGTTGATTAGTTTTAACCTGAACGAACTTAATAAAGTTTTCTCTAATACAGACAAAGTCAAACAACCTCCAAAAGTCTTTATGTTTAATAAACTTGTGCGAGATTTCTACTTTAGATACTAACCAACCTTCAGATTCAAGCAACGTTATACATTCGCGTTGCATTTTCCACCCTTTAATCTTATTTTTGCTTACCATAATCTACTACACTTTTTTCTTAGGAATAGAACTTCCTAGAATTTCTCTTGCTTTCTTATCAAAAGACTCACTATATTTTTTAATATTATTAAAGCTAATTTCATTCATTTGTTTATATTTCACAAAAACTTTTTTAAATTCACTAAAATTTATTTCCATTTTTCTTCACTCCTCTTTTTTATTTTAACAATCTAAAATTTGATGAAGCTAGTAATACTATTCCAAGTATTACTATAACTGTAGCAATTCCTGAGTTCCTTTCTCCAAAGAAATTCCCATGAAAAATTATTCCTGCTCCAATTAATGCAATACAAATTCCTGCCATAAACAGGATTATACTTGTTTTTCTCCCTTTGTTCATTAAGTGCTGTTTAGCGGTTTCTTTTTTCTTTACCATTTTTATTATCCTTATAAACTTCTTCATATCTAACTTCTTCATGTCTTGACATAAAATAAACCAATATTATTATTGTTCCAATGAAAGGTATTGCAGTCAAAAATATTAAAAAATCGGAATTGTTCTTTTGCATGATACAATTATCATCCTTAATAAATTTCTCTTTTGCATTGTATGAGTATAATTCTCTTAGAACTACTTTCCTAAATTTTTTTTTTCCGATTTGACCTTCACATCCGATTTCCACCATTTGTTCTATCATATTATAACCTCCATTTAAAATAATTATAAATTTTATAGATTATACCTCTTTGAAACTTATCTGGAAATCTGCATCCACAATTATTTCCTTTTACTTGTTTTTTTAATGAATATTGTAATTTACTTCTACAAGATGGGCATCTATATTCTTCATCTGAATATTTATTATAGTTCTGGTATATTTTAAATATAAAGTCTTGAATATCTTTATACTCTTGATTAACTTGTTCCAACCATTTCATATTTTGCCACCATTGAACATAATGCTTCCCGATTTCAAAAATGTTTTAATTTAGGCAAAGCCGTCTTAAAATCAATATTATCGGCTGTCACCTTAGTACATTTTTTTACATTTGATATTGGTTGCATATAGAAACTACAGCATAAACCATTTCTATTGCTTCCCCCATTAGTAGATACAATTTGGGCATCAAATAAATAATGACATTTTTTACATTGATTTTGATTCATTTTTTTACCTCCTCTCCTAATCATCTTTTTTTATTGTCTTTTCATAAGCTTTGATATAATAAACTACTTTTAGACTATCAAACATACCGACTAATAATTCGGGTTCTAATATTTCCATCCTCTTAAAAAACTTAAAAAAGTTAAGTGAAACATTTAATCAATAACATGTTCAATACTTCTTATTTCTGTGCAATTAATAATTTTGTTTGATATATTAATAATTTCTACAGAACAATTATAACAAATATCAAATAAAGATTTCTGTTGTGTAAGAACTATATAAGCCACAACTATTGTAACAATTATTCCTGCAATTGCAAGAAATATAGACTTCAATAATTCATTATCCATTTTCAATTTTCTCATTCACCTTTTCATCATTCATTAAAATTCCCATAATAATCTTTGTAGCAGCTAGCGCTGCTATAATAGGAATTGTATGCTTAATTGTTTCAAAAGCTTTATTCCTTTTATAACATTGACAGGCAAATCTATAACTTATTAGTTTATTACCATATTCTAAACTTAATCTTTCTTCCCAATCCATTGATTTTGGATATTGTTTGCTGATTTCAATATAAGGTATTTCTTTCACCCTCTCTCACCTTTTCAATCTTCCATTTTAACTTTTTATAAAATCGCCCAGCCAACCGAACATGATTTTATAAGATGGACGAAACCAACTTAATGGTATCATAACCATAACGATAGTTCGGTTGTTTTAACTGTTATCAAGAGCTTATCCTATCAAACAAGTGCTGTTTAGCGTTTTCTTTCACCCTCTCACCTAATTATCTTCATATCCTAATTCACTCAATATTTTTTCTCCTAATTTTGTATCCATTCTTATTTCAAACCAACAAACATTTAATGTCATTGGATTAACTGCAAAATTATAAACTAACTTAGCTCTTGCCTTTTCTGGCAATTTATAAAACATCTTTTTGAATTTTGTCTTTGCTTTCATCTTTTCTTGCTTGTTCATATTCAATGAATGAAAAAATATCATTCTTCATAAATTATAATTTCCATTTTATTTTCCAAAAGCAAATACAATCAAATTATATGCTTCTCTTGCAGATTTATCTTCATTAGCACATCTTTCTAATATCTGCAATATATGGTCATAATCTACTGTTCTCATTTTCGTAGGTTCGGGGGGTTTAAGTTTTAATTTCGCTTAATTAGCGGTTAAGCGAACTTTTATTTCGTTTAACCTTTTTTCTTTTACCCTCTCACCTTTTCATTTTGCCTTTTGTCAATTAATTATAATGTATGCGATTTAAAGACCTTTTAAATATTTTTAAATCACTATTATGCCCAGAAGCCTTTGGCTTCGTAGTAGATTTTTGGGATTTAAACAGTCTAGCTAATCTTATTTTCTCTTTTGCAATTTGTTTTTGACCTTCTTCTATAGTGTGTACCCCTAATGTATTAATGTTTAACTCTATCCAGTTATTACAATGAATACATGTTTTATATATTGTATAGTTTAACCCCCTTATCTCATATATATCATAACTAGATAAACTTTTGCTAAAATCTTTAGTTTGAAACGTATTTGATTCTTGTCTTGTTCCACAGTAAGGACAAAACAGTACATTTTTTATCTCATCAAACATTCCCATTTTTACCTCGGAGCCAAAAAATCTATTGGGCTTAATGTTTGCGGTTAAATTTCTATTTTAATGGAATTTAACCGCAATTATAATCAAGATTCCTTTTCTGAATCCGTAGTTTTCGAGGACTCAATCCTATTTCTTACTTTGTTATATTCATTCCATATTGGATTTTTGAAATCAATAAAGATTCCAACTTCTTTAATATCTATTCCTTTATTCCTGATTACGATTTCATCCCAATGTTCTGTTAAACATTCAACTTCAAATTCATTGCCTTTTATGATAAGAGACTCTTGATTCCTGTTTTTTCTTTTAGATTCATACACCCTTAATTTTCCAGTATACCTAAAGTATTGCCAATGATTTCCAAAACGCAATTCCTTAATTTTCTTTGTTTTGATTGTTTTAATAGCAAAATCTAATATATCACCAAACTCTTCATTGTATTGCATATCTTCTTTGAAATATTTATCTTCTTTTAACAATCTTATCGTTCTCATCGTTGAGTCCTCGAAAATTGAGTTTAATTAGCGGTTAAGCGAACCTTTATTTCGTTTAACCTTTTTTCTTTCACCCTCTCTCATTTTTTCATATTTTTTTTAATATTTTCAAAAATATATTAACCCTATAAACATACCTAAACCGAACCACACAAGTGTATTTCCTATAATTTCTAAAGATAGTCCTAATCTTTCTGTTTTATTATATATTACATTATCTTCCATATTTCATTCCCCCTCTCATTTTTTCATTTTAATCAACTCTTTTCCAAATATTAATATCAACTTTATCCTGACCTTGACCCTGACCTTGACAATGACCTTGACCCTGACCATAACTTTGACCATGACCTTGACACCGACCCTGACCTTGACACCGACCACGACCTTGACCCTGACCTTGACCCTGACCCTGACCATGACCATGACCATGGCCCTGACCCTGACCCTGACCTTGACCATGACCCTGACCTTTCATAACCTATTCTTATGATAGTTTGATTCATTTTTGTTTTTTTAGTAAATCATGTTTCCAGATTGTTGCGTCAATTAAAGCTCCTCTACCTACAATTACATTACCTTCGGGAAATGGCTCTACTTCACTAGAATCATCTAATTTACCATTTACTATAAAATCAGTAAATCTTCCTGTATCAGCAACCCAAGAAGCAGATTCTAAAATAATCTCCTTATCAGTTACATCAACAAGTCTACCGCATAGTGCCATTGTTACTGTCCTAATAAAATAATTTTCTCCGATTATCCAAGGACTGCCTTCTTTTTGTCTAACTTTATCTTTTTCTTTTTCAAGATTCTCTATTTGTGTTTTAAGTTCTTCAAAACTTAATTTGTTTAAATCAATTTTCTTTTTATCCATCTTCTCCTCCTTAATCATATCCTCTCACCTTTTCATTCTTCCATTTTAACTTTTTATAAAATCGCCCAGCCAACCGAACAGGAACAGGCTTCCAACTTTCGTTTTAAAACCATCCATTTGCGATAGTTCGGTTGTTTTAACTTACAAGAATTCCTTCTTGCAAGTGCTGTTTAGCGTTTTATTTTAATCCTCAATGATAAATGAATTATCCTTAACTAACCAACTTCTGAGTGCTAGTAAACTTATTGTAATACATATTGATATTAATAAAGATATTAAACTTCCTGCCAATACTGAATCCCAATCATTAATTGTTATTATTGTACTTGTATTACAAAGGGTATAAAAACATTTTTCTTTAATTTCAATAGTTATGTCACTCATCCAAATAAAAAACTTGAATATAAAAAATTCTCCAACAAACCAAGCGACTACTAATAAAGTTGTCCAGATAATATTCCAATTTCTCAATAAAATATTTATTTTATCGTTTTGTTGAATTTTTTTCTTTTCCGTTTTATATACCTCCGATTCATTTTTTAGTCGAATTTTGTTCGATTAAATTGATAGTTATTTTCTAACTTCAATCCATTCAATTCTTTTTACATATACTTGGCATTGATATTCTGGATTGGTACAACATACGATAGTTTTATTTGAACCAAATAAACTACCACTCTCGCCTGTTGGATATCCTCTTTCATTACAAAAATCATTGGTTTTTTTATCTATATAAAACGCAACAAATATTACTCCAAAAAATAATACAATTATACCAATAGATACAATGTAATCCATTAATGTTAATTGCTCTTCCATGTTTTTAGCCCTATCACCTTTTCATTATCTTCAATAAAATACTGATAATATTTACTATATAATTTATCTAAAAAATCTTGCTGAGCTTCAATTTGTTTTTGAAATTCAGATTTCATTTTTTCACCTCAATAATTTCATCTTCAAATTTTTTAATTTATAAAATTAATAATTTAATTAAATATATAAAAGTTATGATTATTCTAATTTACTTTTTAAATAATTAATAATATCATCATCAACTATTTCTTTACTTTTTTCAATTTTATTTTTATCTTTTATAATTTCATCTTTTGAAACCCATTTCCAAACAAAATATATTAATAATAAAATAATCATAAATGTAAACAATACAACCCAACCAATTTCTAATACACTTGTAATTTCAGGAAACTTAATCGGCTCTTTAACTTTTTCTTCTTTTTTAATATCAACTTTAATATCATTAATTTCAATTTGTCTTTTAGAATTTTCTAATGCAATATCTAATTGTGATGGTTGACCATTTTCACTATAATTAGAATAATCATTTTCAATTATAGGAACATTATAAAAAATTATAAAATCATAAATATTAGAAGTATTATCAAATGTTTTCAAAGTAAAATTTTTAATATCACAACTACAATACCAAAAATTATTTTCTTTTTCTTTACAATTTTTAATTAAATAATCATCAACATGATTTTGTTGTTTAACTTCAATTTTATATTCACCAATACATTGTGGAATAGACTTAACCATATAATCTTCCCCTGAATTAACACTTAATACTAACGGAATAATTAATAATAACAAAAAGAAAAACATTATATTCTTATTTATATTCAAAATCATTTTATTATTTTAATCCAACCTCCTTTATGATATACTTTATTTTTTCCTCGCCCTTTCCATCTAGGTTTATTCCATAACCATAGTTCATAACTTTCATTTAATAATCCGTAATGTTTTTTGAATTGTTTAATCTCGTCTTGATGTGATAAATAATAGTTTCCTGCACCCAGGTGCTTACTACTAATGTATTTCCTTTCCTTACCTTTATAAGCAACAACGTCAAACAATTTCCCAAAATCAATACAACCAAAACGCCATCTAATACTTTTAAAAACAATCGTCCAACCATCTTTAACAAGTTCATCTCTTATCCTCTTTTCTTTATTATATCCTTTCTTTGCTTTGTTAGCCATTTTGTTGTTCTATATGATTTACTACCAATTCATTTAAATGAAATCCTAAATTTTCTGGATGTGCCAACCGATGACACCTTGGGCATATTCTTACGTATGCAAATATTGGAATAGGTATCGTTGATATTTTTGCTTTACTATATTTACTTTTACTCCAACACATCATAATATTTTTTAACCCCATCCGTTCCCATTTTTTTCTAAGTCCTTTTCTGAATATGTGATGTTTCTGTGGCTTATCTGTACTACCACAAATGCACAGTATTTTTGTCTTTGGCATTATTATCAAAACTCAAATATATTTTTTTCTATTTGTGGTTTAAGAAAATAATCAAGTTCCTTCCAAATATTAGTCAAATCAATATCGTCAATCTTTAAATTATTTTCTTTAAATTCTTCCAGAGTACAATATTTTTTTCCAATACCTACTCCAATATTTTTTAAATTAGGAATTAAAAAATGTATTCCACTCCCATATTTTTTAGATATTTGTGCTTGTAATCCTGTTGGTGATTTTTTATATTCATCTAAGCGCCCAACACTTTTCCTTAACCCCACCATAGTAAAATCTTCTTTTAATAATTCCATAATTTTATTTTTTAAAAAAACCTTACTAAATTTAATTTCACCATTTTTAATTTTAGGAACCAAATATCTCCAAAATAATTTTCTAGTTAATTTACTTGTTGATTTTTTTCTAATACCTAAATTTTTAATTACAACTCTATCATCTTTTGTTACAAATATATAATTTTTTTTCATCAATCCTAATGACTTATTTATAAAATCATCTTCGTCCATATCTTCATCTATTTCTTTTACTTTATCTCTTCTTTTAAAAAAATAAATATATTTAATTTCATTCTCTAATTCCATATTAAATGTTTCTTGTGGAAAAGGAACTGTTTGTTTAATATCTTCTATAATTTTATCTTTTATTTTTAGCATATCTTCTTTTGTTTGTCCTTCTTTTAATTGAAGAACTATACTATCCGTATCACTATAAATAACTTTAACCCCGTTTTCTCTAAAACATTTTCTTGCATATATAACCCATTGTCTTCCAATACTAGGACAATCTCTACCAGCTATTTTATCGAATACTTTAGGATAATAAGGAGTATTTAATATTCCATAACTTCCTGTGTTTAAAATAATCTTCAAACTATATTCTCTTTTGTCTCCTTGTTTTTTATATTCTAATCTATCTTGATACCATTTTCTAAACAATTCACAAATGGGACTTAATATATCTCCATAATATATTCCTTCAACTTTCCATTTATTATTTCCATTCCAAACTTTTCTATCTTCTAAACTACCTAATTTTTTTCTTCCAAACAAATTACATTGAACAGTAATATGAGGATAAAGCGAATTATGTGTTAAAATATCATTTGCATAAAAATAAGGACTTTTATCATTTAATAAAGTAATATCATAAATATTTCCTTTATATTTTTTCCTACAAATTGATTTAATTTTCATTTTTCTAACATCTCTTTTAATTCTTTTATTTGGTCATCAAATATAATTACACTATTTTTATATTTTTTATTAAACGCTTTAAACTTTTTATGCCCTTCCGTCCAATTAAATTTTCTTGTCCCTTTAACTTCTAACCACTTATCTAAATCAGGCAAATAAAAATCAGGAGTATAAACATCTTTATCATTTAAAACAAATACTTTTGGCTCATACATCCATTTAATATTATCTCTATCTAAAGCTTGTGCAACTTTTAATTCATATTCACTTTTAAACACAATATCTTTATATTGGTATTTTCCATTATTATAATTATTTTGATTTGATTTTTTATTTCCAATAGCAATATTTTTTCTACTTAATAAATTTCTTTTCACACCTGTTCTTTCTAAACTCATTTTCATTAAATGGGGTGTATCTTCTTTTCTTTTTCCTAAATTTGTTTTAGCACTATTTCTACTTTTTAATATATTACTACATTTAATCGAACATGATTTTATATAATCTTCACTAGGAAATATTAAAAAATTTTTATTACAAACTTCACATTTTTTTTCAATTTTTCCGCCTCTATAATGCCCATTTTTAATTCCTCTTTTAGACTTTCTACAAATTAATTCATCTGAAAATTTCAAATCTTCAGCTTTTATATCTATTTGTTTTTCATCTCTATAAACAGGAAATTGATGTTGAGGAGTACAACATATTTTTTTATTATTTTCTAATTCTATTTCAATAACATCTCCTTCATAATATTCTTTTTTAATATTATCAATCATTTGTTTTCCTTCATGATTAACAATAAATTCTCCTTCTTGTAAATCTTCTATATTTTTATTATAATATTGATTTTTATATTTCCCACACATTTTTATTTGAGTGCCTTCAATTAAACAATTAAAATCCAAACAAAAAATATCTCCTTCAAATTTTTCACCTGCAGGATAACTTACATATCCTCCTTTTAATTTAACTTTTTCTGTTGTTTGACTTTTTACAGGTTCCCATTTCATTGCATTACAAATTGCTTCATATGCAAACCCAGCTAAACTAGAAGTTAAATATTTTTTTTTTCTAATATTCTCTTTAGTAACAAAACTTTTAAACCCAACAAAATAACTTTCTAACCATTCATATAATTTTTTTGTTATTTCAATATCTCTTTTTGCATAATCTGCAATTAACTCATATTCTTTATTTGACCATTTATCTTTATAAAATAATTTATAATCAATTTTCTTTTTTCCAGTCTCTTCATCTGCCAAACCTAATAATTTTGTAATAAAATCTAAACTTTGATAAATTAATAAATCACCTAACATACCTTCTTTTATTTTCATACCACTTTTTCTTTTATCAATTATTACCATCAAATCAATTATAATTTTATAATCAATATTAATTCCAAATCTTTTTAATATTGGATTATCATATTCGATATTATTAAAACCAATTAAAAATTTATGTTTATTTATTATTTTTTGAATATCTTCTTTTTCAGTTAAAGTATAATATTTTTTTGTTTCATAACTATAACATGCAAAAATTCTAAACTCATCTTTAGACGAATCTGGTTTACCAAATACTTTACATTCCAAATCATATATCAATATATCTTTTTGTTCCATTTTGAACTTTAACTTTTTCTTTTTTTACTTTAGGATTAACTAATTTACATTCATCATAAAAAATACAATTTTTACAAATACCATTATTAATATTAAATTCTGTAGTCCCAAAACATTTTCTAGTTTCAATCATTCTTTTCAATTCATCATTTTTATTCCACTATGTAACGCACCTGCAATAATCAAAAATATCCCAATAGCAGATAGCCATCCTGGTAAATTCCAATTAAATACTGCATTAAAAAAAGGTAAAACAAAAATAATAATACCTAATATTAAAATTGGAGATGCATTACTAATTGGACTTTGTTTATCCTTTAAACTACTTATTCTATAATCATCCATTTTTTACCTCCATTAAAAATTAAATATATTAACTTGTTTTTGTTTATTTAAATGTTGTGGAATTAAATATTTTTCATATTTCTTAACAGCTTTTGTAATTCCATTTTCAATACCATAATCAATAAAATCTAAACTAATTAATGTTTTTTCACTAATATTAACCTTCATTAAATATTCAATAAACAATTCTCTATCCTTAACTAAACTATTTAATATATTATTATAATAATCATATTGATATAAATTATGTAAACTAATCAATGTTCCACTATATATATCTTCACCATTTAAAATATCAATATTATTTATACTATTACAAACAGGACATTGACAAGGAAGTTGATTAATATGAGGATTATCAGTTTTAAATTTTTCACCAAAAAATAAATATGGCCCTGTATCAAATGGTAAATAATATTTTCTAAAAATACTTCCAACATTATAACTACTACTATCATAACTGATATTTATTTTATTTAATTTACTGCCACAATAAACTAATGTTGGAACAACATGTTTTCCACTTGTTCCAAAAAAATGTAACCATTTAAAAGTATTTTTTTCAAATTCGCCTTTTTCCCATAAAGTTAAAAATCCTAAAGCTTGAATCATACTATCCCATGGCGGTTTCATTCCAACAGCAAAACCATCAAAATTAAAATCTTTTACTTTGTCATACCAAATTTCTTGTAACTTTAAAGTCTCGCCATGTAAAACATTTAATAACTTCATATCATAATTTTTTCTTTCTTTTTCAAACAATTGAAAATTTTTAACACTTTGATTTAATGCCAAATTAAACTCTTCATAAGTTGGAATTTTATCTAAAGTAGGTGGTATATCTAAATTCATACAAACATCACAATTTGCTTCCTGCCATCTTAAACTATCAATTGGTTCAATGTTACATAATTCCCCACGTTTTTTAAAACTTGCAATTTGATAGCCGGCGCTATTATGACATAACACACCGGAACATAAAAATGACTCTGTATCTTCAATAGATAAATCATAAACATAATTTGTATTAAATTTTTTTTCATTTATTATTTTAATTCTATA
>Ga0180434_10004936_pt1 | contig 15970 bp, 15 predicted proteins | sample SS_ome_7_FD_132453 | JGI IMG/M metagenome (GOLD analysis project Ga0180434, IMG submission 132453) | Hypersaline lake sediment archaeal communities from the Salton Sea, California, USA - SS_1_D_2 metaG | ecosystem: Environmental > Aquatic > Non-marine Saline and Alkaline > Hypersaline >...
AAGATGAACCCGAAGGTTGACGATATACCGAGCGAAATGAGCCTGGAGAAAGACGGTATCCGCCTGCTGGTGCTGGGCACGGTGCAGGCGGGCGCCGGGTGCATATGTCCGGAGAGCGTGCTTTTGAAAAACCTGGTTACCCACCTGGTTCTTCAGCGCGATGAAGTCGTCATTCTGGACATGGAGGCGGGCGTCGAGCATTTCGGACGGGGTGTCGAGACCGCCGTTGACGCGGTGCTCGTGGTGGTCGAACCGTCGCTCGAGTCCGTCAGCCTCGCTGAACGGATCAAGGATCTCGCGACGGGCGCGGGCGCTACATTTGCGGGGGCCGTGCTTAATAAGGTCAACAGTGAGAAGGTGACGATGCAGCTTACGGATGCGTTGCACCGTCGGGATATCCCGGTGCTGGCGACGATACCGTTTCGTCGGGAGTTCCTGCAGTGGGCGCTCGAGGGTTCGCGTGTGACGACGGCGCCAGTGACGGTCCCTGTCGAGTCTCTTGTCGATGATCTCTTGGCTCTTGTAGGGGACTCGCGGAGCGCTTAGCAAGCGAGGAGGAACAATTGTGTGCCTGGCACGAGTGGAACTTATCGAGCGGAACGAGAACGGACGGCACCCGGGTAGCGGTGAACTGGTTCTGGATGACGTGGCCTACCTCGAATCCAGCGAGGATGAGGTGTTGGTGAGCACTATGTTTGGAGAAACTAAGGTCGTTCAGGGGAAGATCTGTTCGGTGGATTTTATGAGAAGTATCGTAACGCTTCGGCCGAGAGAAGAAGCGAAGGATGCGTGAACAAGAACGCGAGGTTCGACTCGCACGCGGCTGAGGAAAGCAAGTCAATGTATGGCCGGTGATCACGGTATGAGAGATAGAAAACGCGGCAGAACGAGCGAAGACACGTACGTGTGTCAGAAAACCGGGAAGCGTATCCCGGCGAGTGCTCCCCGATGCCCGAAACCGACCGAACCGTGCAAATACCGGCTCGACTGTATCATTTACGCGTTGTACAAAGATGCGCAGCGTTCCGCTCGGCTGCGGGCATCGTGAGCGGAGCGCTGCAGCAGCCCTAAACAGCACAGACCAGGTAAGCACACGGTGAGGAAGACCATGTCGGACTCTGTTTCGTTCAAGAGATACAGTATCGTCTCCTGCGGTACGATGCGTGAGGAGCTCGAACGACTGCGCGCATCAGGATTTCTGGATGTGGACAAAGTGTTTTATGCGGCGCCGGGGCTCCACGAATGGCCGTGGGAATATGAAAAACAGGTGACGCGCAGGCTTCGGGACGCGCAAGAGTTTTCCGCGCAGCTGATCGTCGTGTACGGAGCGCGATGCTTCGTCGATAGTCTAAAGCCGGAACGGGTTACGGACACGCTGATCCGGGAGCAGAACGTGAATGCGGTCCGAATAAAGGCGGCCAACTGTGTTGATATGCTCGCGAGTCGAGAGGAGCGAGAACGGATCAGCGGGTCGCAAAAGGTGCACTGGCTTACACCAGGATGGCTCAAGCACTGGGGCTTTATTTTCAAGGACTGGGACCTTGGCAAGTTTAATGAGATGTTCCCTCGTCACGACAAGGCGATCGTGCTCGACGCCCTGGGCTACTACGACCAATTAATGCTCGAGTCGCCCGAGCGAGTTCTGCGAATATCGGACATGATGAACCTGCCGATGGAATCTTATTCTGTCTCGCTCGATCGCCTTAAAGAGCTGTTGACAGAGGCACGGATACGGGCATCGGCCGAATATGGAGAAAAGGTGCCGTAAGACTGCGCGGGGATTCGATTCGTTGCAGGAGCCAAAGCTGAAAGGACTGACTATGAGGCACGCAAGGGCTACGCGGGCTTCGCCCCAGCGCCCGGTCCACGCTGAACGCCGCCGCAACAGGGAGCGGAGCGTGGAAAACGACCTGGACGTGTGGCTGAAAAAACACGCGGACGATTTCCTCGCAATGATAGGTTTGGCGCCGGGTCAAAAAGTCCTGGATTTTGGATGCGGGCACGGCAGTTACACTATCCCGGCGGCCAGACTCGTGGGGAGAACAGGCAGGGTCTACGCTATGGACAAGGACGCAGAAGCGTTGGAGAGCCTGCGCGTCGCGGCCTCCTCGCAGAAGTTGATCCACATCAACACCATCAACACCCAGGGGGAGGTGCACGTTCCGCTGGAAAACGAGTCTGTCGATGTCGTTCTGCTCCACGACGTCCTGCACCTGATTGGATGGGAGGAAAGCCAAGGGCAGACCACCAGGAGAAGCACCGCCACGGACAGAAGGCCGTTGCTCCAGGAAATGTTCAGGGTCATGAAGTGGGATGGCCTGCTCTCCGTTTTCAGCCCGCACCTCACCACCAACACGGACCTCACCTCGGAGGCTGAGCTTCACGAGGAAATCGAGAGTGCCGGATTCCGCCTGGAGAAGGAGCTGTACCACCAGCTCATCCATGACGGCCACCTGGAGCAGGGCCATCTTTACGGCTTTCGCAAGCGCGAAAGGAGCCAAACCGGCCCCGAACCGTTCGTTTATGACTCGCCGTCATTCCGGACAGGGCTTAAGCAGGATGCGCATCACCATGGCGAGGTGACGATACTGGAGGCGGTGGCTGAACCGGGCATGGTGGTATTGGAGCTGGGAGCTAACAGGGGCGTTACGACCGTGGCTCTTGCGAAACGCGTTGGTCCGGAAGGACAAGTTCACGCGTTCGAACCTGTTCCTGAGTACTACGAAGCCCTCATAGAAAACCTGCGACTGAACGAGGTGGATAATGTCACGGTACATCAGCTCGCCGTTACCGACGAGGAGAGCGAAACCAGCTACTACAAACACGGCGAAGGAAGCGGGATCGTTTGGACGGACGACGCCGAGGAGATTCAGGTGGGAACTACATCGCTGGATAACTTCGCGGCGGAGCACGCTCTCGAACGAGTTGACCTGATTAATATGGACTGTGAGGGCGCCGAACTGCTCGTGCTTCAAGGGGCGAAGAAAACCTTGCAGCACAATGCGCTCTGTATATTCTGCGAGATTCATCACGATTATCTCTCACGCCTGGGCCAATCCGTCCACGACGTCGTAGAATTCCTGCACCTATCAGGCTTTCAGATGACGCCCGTTTCCGTGGAAGCCCTGCATGGCGACGTCGAACTGGAACGTTGCACGCACATATGTGCCGTGAGGAACGGCAACCTGCCGGATATTCGGCGGATTGGTCTGCCACAGGAAAAAGCGTAATGCTAACATGGTACAGACGAATCGGCATGAAGATGCCGGATATGAGCTGCATGTCTGTGCCGAGCGCGCGAGGAGACTAAATAACGGATCGCTTGCATTGTTTGTGGAATAGCGATCGGCGCTTCTGCTGGCGCTGCAATGAGTTATGTCGCGGAATGATCGAGCGGCAGGATCCGATCGATGGCAACGCCAGTTCTGAGAGCGTCTCTTACTTTCGGGAGCATGGACAGTGTGGAAGTTACAAGATGATTGAAATATAGGAGTACCGAATTATGCATGCTACAATTCAAAAACCGCTCGATGAAATCCTCAGTTTCTTGCGAGAAGGTGAAAAGGTGTTCGTGGTGGGGTGCGCCAACTGTGCTGCCAAGTGTAAGAGCGGGGGAGAGGAAGAAACCAAGGCGATGAAGGAACGATTGGGACGGGAAGGAGTCGAGGTAACCGGTTGGGCCGTTCCCGCTTCGACGTGTGTGCTCCCTGATGTGACGAACGTGCTCAACGTTGAGAACAAGAAGGCGACCGAAGCCGCAGATTCGTTTCTGGTTCTGGCATGCGGGCAGGGGGTCCACACGGTGATAGACGCGACCGGTGGGGGCGTGGTGCATCCCGGATGCAACACCATTTTTGGCGGTGAAACCGTCATCCATAATTCTATCACAGAATACTGCCGACTGTGCGGTGAGTGTATCGTCGAGCAGACGGGGGGGCTCTGTCCTCTGACTTTGTGCGCGAAGGGATTGCTGAACGGGCCTTGTGGCGGTGCGAAGGACGGCAAGTGCGAGGTCGATAGGAACCGGGACTGCGGATGGATTCTTATTTATGAACGGTTGAAGCAACTGGGAAAGCTCGACCTTATGCGACGGATACAGGATCCGAAGGATTGGTCGCGTTCGAGCAGTCCGCGTAGCCTCACGCTCAAGGGATTGCGTGCAGACTTCGTCTTCACCGGTAAATCCATATCCGCCTGGTCCGGGGTGGACGTGCCCGACGCGGAAACGGCGGACGCGCTTGCATCCTAGGGCGGTACTCGATCGCTTCTGGATGTTACAACACGAACCGTGTAACACACTATGGATGGTTGTTGGGTCAGTCGCGAGACAACAGGGATGAAAGGGGATAGCAACGATGCCGTGGGTGAGCGAAGAGATGTGCGTTGGATGCGGTTTGTGTGTCGAGGAGTGCCCTGTAGGGGCGATAACGCTCCAGCAAAACGATATCGCTGCGATCAACGACGACGAATGTATCCGCTGCGGCCGCTGTCATGAGGTATGTCCGGAAGAAGCCGTGCGCCACGATAGTGAGAGGATACCGTTCGATGTCGAGGCCAACGTGGAGAAGACCAGGAAACTTCTGGAGCACTTCCATACGCCCGACGACCGGCGTGCTCTTCTCGAACGGATGGTACGCTATTTCACGAAGGAACGGAAGGTTGCGGAACAGAGTATAGAGGAACTTAAGAAACTGATGGCCACGGTCGAATGACGGATGAAGACGAGCGCGGTGTGCGGTTCGGCGCCTGTCAGTGAGAGGTGATGATGAAGGCCGACGAGATCGAGAAAGAGATCAGGGACATTGAGAACAGAATAGCGCACATGAAAGAGACGAAGCCGGCCCATGACCACAGGGGGATATACGAGCGGAAGTTGTTTGAACTCGAGGAAACGGTGGCTGAAAAGCGCCGTGCTCTGGAGAAATCGAGCCAGAGGCGCTAAGGGCGCTGCGATAGTACTTCGCGGCTGATGAGCTCGAAGTCCCGGGCGCCGTAGATCCGCGAAACTCGTCCATGCGGCCGGCCGACTTTTGAAAGGTTGATGCCGGTCACGATAAGTACACGCTGCATAACTGAGGAGGGTAGACACAATGCCGATATTTGAGTACCGATGCAAAAAATGCGGGCACGTCACCTCGTTCCTGGAGAGGAGCGGCGGCCGGAAAGTGCACCCGTGCGAGAAGTGCGGCTCTAAGGCCACAGAGAAGACGGTCTCGACGTTTGCAACGAAGTCGAGCGATTCCTCTTCAACGGGTTCGAGTTGTCCGACGGGAACGTGCTCGCTCTCGTGACAGCACCGTTGGCGATTCCCGGAGCGGCTATGGCCAAAGAGCACCTTTCCGAGAACTTCTACGACGAGATCAAATCGCGGTTGCAAAGACGTATCGGGCGCGAACTGCGACTGGCGAGGTACGTGCTGGACCTTGGCTGCGGTCCATGCGAGCTGGTGCGTTACCTGGCAAACGCTTACGGTCAGAAAGTGACCGGGGTGGATATCTCTTCAGACAGCTTCCCGCACGAACAGCATCGTTCCCGTCAGGGCGCCGGTTTCGACTGTATTCGGAAGGATGCGTCGGCGCTGGATTTCGCGGCTGACGGCTCCGTGGATGCCGTCGTAATGGTGTGGGCACTGCACGAAATGGAAAAGCCTGAAGTCATCTTGGCAGAGGCGTGCCGCGTGCTTCGGCATGGTGGTGAGCTGCTGGTTGTTGAGTTCCCGCGAGAGTCTCTCGCTCAAGAACTCTGGGACGAGGATTACTATCGACCGTCAGAGGTACAATCGCTGTTACGTGAGGCGGGGTTCATCGATATCCGTGTCCGGTTGATTGAATGTAAACAGGTTATCTGGGCTAAAGGCTATCGTCCCATGTTTCATAGAACGCGTGGATCAACGCTGGCATCGAATAGGGCCGACGAAGTCGATGACCCGATGATATAATGGACGAAAAGGTCACCAACTCCGGGTGTCCAGCAGCACACAGAAGGACCGGGCGCATCGATTCACTGCGTGTGTGCGGCCGACCGGACGATAGCTGGAGACGGACTGGAACATTGTTTAATTGGACGTCATCGTCACGTTGTTTAGGCGTGATTAATGTCGCTGGCATTGACATCCGCAGCCCACAATTGAGGCGATCGCCGTTGTGCAGGTTGAATATACAACGTGGCCTCCGCACCGTAGTGGGAACGCGTCGCGCGATCTTCGGAAGCCAGATGGGTCAAAGAACAGGAGACATGAGACATGGCAAAGATGTTTTTTCCTCAGTATGCGAAAGGGAGGGATGGAACGGATCTCGTCGTAGGCGAGACCATCTTGTGGCATATCAGAAGGCTGGGCGGCGTAGAGATCGATTCTGAGTGTGGTGGGCAAGGAACGTGCGGCAAGGATGTCGTAAGGATCGAGAAGGGCTCCCGATACCTGTCCGACACGACTGCCGTCGAGAAACGTTTGTTGAGTGAAGGTCAACGAAAAGGTAAGCGCAGATTGGCTTGCCAGGCTAAAGTCGCTGATAATGCGGCAGATATTCTGGTGTTTATCCCGGACTTTGGCAGATACACCATTCTGACCGAGTGCATAACGACCGATACCGCTGTCAACCCCTGCGTTATCAGAAAAGGCGATAGGGTCGTATATCACACTGGTGAGGACTTGGGACCTTATGAAGGAAAGATTCTCGGATTGGCTGTGGACGTCGGTACAACGACGTTGGTCTTGCAGGTGGTTGACTTAGAATCGGGTGAGAACATCGGGAATCCGATGGCAAGCAAGAATCCGCAAATCGCCTATGGCAATGACGTGATTTCGAGGATCGGGTACATCAGCAATGATACAGACAATCTGCAGGAGCTACAGGACGCAGTCGTCGGTGGCGTGAATGAGAGCCTTCGCGAATTGGAGAAACAGCTCGGGGTAACACCGCGTTCTATGATAAACAGCATCTATGACGTGGTGGTCGTTGGGAACAGCACCATGAGAAGCATCTTTTTCGGCCAGAACGTCCGGGCTCTGGGAGTCATTCCCTTTGAACCGTTCAGTAAGGATGCGTTGACGAGAAGAGCTTCCGGACTTGGCTTGGCAATTCACCCCCTCGCTATGGTATACGGTGCTCCGCTAATTGGCGGACACGCCGGGGCCGATTGTGTTGCCGACATCCTAGCGACAGGACTTTATGAAGACGACCATATACAAATGGTCATCGACATCGGTACCAATGGCGAGGTGGTGATCGGGAACAAGGACAGGATCATGACGGCCTCGTGCGCGGCAGGTGGCGCCTACGAGGGATACCAGATCAGGTGCGGAGTCGGAGCTATTGAAGGAGCGATCACACAACTCGTGATCGAGGACGGTCGGGCACGGTACACGACTCTCGGCAATAAGGATCCGCTGGGGGTGTGCGGGTCTGGCGTGATAGACCTGCTCGCCGAACTGTCCAGAAATAATATTGTCAACGACAGAGCGAGAATCGCACAGGACTATCATATAACAGAATCAATCAGCGTGTCCCAGGAAGACATCAATCAGTTGATTGTGGCTAAAGCGGGGTTACGCACGGATCAGGATCTTCTCATAGAGTATTACGGCACCACCCTCGACGATGTGTCGGCGATCTATCTGGCAGGAGCCTTCGGCAATTATATGAACATAGATAATGCGATGGCTATAGGCTTGTTGCCGCAAACGGATAGGAGCAAGTTTATCAGGTTCGGCAACGGGGCTCTGGCGGGGGCCAGAGACATGTTGATTTCGCGAGAGAAACGGCTCGATGCCGAGCGGCTGATCCGCTCGATAGAACACACGAAACCAAATGAGATAGAGGGTCCGGAATTCCAGTACATTGTCGCAGCGAACATGTACTTCTAGGTTCTCCTCTGAGTGCCGCTGATGGTGGCAGCCTGCGGGGTTTGGCCTTTCTCGTTACGGCTTCGCGCTAGACCGGACAGGCTGCGACAGTGGGAAGCAGCCAGTTTTTTCCGCGCGCAAGCAAGGGCAAAGGAGCACGGAACAATGGAAATTCGCAGATTCGGAAAAACCGAAATGCAGGTGGCGCGGATCGGCTTCGGGGGGATGACCATTCCGAAGGTAAGCGTCGAGCAGGCAGTGGCTACCGTCAACCGGGCGCTGGACTTCGGCGTGAACTTCGTAGATACGGCGCGGCTCTATGGTAAGGGAGACAGCGAGCGGAAGATCGGCCAGGTAATGGAGAAGAGGAGACAGGAAGTCTACTTGAGCTCGCGGACTCCCGACAGCAGCTACGACGGTGTCAAAAGGGGTATAGAGGAAAGCCTCGAGGCGCTTCGTACCGACTACATCGATCTGTATGAACCCCATGACGTTTCGACACAGGCACGGTACGAGCCGCTGATGCGAAAAAGGGGCGGGCTGAAGGCGCTCCAGGAGGCCAGAGACGAAGGGATCATCAGACATATCGGGTTCACGAGCCATAACTGGGATCTGATCGCAAAAATGATACGCAGCGGCGAGTTCGAAGCCGGTCTCGTCGCCTACAATATCGCCAATCGCGAGGTCGAGGAGGAAGTACTTGACCTGGCGGACGAGTATGACGTGGGCCTTTTCGTGATGAAGGTGTTCGGTAACGCCAGCCTTCTTGAGTTGAACCCTCCCGCTGAAGACAGGAAGCCCACGATCGAGGAATGCCTCCGGTTTGCGTTGTCCAATACCCGGTTTCCGCTGATCTTGACCGGGGTCAAGTCTCCTGAAGAGATCGAGCGGAACGTGTCCATCGCTGAAAGTTACCACCCTTTATCTGATGAGGAACAGCGGGAGTTGAGAGCGTTCGGTGACCGTCTGGGGCGTGGGTACTGTTACGGGTGCGAGTACTGCATGCCCTGTCCCCAGGAGATCGATATTCCGGGCATACTACGGCTGCTTGATTACCGCGAGCGAATTAGCTGGGAATGGCCGCAGGCGCGAAAGGCGTATGCGCGCTTCTCCGCGACAATCGAGGATTGCATAGACTGCGAACAATGCGAAGAACGATGTCCGCAAAACCTGCCGGTGAGGGAACGGCTCCGTAAGGCGCACGAAAAGCTCACCCCACCCTCCGGAAGTTGACACGCGGCACGATACAACGATGAGATGTCGCAGACGGTTACGTGAACTCTGACGTCAGAGGTAGTAACCGGCGGGAGTGGCGTGAAAAGGCGGATGAAATGAGCCATGAGACATTCGAGGAGCTTGCGGACCGCTATGATGCCTGGTTCGACAAGCCGGCTGGTCGCGCAATATTCGGTGCCGAAGTGGCGTGTATCGGGAGCCTGCTGCCGGCTGATCTCTCCGGCTGGGTTGAGGTGGGAGTGGGTACCGGTCGCTTCGCCGCGGCCTTGGGCGTGCCCGAAGGGATAGATCCTTCCGGCGCCATGCTGAAGAAAGCGGAGGCACGCGGTATTAGAATTATTCAGGGGAAAGCAGAATGCTTGCCGTATCGGAACGCTTCGCTGGACGGTGTCTTGCTTGCTGTGACATTGTGTTTCCTTGAGGCCCCCGAACAGGCGATGCGGGAATTCGCCCGAGTGTTAAAAAACAACCGGTCGCTCCTGGTGGGCATCGTCCCCGCCGACAGCAGCTGGGGCCGGTTTTACCAGGCGAAAGGCAAAGAAGGGCACGCGTTTTACTCTGTGGCCGTTTTCTATACGTGCGAGCAGGTTAAGCAACTGGCCGCATCTGCGGGGTTCGCGTTCGTCAGCGGGACGAGCACGCTGCCGATGGGCCCTGATGAGCAGCTCGAAGGGGTAGAGGTCCGCGACGGTGTGGACCCGGAATGCGGATTCGTTGCCATGGTCTTCCGCCTGTCGGAGTGAGTGAGCAGTCACGTTCCGGGAAGGCGCATGAGCTGATTTCATGATGAGGATTGGAGTTGTGAACGTATCTGGAAGAAAGCAAACCCACGTTGCCCGTGCTGTGCGCGGTCATGCCCGTCCTATAATCGTTGCCGAGATAGCATCGGCTGAGCTTCTGAAGCGCAGCCGCCAGAGGAGGTGAGACGGATGATCGCTTTCGGACCGATTCCATCCAGACGGCTGGGGCGGAGCCTGGGTATTAACAATATTCCGCCTAAAGTGTGTACCTATTCTTGCGTCTACTGTCAGGTGGGACGAACGTTGAAGATGGAAACGGAGCCACGTCCGTTTTACGAGCCTGCGAAACTCCTCTCGCAGGTACGGAGTAAAGCGGAAGAGGCCGAAGGTGTCGGAGAACGCATTGATTACCTCACGTTCGTGCCCGACGGAGAACCCACGCTGGATGCGAACCTGGGACAGGAAATTGACGGGCTCAGGCCGATGGGAATAAAGATAGCGGTCATTTCCAACAGGTCTTTGGTCTGGCGCGAAGAGGTCAGAGCAGCCCTGATGAAAGCTGATTGGGTTTCCCTGAAAGTGGACTCGGTTGTATCGGAGGTATGGAGGAAAATCAATCGTCCTCACCCCAGCCTCACGTTGGAAACTGTTCTGAAGGGTATTACTGCTTTCGCGGCCTCCTTTTCAGGCGAACTGGCGACGGAAACCATGCTCGTTAAGGGGATCAATGACACTGAACGTGATGCGGAACAGGTCGCTGATTTCCTCTCCGTCCTTAATGTACACAAAGCCTACATCTCGATACCTACGCGCCCGCCCGCCGAAAAGTCTGTTCGGCCGCCGGCGGAAGACGCGATCAACCGCTTTTACCAGGTGCTCAGCAGCCGGTTGAAACGCGTCGAGTACCTGATAGGGTACGAGGGGAACGCGTTCGCCTCGACCGGCGACGTCGGACAGGACCTGCTCAGTATTACCGCGGTGCACCCGATGCGCGAGGAAGCCGTGCAGAAACTGCTCGCACGAGCCAGGGCGGATTGGTCTGCGGTAGATGCCCTCGTCAGTCAAGGTCAGCTCACCGTTACAGACTACGAAGGCAATAGATACTTCATGAGAAGCCTGCCTGAAAGAAGCCGGGCGTAAGAGCTGTCCGATGGAGTGCTTGCACGAACATGCAGCCCTTGATCGGGGTGTTTCACGGAGGCGTGCTATGAACATCGAACCGATTGGAACGGTGGGCAAGATCTCAGAAAATGTAACCGCACTCGAACTCAATGGCGAGTATCTGAAGTATGTTCGAGAGATTGTTCCTGGAGATGAGCTCGACATTGTGTACTGGCTGCACGAACCGGTTGAGGAGGCTGATGGGAAGGGGATCGTGGGCTCTGACGGTGATGGCGGATCAGGAAAGGACGTTCTTCAACAGCGAGCGTCATTGAGATCCGATCCGATCAAGGTCGCGCGTGTCGAGGTCGTCCGTGTCGATCCCCATCATTTCTCTGTGCGAGGGCTCGATGCGCGAGAAGGTCTCCCGCTACTCGACATCAAACCAGCACGCGCAAGCGAGGATGTCAGCCGGCTTATCGAGTTCTGGGGACAGGTGCATGACACGGTTGTCCGTGCACTCGAGGAGCGATACGACTCCCAGGAGCTCAAGGAGGCATTGCACGATCCCTTGTGGCTGGCGGGACGAACTGCCGCCACCGTTTCTTGCACGAACGCGACGGAGATCGGCAGGGCGATTATGGCGATGGAAAAGCTCTGGGGAATCAAGGGTCGCGTCCTCGAAGGTCGACCCGACCGGTTCACGCGCGAGGTGACCGAATGTCCGTGGGCTCACCTCACGCCGATGAGTTGCAGATCGTTTGGATGGTGGATGGCAGGTTTCTGTCACGGGTCGAACAGTCGGTACGCTTATCGGCTGGATAGGCTCATGCCTGAAGGTGCAGAAACCTGCCGGTGGGAGGTTTGGGAGCGGGCGTCATTGGGTCTAACAACGTAGGGCACAGTAACGCGAAAAGCACGAGAGTGCTGCCAGCCAGCCTCCTGTGTGTGCCGCTCGGCGGCACGGCCACGACTATAATCGGTGTCACGAGCGATATGTGTAAGTGCACCGCCAAGCTGCGCGTTTCGCGGGCATTCGCTAGGTTGGCCGAGATGAGTTTTTCCAAGAGGCGATAACCCTGTCTCATTTCTCGAAAATCCTTTCGTGCTCCGATGTACACCACGGTGTGTGTGGGTGGCAGGCGCGTTCTGACGAGTAGACTATTTGATCTGTAGTTAAGCTAACAGAGTTGTTTCCAGCTCCGATCTTTTGGGCGGCGTTGGGATTGCCCGGCACGGCTGACAGTTTGCTGTGCGCAGATACACGAAACGGCCTTGATGGGAGCCCCAGCACACCCCCTACCAAGAATGCACCGACGTGTGTGCTATTTTTCCTGCCTAATATCGGCAACGTGCCATACGTTCAAAAACGCTGTTGGGAGTGACGAGCTGCTTGGAAAACGCCACGTTCGTGGTTTTCGACGGTCCGGCTAACCCAAAGCCGGCGGTTCAAATCAGTCCCCCGCTACCGACGTGATGTCGCGGCGCTCGCCAACAACGAGGAAGCGCTGTACAGGTGCGGCCCAAATTGTGGCCCATGGTCGATGGTGTGGTGCTCTTTTGTGCGATCATGTGCGAGGTGCCCGTGACGACAACGTGCTTTTGTGCGGTTATTTACGGCTACCTGCTCTTTTGTGCGAATACTTCGCGCTTGCTTTGGCTGCAGGAGGTCGCGGGTGCAAATCCCGCCGCCCCGACCACGTAAGCTCTTATGAATAGGCCACTTCCATATATCGCGAAGCGGCCTCTTGTTTTCTCTCGTTGAGAAAGACGGTGGATCGGGGATAGCTTGCTCTGGCTATGCGGAACTGCACGCTGTGAGGGGAGGTTTCGCTTCAGTACAATGTCCACGGTCTTAGAAGCAGCCGGTCAAACGGCCATGAAGAAGCTTTCCCGACCCACCAACGAGCCGTCTGTGCACGCCGCTGTTGACCACAAGAGTAACGGGCGGTACAATGCTCGAGCGGCGGACCATAGATTCTTTCGCTTGAAAGCTCGCCTTTTATGGGCGCTGGCGGTACAACCTCCGCGGCTGCATAGCGACAGAAAAATGGGAGACAGCACGATTATGGCGAGGCTGTTTCTGTGCGTTCTGGCACTCGGTATTCTGTGCACCTCTGATCCTGCAGCGGGAGGCGGTGTGAATGTCACCATAGACCCGCTCACCCGGTACTGCCATATCAGCTATCCTGTTCCGATTAACGCCCCCAACGAGATCACGGTCATGTGCTCATGGTCGCCTGCTGAGACGAACCAGTGGCGAAATGCCAGGGTGAGGCCGTTCATATCTGAGACGGCCATACGTCTCGCGACGGACGGGGAATGGGACCAGTGGACGCGGCAAGGACGTATCACCGAACGCAACGCGGCCGGTCTGACCAGGACGATCGTGTTCGACCCGTACCCTGAAGCACAGCCTGACGGTAGGGTGAACGTCGATTTCCGTGTTCGCATCGAGTCGCCGGACGGGAAGCCGCTCGCCGAGCACGTGGTGCCTGTGCGCGCTGACAATACCAACGTCGTGTATCTTGAGGGCTGGTCGTCCGTGTTTCAGAAAGACGCCGTCTCGACCGAGCCCTCGGACGAAAACGCAACGTGGCATTATCGTACGGGACTCGACGCATCATCAGGGGCCACGCACGGCAACGATCTCCGCGGTTTTGCCGGACGCGACACACCTCTGCCTCAATTATCCTACCCGTTGGACCTGCACGGCACGTATGCTATTTTCGTCAAGGCCGGCTCCATCAAGCTCCGGCTCACAGGGGACGAACGTTCCGACCACCTCTCGTCACAGCGCGGTTGGGAGACGTTGTGGCGCTGGACTACCATGGACCGGCAGCATCTGGTCCTCACGCAACCGCACGAATACAACGGGTGGGCTCCGGCTTCACTGGACTACGTGAAACTCGTCCCGCCGTCCGAGGAGCTCGCCGACGCGCTCGACGCACAGTTCAGCGGTACGCGTGACAAATTCGTCGCCGGCTACTGGGAACCATATTCCTGGGCGTTCCACGAGAACGTCCAGGAGACGCTCCAGCACCGCCAGGTCCTGACCGCCTACCGGGACACACGGTTCTCGCTGGTGGACAGCCAGGTGAACCGGTTCGGCGCGAAGGCCGTGTTCGAGACGCGGGTGGCGGACCAGTTGCTGTACAACACGCAGGGCGACCGGCGGCAGGACGAGACTATCCCGGTGACGGACGGCGTGGGAAGGATGCAGCAGTTCACCAACGCGCTCGATGCTACCGTCCGCTACACGCACGAGCTCGGGCTGGAGTGCCACGCCAACTTCGGCGCCAGCGCGTCGTATGTCGGCACGCCGCTCCAGGGCGATTTTTCGAAGGCGCATCCGGAATGGCTGTACGGGTCGCAGCTCAAGTTCGAGGTACCCGAGGTCCGCCGGTACGCGCTCAGCCTGGTGCGCGAAGCACTGGAGATAGGTGCGCCGGGCATTTCGATCGACTTCATGCGGTATAGCTTCACCATTCCGGACGCCGAGACATGTAACACATTTCTGCGGGAACTGCGTGCGCTTGTCGACGAATATGCTCAGAAACGTGGCAAACGTATCCCCATTCTGGTCCAATTTCCCGGCAAAGGTGTGCTCCCTCCGGAGCAGTTTCGGCGAGGCTCGTGGGATCTGTTTGACTATGCCGCGTGGGCGCGTGAGGGGTGGGTGGACTACCTGTGCCCCAGCAACGACGACGAACGCCATCTCCATCTCGATGTAGGACCCTATCTCGAAGCGGTGGAGGGAACAAAGGCGAAGGTATTTCCGAACGTGACCGCCGCGGGTCTTACACGGCCCGGCCTCTACCTCTGGCGCGTGAAGCAACTCTATGACGCCGGCGTTGACGGCATTTACATCTACCAGTCCGATCACTGTGTGCTTGGTAGCCCGATGGACAGGCGATGCGCACGGTTGCTGACGAGCAGCGACGACGTCCGTCGCTGGTGGGAAGAGGATGCCCGGTTAAGACCGCATCAAAGCAAAGGTATCTATATCACGCGACCGTCACGCCCTAATCGCGGCTGGCGACCCAGGGAACGTGTGCGCGTGTGGCTCGAAGGCATTGAGATGGGCGAGGTCGAACTGTACCTGGACGGGAAGCTCGTGAACCGATATGACGGGCCGCCATACCTTTTGGGGACAGAGGAACGCACGTCGGACAACGTCATCCCGCCGAACAGCGAAGTGGAGCTTCTCATACGTGCCAGAGATGGCGACGGCTGGCTTGAACAACGGTTCACGCTGCACGGTGAAAAGAAGGCTCGCCGGACGCGTGAGTAGATCAGCACAGTGTTGCAGAGGTGAGTTGAGCAAATGGCGAACAGGTACCGTAGCACGTGGTTGAGAGACGTTATGTGCACGATTCTGTTGCTGTGTCTTGGCGCGGCATTCGCAGTTCCGTGCGGGATCGGGTATGTCGCGGCGGACGACGATGGACGACATTATGCCCACGTGGGTGCACATTCGGAAGTGATCACAGGAGCGGTTCTCAAGGCGAAGCCCGAATGGCGTGAACGCGTCATCCTGGACGCTCTGCGGGTGACCGTCCTCTATGCTGAACGCGCCGGCGAGGCCGTTTGTCTCCTGGCCTACGACATCTGCGAAATCACGCGCCGCGAGGTCGTGCCGCTGAAAAAAGCTGTGGGCGGTGCGCTGGGAATAGACCCGGAGCGTGTACACGCCTTGTGCTCGCACACCCATTCAAGCAGTTCGGACGACACGGAGCACGACACGGCAACGCTTACCGCCAAGAGCATCGCAGCGGCAGTCGGGGCGAAGAGCCGCGCCGCCGCAGTTCGAGATGTCTGTTTCCTGCGGGTCGACACGGGAAAACGGTTCAACATCAATCGGCGCTCGGCACACGGTGAACTGGGCACCTGGTGTCTCATGCAGTCACGCGGGTGCACGGACGACGGCGAGATCGTCGACGGCACACAGTGGGTGCGCGACAAACTTGTTAGCTTCGGCGCGACGCAGGAGGAGGTAACAAAGGTCACCGGTCCGATCGACGCCATGCGCGAGAACGATCCCTTTGTC
>Ga0180434_10004937_pt1 | contig 15966 bp, 12 predicted proteins | sample SS_ome_7_FD_132453 | JGI IMG/M metagenome (GOLD analysis project Ga0180434, IMG submission 132453) | Hypersaline lake sediment archaeal communities from the Salton Sea, California, USA - SS_1_D_2 metaG | ecosystem: Environmental > Aquatic > Non-marine Saline and Alkaline > Hypersaline >...
CAAGTGGAGCCTCCGCACGGATCAATACAAATTCATTCTGTCGCGCGTACAGGACTTCTACAACAATCCGATGCGGGAGCTGTACGACCTGCAAGAGGACCCGCAAGAAGAAAAGAACATTGCTGAGGAGGAACCGAAGATTGCCGATGAAATGGAAGCAGAGCTGGAAGCATGGATTGCGGAAAGACTAAAGGCTCAAGGAGACGAAAAGGATCCGCTCCTAGAGCATGGAATCAGCCTGTTGGAGGGCAATTGGGACGGCACATGAGAGACTCGCCCCTGACCCGTCCGACTCCGGCACCCCTGCCAGGGAAACGCTAACGGTTGAAGGTCGACGAGGTGAAACCGATGGAAGAGATTCAGGCTCTCAAGAAGGTGTTGGACGATTACATAGAGGCATTCGAAGCAAGGGATCTGGACCGGTGTCTCGCGTTTTTCCATGAAGACGCGCACCTCCAGTTTGCCACGGGCCATTTCCCCGGGATCAAACAGATCGAGCAATGGCACAAAGACCGATTCAAGGGGGGCATGCGGCTGGTGGAGATCGAGGACATGCAGTCCGAGGGAAATACACTGATCGTGAATGCCGTGGTCACGAGCCCCCGGCTGAAGCTGGTGAGGATCAAGGATCTCAGAGGAACCGGCACCTTCGTGATCGAGGAAGGCAAGTTCAAGGAGTATCGAATGGAACTCCGAAAGGGGTACCGCTTCCACATCTGATGTGGAACATGGACATACGTCAGGCCTGGATGCGCAACGAGACATGGCCCGCAAGCGACAAGGATGAAAACAAAGATGCGAAGCAAGATTCCTCTCCGATATGCAATGAAGATGGCGAGCATGCCGGAATTCCTGAAGTTCTCCCTCGGTTTCGCCCTGCGAAAACGTGTCACCGCCAAGTTCGGCTACAACCGGGGAGACGGAACCAGCAAGCCCATGAAACAGGTGAATCTCAAGATCACCAACGCCTGCAACCTCCGGTGCAAGACGTGTGCGCAATGGGGTGAGGCCGGCTACATGATCGGACAACCCACATCCGTTGTCAGGGAAACGGTTCCCCTCGAGGCGTACCAAGGGATGGTGGACGACATCGCACCCATCAAGCCATGGATCTACATCTGGGGGGGAGAACCCTTCCTGTACCCGGATCTCCTGCCCCTGCTCCGCTACATGAAACAGAAAGGCCTGATCGGTTCGGTGGTAACTAACGGCTATTTCCTGGCCCAACATGCGGAAGAGATCGTTGACATCGGGTGGGATTCCTTGGCTCTTTCTCTGGACGGCACCCGCGAACTCCATGACTCGATCCGAGGCATTGACGGGACCTTTGACCGGTTGTCAAGGGCAATCGCGACCGTCCGAGAGGTGAAAGAAAGGCGTGGAAGCCGGACGCCGCACATTACGCTCGTCACTACGGTCAGCAAGGAGAATGCGGATCATCTGGACGAGATCGTGGATGTGGGGGAACAGTTGGGGGCCGATTTGATGCTCCTCTACTACGCCTGGTTCACCACCGAGGAGATCGGCCAGCGGCACGAGGCGGTCATGCAGAAGAAACTCTCCATCACCCCCACTGCCTGGAAAGGCTATCTGTGGAGCTTCGACGAGATCGATCCGCAAGCCGTCATCCAGAGCGTCAAACGGATCCGGGCGAGGAAGCACGGTTTTCCCTGTTTGATCATCCCCGACCTGGAACTCGAGCAAATCCCACGCTATTACAGCGAACCGGCCCATCTGTTCGGCTATGACCGGTGCATCTATCCCTGGCTGGTCACGGAGATCATGCCCAACGGGGATGTGGCTACCTGTCGTGACTTTCCGGATGTAATCTGCGGGAACATCCAGCAAGATAGCATCCTGGAGATCTTCAACAACGAAAAATACAGAAGGTTCAGAAAGGCCCTCAAGGAAGAGGGAACATTTCCCATCTGTGCCCGTTGCTGCGGGTTGATGGGTTGGTAGAATGAACGAAAGAGCAAGGATCACCCCAAGGAGATTCCCATGAACCGGTTGTACAGGCCCCTCTATCTGTGGGTCCTCTTCTTGCTCCTGACGTCGTCTCGTGCAGGTGCCGACCCTCCTACGCCTCCGACACAGCCGCAAACCGGGCCCGGAGGCAATGTGTACGAGCATGCTGCCGTGACCGAAAAGGGCCCTTTCTGGGCTGCCGGTCATCAGGGTCAGGATGATTACCGCTACTATCTTTACGAACCGAGCCAACCCACACCCGAAGAGGCGCCTGTGGTGCTCTTTCTCCACGGTTACAACGGTCTCCAACCGAAGAGCTACGGAGCGTGGATCGAACACCTGGTGAAGAAGGGGTACACCGTGGTCTGGGCCCAATATCAGGCAACGAATCTGACCTTTCCCTGGTTCTACGCCCTGAACGCGCGCACAGCCTGGATAGACGCATTGGAGCGTCTCGATACGGAAGAGCTCCACGTGCGCCCAGAAAGGGACTACAAGGGTTACTACAAGACGGCCATCATAGGACACTCGGCAGGTGCCTACGTGGGCACAAATCTCGCCGCCATTGCAGCCGACGAGACGAACGGAATCCCGGAACCCTATGCCGTGATGGCGTTCGAACCGGGAGGACTCAACATCATTCCGAAGGGCCCTTTATCGAATATGGACGATGACACGAAATTCATCGTCGTGGTAGGAAACCATGACGATGTGGTCTGCAAATCGACGGCCGTTTTCCTGTGGAACCAGGTGACTTCTGTCCCGAAGGCGAACAAGGACTTTCTGCTGGTCCACTCGGACAACCACGGATCACCGGAGGTAATTGCCCATCACTATTTCCCGCCGACCCTCGGCTTCTCGTCAGAGGCCGAAGGGCTGGACGCCCTCGACTTCTTCGCAACCTTCAAGCTCTCCGTGGGGGCCCTGCGATGTGCCTGGGAAGGCGTGGATTGTGAATACGCTGTCGGACACGGGAGCCCTGAGCAACTGTATATGGGCGAGTGGAGTGACGGTCAGGCCTTCAAACCGATGGAATGGATCGAGGACCCGAACCAGCTCGAAACGGTCTGCCAGGACCCCGCACCGCCGGGAGCCTGCTCGCCTTGAGACGTCTCTCCACAGGCATTCCTTTACAGACAGGCCCTGTCGGCATGCCGCTGAAGGTGGTGTACGGCGCGGGGCAGATCTCGAGTGCCGTCAAGACCGTCCTCTTTGGAATCTTCTCTCTTTACTTCTATACGACCGTAATGGGCCTTTCCGGGACTCTCGTGGGGATTGCCTCCGCTGTCGGCCTGGTCTGGGATGCCGTGATCGACCCCGTCATCGGCTCCTTGTCGGACCGAACGAGAGGCCCCTTGGGCAAGCGTCACGGCTTCATGTTCGTCGGTGCAGCGGGGATGGGCATTTCCTTCTGGGCGTGTTTTTCCCCGCCCGCGAACCTGTCCACAGCTGCACTTTTTGCCTGGGTATTGGGCACGAATCTTCTGGTGCGAACCATGATCTCTCTGTTCGGAATCCCTTACTACGCACTGGGTTCGGAGCTGAGCCAGGATTATCACGAACGAACCTCCATCACCGGTATCCGGGGCGGGTTGGGGCTGTTCGGTACCATGGCAACAGCCGTTCTCAGCTTCGTGCTCTTCTTCCCGGCCGGTTCCCAAGGGGCGGACCCGAAGCTGAATGTGGAGGGGTACCGGGCCATGGGACTCTTCTCGGGTATGGTCATGAGCCTCATGGCCTTTGCCAGCACCTTGGGCACCCTTTCGCATCGGCAGCATCTCACCGACGCGGAAGGGCCTCCGCGACAAAGCGGGATCCTCCGTCTTGTTGCAGAGACCGTGGATGCACTACGGAATGCTTCGTTTCGAATCATCTTCGCTTCCTACTCGATGTTCTTCCTCGGCGTCGTGATCAACGGAACCCTGGCCATTCATTTCCTGACCTACTACGCGGAAATCACCGCAAGCAGGGACGTAAGTGCGTTTCAACTCGCCTTCTTTCTAGGTGCCCTGGTCGGGGTCTTCTGCTGGCTTCGGGCCTCGAAGACCATCGAAAAACGCATGCTCTATTTCCTGGGTTCCATGGGGACAGCCCTGGTCATGGGAAGCGCCTTCGTGTTCCTCGGTGAAGGCCATCTCCTGGGGACGGGCTCTCTGACGCCACTGCTGTTCGGCAACTGTGTGGCAGGATTCTTCGCGAGCATTCTCTGGATCATCCCGACGTCTATGATTGCGGACGCAGCGGACCAGGATGAACTCTTGACCGGGGAACGCCGGGAGGGCACGTTTTTCGGCCTCTTTCATTTCGGTGAACAGATCGCTGCCGGCGCGGCCATTCTGGTCACGGGCATCTTGATCGATGCCTTCGCCGGATTGCTGCCGGGCGAAACCCGTCAATCCGCCATGACCATAGGCCGAATCGGGATGCTCTACAGTCTGCTGCCCGCAGGCCTGCTGGCAGTCTCTTCTCTCCTCATCCTGCGATACTCCCTCGATGAAGACAGAATCGACCAGATCCAGGAAGACCTTATCAAGAAGGGCCTGCGGAAGAGCCCTTAGAACGCCCAAGACAGATCGTTTTCGGTGGACGGAAGAATTGGACAGAGAACGCGAGCATCATGAAGGGCAAGAACAGCCCGTCGCACAGCCCAAAGGTGGTAGCCAATCTGCCTTCGCTGTCCTTCTCGTGGCCCTGTTCGCCTCCACCCTGGGGTTCGGAATCATCGTACCCTTCTTGCCCATTTATGCGGAAACGCTGGGCGCATCCGGCATCTGGATCGGTCTGATCTTTTCCGGATTCTCCATCGCTCGATTCTTCGTCATGCCCTTGATGGGAAGGCTCTCCGATCAGAGGGGCCGGAAAGGGTTCATCGTTCTGGGCCTCTTCCTCTATGCCCTCGTATCCCTCGGTTTCGTCTGGGCCGACAGCCCGGAGATGTTGACCCTCTTGCGGTTCGGCCAGGGGGTTGCGGCTGCCATGATCATCCCGATCGCCCAAGCCTATGCAGGGGAGATATCGCCACCCAAGCGTGAGGGGAAATACATGGGCCTGTTCTCGCTGGCCTTGTTTGCGGGCTTCTCGGCAGGTCCCCTGCTAGGGGGAACCCTCAAAGACCTGTACGGCATCTCGTCGAGCATCTATACATTGAGTGCCCTGTCCCTTCTTGCTACCCTGTTGGTCTTCTTCCTACTGCCCGAACTCCGCCACGCCCAGAAGGCTACCTCCCTGTCTCGCCACACGATTTGGGAAGCATGGAAGAACCGGGTTGTCCGGAACCTTCTCTTCTTCCGCACCACCGCAGCCATGTGCCGGGGCGCATTGATCGCCTTTGTTCCTCTGTTCGCACATGACAAGATGCACCTGTCCAGCAGCCAGATCGGCATCGTCATTACGGGCAATGTCCTTCTCGCAGCACTTCTGCAGGCCCCTTTCGGAATGCTGGCCGACAGAGCGAACCGAAGGGCCCTTGTGATCCTGGGAGGCTTTCTGTTTTCCGGTCTTCTCTTTGTCGTTCCGTTTATCGAGAGTTTTCCGCAGCTTCTCGTTCTCAGCCTTCTCCACGGGGCTTCCGGTGCCTTGGCGCTGCCGGCAGCAACCGCAATCATGGTGGAAGAAGGAAGACGTCACGGAATGGGAGTGACCATGACCCTGTTCAACATGAGCATGAGCCTCGGCCTGGCAAGCGGGCCCCTCCTCGCCGGATGGACGGCCGACCGGAGTGGGCTGAACGCGCTGTTCACGGTCTTCAGTGGAATTGGTCTGCTGGGGATTGCCCCCTACGCCTTCCTGAACCGCAAGAGGTAAGGGCCGTAAGAACCCGATCTCCCGAAAAAGAAGGGAAGAACCAGCGATGCACGATTCGAACCCGCCCACCGGCACAGGGCCTTCTCAGGACGAGATTCTTGATTTCTTGAAATCGATCGCCGAGGAAGAACTCGAGCTGTCCGAGGACCAGATCAAACAGATGACCCTGGAAACCCGGATCGTGGAAGGACTGCAACTCGACTCGGTCGACCAAGTGGTCCTGATTACGGCCATCGAGGAACACTACGATTTTCAGTTCGACTTCGAAGACGGAGAAAGGGTGGGCACACTGAAAGACCTCGTCGTGATGATACGTGAGCGGATCGGATGCAAGGAATCTTGATCTCTCTTTCGTGTTTACTTTGATTCGACGATTGTGCTATATGGAGTCGCTTTCTGCCCGGGGAGGCAGAACAAGAACGCGAAAAGGAACTACCATCATGCCCTTTTGCAGGGTAGGCGATCTACAGATGCACTACCGGATCGTCGGGGAAGGCCCACCCCTTGTCCTGATCATGGGCCTTTCCGGGGATCTGACTTGGTGGGAACCCCTGGTTAAGGAACTCGAGGGAGACTTTCGGCTCGTCCTCTTCGACAACCGCGGGGCGGGTCTGAGCGACGTGCCCGAGGGGAAGTACTCGATCCCCATGTTTGCGAACGACACCGCCGGGCTCATGGCCTGCCTGGGGATCCCACGGGCGCACGTATTCGGGGTCTCCATGGGAGGGATGATTGCACAGGAATTCGTCCTGCGCTACCCGGATCGCGTTGACCGCCTCGTACTTGGATGCACCCATACGGGGGGGGAAGGATTCACGATGCCTTCCGCCGAGGCGGTCCAGAAAATGACCCTCACCCGGGGGAAGTCGCCCGAGGAGATCGCGAGACAGACCCTGTCGATCCTGTTCGCACCCGGCTTCATGCAAAAGAATCCGGAAACCATCGAGGCCATGGTCCGGCGTTTCGTGGACAACCATACGGCCCGAAAGCCTATCACGCAACAGTTCTGGGCGGCCATGGGCCACAATTGTCACGAGAGGCTGCCAACAATTCGAAAACCGACCTTGCTCGTAACCGGGGCTCAGGATGTGTTGATCCCCCCCCGGAATACCGAAACGCTACATGCACGAATCCCGGGATCGCGGCTGGCCTATGTCGAGGATACGGGACACGTATTCTTCATAGAGGCCCCGAAACGGGTCGCAACCCTGTTGAAAGAGCATCTTCTGGAAGATTGAATCCTTCCGTGCCGGACAGGAGGAATCCTGATGGAACTCAAACCAAAAGCGGATACCATCGTGGAGGTGTTGCTCGCGTTGGAAGACTGCACCCGATACGGTGCCAGGTTCATTTCAAAGGGCGAAGAGCCCACCTACTACACGTACGAAGAGGTCATCAAGAGGGCCAAATCGGTGGCAGGCACCCTGCAGGCGGGAGGCCTGAAGCAGGGAGACCGTGTCGGCATCATTCTGCCCACATCCATCCACTTCCTGGATGTCTTCCTCGGCACCCAACTCGCCGGCGGCATTCCGAGTGCCCTGTACCCGCCTGTTCGTCTCGGCAGGCTGGCCGAGTATTTCCAGAGGACGCGCAGGATGCTCGACAAGGTCGGTACGCGTTTTCTCGTCACGGACAGCCGGATCAAGAAGCTCCTCGGGCCTGTCGTGGAGGACGTGGAGTGCCTCGAGGGGGTCCTGAACGTGGAGAAGCTTCTCACCGATGCGAAGTGGACGCCCCCGAGAGAAACGGATCCGGACACGCCGGCCTTTCTCCAGTTTTCTTCCGGAACAACCGTGGAGCCGAAGGCCGTAACGGTCTCCCACACGAACCTGCTGTACAACCTGGAGATGATGGAGAGCGTCTTCCGGGACTACAGCGAAGAATACTCGCGCTACGGGGGTGTCTGCTGGCTCCCCCTGTACCATGACATGGGCTTGGTCGGGTGCATGTACAACGGCATCTATCATCCGGGCAACGTCACTTACATCAGCCCGGAGATCTTCATCGCCCGGCCCCGGATATGGCTCCGGACCCTGTCAAAATACAAGGCCGTCATCTCTCCGGCTCCGGATTTTGCTTACGGTCTCTGCCTGAAGAAGATCAAGGACAAGGACATGGAAGGCGTCGATCTCTCGAACTGGGAGATCGCGCTGAACGGCGCCGAGCCGATCAACACGGACGGCATGACGCAGTTCTGCGAGCGGTTCGCCAAGTGGGGATTCCGGGCCGAGTACATGACACCCGTCTACGGGCTTGCCGAGGCGGGCCTTGCCGTGAGTTTCTCAGACTTTCGGGTCAAACCGGTGCTGACGGAGTTCGACCGCGAGCTTCTCGGGGAACAGGGCAAGGCTGTCCCGGGGAAAGGTCGCGTGCTTCCGTCGGTAGGCCCGCCGCTTCCCGGCGTCGAGGTGGAACTCCGGGATGAAGAGGACCGCGCCCTGCCGGAGGGATGGGTCGGCAGGATCATGATACAGGGGCCGTCGATCACAAGAGGCTTCTACAATGATCCGGAGACCACTTCCAAGACGATTCGAGACGGATGGCTGGATACGGGGGACCTCGGGTTCTTCCACAAAGGGGATCTCTACATCGCGGGCAGAGCCAAGGATCTGATCATCATCCGGGGGAGGAACTACGCGCCCCAGGAAATCGAAGAACTCGTGCAGGATGTGGAGGGGCTGCGTCTGGGATGCGCGGTCGCGGTCAGCCACATGACCGCGACCGAAGGAGAACAGCTGATCGTGCTCGCCGAAAAGGAGGCCCGAAGCCAGCGGTCCGCCGAAGAGATTGCGGAGGAAATCCAGGACCGGGTCGTGTCGGGGATATCCCTGACGCCCTACCACGTTCAGATTCTGGACCCGGGCACCCTCCCCCGCACCTCGTCCGGCAAGATGCGTCGCGCCGGCGCCCTCAACATGTTCCTCACCGGAGAGCTGCTCCCGCCCGAGAAGATGGGCGTTTTGAAGATGTTCAAGGAGGTCGGCAAGTCACAGCTCGCCTGGGGACGGTTCTGGCTCAACAAGAGGCGCGGCAGCCCTTCGGGGGAGGGTTCCCCGGGGGATTGATCAGCTCTTCACATTTTCTCCTCCACGCTCCGAATCTTCTCTGTACCGGTCTGCTTCCTGTCGGTCCGCGTGCCGAACCGCATGTTCGAGGTAATCCGCGGGACCCCCATTTCGTGCAGTTTCTGGTGAACCTCGCGAATGGCGTTCATCACCTCCCCCCATTCCCCCTCCAGGTTGGTTCCGTAGGCGTGCAGCCGTGGCCGGAGCCCCCTCCTCTCCAGGATCTTCTCCGCCTCTGCAACATAGGATGACACGGAAACGCCGGTTCCCAGCGGCACAACACAGAGATCCGCGATAACTCTCATAAAAACCTCCTTTCTTCCCATCAAGAATCTTCAAGAAACAGCCGAAAATATTCTAATAAGAACGCCTGTACAAATACAGGACGGATATGTAAGAACGGTCTTCTTAAAGACAAAACACGTTGACAAGTCGGTGAAGCCACTCGCATGCTGCCCACAAGAGACGTTGACGAACTCATTGCCCTGGCCTATCGGGACGACCTGACCGGCCTGTACAATCGCAGGTATTTCCGTGAGAGCCTCACCAAGCCCCTGGAAGAGGTCTCGGACTCGACCGTCTATACCTTCCTGCTTGTCGATATCGACTTCTTCAAGGATATCAACGACTCCTACGGACATCAGGCCGGCGATCACGTGCTCGTGACGGTGGCCAAGATCCTCACCGAGGCCCTGGACGGTGAAGAGACCGCTGTCCGCTACGCAGGGGACGAATTTATCGTGTTCCTCCCGGGGTCGGACCGTGATGCGGGGCTTCAGAGGGCCGTCGGGCTCGTAGAACGGCTGCAGAAGAAGGCCCTCCCCCTCAATGACCGCAACGAATACATTCAGTTGACCCTCTCCATCGGTGCAGCCTCGTATCCCGGGGACGGGGACAACTGGGAATCGATCATTGAGAAGGCGGACCAGGGCCTCTACGCGGCCAAGCAACAGGGACGGAATCGAGCCTCCCCGCCCCCGGAGGAAGGGGTCGGCATCCTGCGAGGGGACGATCTGTCCAATCTCTTTCCCTGCCCGACCCACATCGGGCGGGACGAGGCTTTGGAAGAAATCCTTACGCTCCTTGCCCGGCGCAAAACGCCCCAGGCATCGTCGCTCCCCTCCCTCTTCCTCTGCACAGGGGACAGAGGCTCGGGCAAGACCCGCTTTCTTCAGGAAATCGGCAGGGCGATCGATGACGCCGATTTCTGCGTGCTGCAACTGTCCGGGTCGGAACAGCTGAAGGAACTCCCCTACGGAGCCCTGATCAAGGGGTTCCTCGAGCGCTTCGGTACAGTGGAGAAGCTTCGCGAACGCCTGGGGACCTCCATGCAAGCACCCGACGAATCGCTCTGGGAAGCGCTCTTTGCGGGCGCCCAGGCGGCCCCTGAGACGTTGTCCGCCGAAGCCGCGAGGCATTTCCTCGTCCGGACCCTGGTGTCCATCGAGAAGAAGACCCCGCTGGTCCTGCTCATAGACGATGCAGATCTCCTGGACCCTCCCACGGTGTCCCTCTTGCAGGCCTTCCACCATGGGGAAGACGACGGCCCCGGCCCCTTCGTGCTCATGGCCGCTTCGGAAGATCAAATCACTCTCGAGACCTCGGGTCCGGCCCCGGATGGGACCCAAGGGAAACCCGCTTCCGCTGTCTGTCACGGGATGTCCCTGCCGATCGTCGAGATGAAGCCTTTCCGGGGAGAAGACGTGGAAGAAATGGTACGCACCGTCTTCCCGACCCTCCTGGTGGAACCCCTCTTCCACACCGAACTCCTCCTCCAGACCCAAGGGAATCCCTCGTACCTCGAGGAGGCCCTGAAGTACCTCGTTCAAACCGGCAAACTGGTCTATCACCGAAGCGCTTGGCGATGGGAGGGGGACGGCCTTCACGACCTCCCCGACACCCTGGAATCCCTGTTGGAGAACAGGCTCTGCACCCTCGACCCGGAGGTGCGCGCCCTGCTGGAGAAGGCTTCCATGATGGGGCCGGAGATAGAGCCCGAGCTCATCCAGAAACTCGAGCAATCGAACGAGGGACATCTGTGGGACCTGTTGGACAAGGCGCGGCGGTTCGGTGTCTTGCAGTCGAGTTCCCGGTGGGAGTACAGCGACCTTCGGTTCAGCTCGAGAACGGCCCAAAAGGTCTCGTACGACCAGGTCCCTGAGGAGGACCGGGTTACCTGGCATCTCCAGATGGCAAGGCTCTTCGAGTCACTCCGCCAGAAGCCGAATCTCCTCCAGCTCGGGCCGCTGCTCTACCATGCCGAGATGGCCGGCCTGCAGACAGAGTTGCAGACCATAAAGGAGAAGTTCAGCCTGCTCACGGCGCCGGACCAGGCCACCGTGCTGTCAGCACCCGCGAGGAAGAAGAAGCGGACCGGCCCGATCACGCACAGTCCGATTCCCCAGGAGGGGTGGCCGCACATTCAGTCCCTGTTCCACTTGTTGCGGGCCGCCATACAGAATCTTCGCCTCTATCCGGAAACGAGCCAGACCGTTTCGTCCGCCTGCCAGAGGCTGCTCGACGGCCTGGAGGGGGCCTTCAAGCTCACGGACTCGGTCCACCTGTCAGAGGCGGACGGCGTCGTTCTCGTCAACGGGGAACCACCTCCCTGGAAGGGTGAGGAGAGGGTTGCCAGCGAAGGGTTCTTTCGGTTCCTTGCGGATGCAAGCCTGAAAGACATGTCCTTTCAAAAGGGATTGACCCTCACCGAACTCAAGGCCTTCCTGGGTACCTGGAATTCGGTCCTCACCGACTCCCTCGACCCGAACGCGCAGTGGGATGCCTTTGAAGACCGGGAGGACACGGAACACATCCAGGTAAACGCGAAGGTCTACGTCGCCGTCTCCGATTCCAATCTCTGCGTGGACGGCCCCTTGGTCGTATCTTCCGAGCTGTCGGACAATCCGATCGAAGGCCTGTCCCAGCTCTTCGGTTCTTTGGAATCCAAAATCCTGTCCATCCAAAACGCGGCGGGGGAGGAAACGATCGACCCGGCAGAGGTCAAGGGCTTTGTCTCCCTCCTGGAGCAGGCCCGGGAACTCCTGCCCGCCCTGCGGGAGGGCTTCTCAACAGTGGCAGACCAGCCCGGCGGGCCGGCCGGGATTCCCACGACCTGCACCACCGGCGGAAAGGACCTGGCCGGCGCGGAAGACTCTCCCAAAATCATGGGGACCGACTTCGAGCCCCTTGCCGAAAACGATGTCAGGTGTTCCATGGCAGACATCGTGTCCGGAGAACCTCAGCGTGAGGCAGTCGGCTACCAACGAATCTCCCAGATGGGTCCTCAGGCCGCCGACTCCCTCTACTTCTTCCTGTCCCAGACCGACGACGCCCACGCAGGGCGCATCTGTGCACGCTTCTTGGAATCCTTTGCACCCGATCTCCCGAGGCGAATCCAGGGGGACATTGAGAGCCGTACAGACCCGTCCGTCAAGCTTCGTCTCCTCCAGTACGCCGCGCCCGTTCTCGAAGAAGGGGCCTGGCAGAACGTCCTCCTGGCAGCCTTGCAGCAAGAGGAGGAGGCAACCGTGAAGGAGGCCCTTCATCAGTTGGAGACCCATTTTTCGGCCGACGCCGGCAAGCTTCTGATCGAGGTCCTGCCCGCCTGTCCGGATCGCTTCCGCTACGAGATTTGTCTTTCCCTTGGTAAGCTTGCAGATTCCCGGTGCCTGCCCCAGTTGCTCGGCTACCTGGACAAAATCATTGGGCAACGCGAGGCAAGGGAGGATCGTTTCTCAGAAGGGGTGTGCCACGCCCTGGGCCACTTCAATGAACCCCGGGTGGTCCAGAAGCTCGGCCTGCTCCTGGGCTCGAATGGGGGGTTCCCCTGGCGGAAGAAGCGTGTGAACCCCGGCTTGCGCAAGGCGGCCTTCATGGCCCTGACAAAGATCGGCGGAAACTCGGTCTATGCGATCCTGAAAAAACACGAACACGACAAAGATCCCTGGATCCGCTTCCGAGTGAAGAGCTTCCTCAAGGGGGAGCCTTCCCCCCAGCGTCCGCCACAGAAAGCCGCCTGACCTTATTGCATTCCCGAGTTGTTAGACCTCGTGCCCGTGCCCGAAAGAAGTCTGCTTCCGTGGATGATGGGGGACAGCCACAGAACTTACTGGCTGTTAGCCAAAAACCGGGCACGGGCGCGAAAAGGGGGAGGAACGCAATCCTAAAGCTCCCCGGCGGCTTCCTCTGCCCGGTAGCGCAATTCGTCGTCCTTGGTGGTCATGGAAATGATGTTGAGCTTCGAACGAAACCCCTGCTGTTCCTCGAGACCTTGCTGCGGATAGAGGCCCTTCAAGCTCTCGATCGCCTGGATGGCGGTTCCCGGTTCCTTGCAGTCGAGGAGGAGCATCAAGGTGCTCCAGTCCTCGGGCAGGCCGTATTCCTTGAGATACCTCCTGGCGGCGGGATCAAACTTCTTCGTCCCGCAGGAACGATGAACTTCGTTCTTTGCCTTCTCCTGTTCCGGGTCCACCTTCTTGCCCCGATTCCCCTGGAAGAGCCTGTCCGCCTCTCGGAGAATCTGTTTGCGGACCCACTGGGAGCTTTGACCCGCCGGGAAATCCCCCTGTCCTACGTGCCGGCTTCGGTCCTTGCGCCGGTCCCGGTCCCTCCAGCTTGGCTTCTCCCGAAAATCGTCGTCACGGTAATCTCCCACCAGCCCTTCTCCTCATGTTTCCCTGGATTTTACAAAAGAATCCTGCACAAGTCGCCTTCGACTCCAACAGGATCGTCTTCTCGCACGGACGTTGCCGCAGGCACAGGCACGCGTCTTCCATGGCAGCAAAGGGCTGGACCCGTTCTTCGCGTTTGATCAGGATGGAAGAAGCAGGGATTTCAGCGCGGGCGTTTGCGTCCTAAGGATGTGGGGAATGAGTCTCAAAAGGACCAGGAAGAAAGCGCGTGCATGCCCGCCTTCCTGTATTTTCTGCGAAACGACAGATTTGTCAAGCTCCTATTCGTGTTCTCCCCAGGTTTTCTTTCTCCTTCCGAAAGGGGCATACTGTCCACATACGGCCTTTGAGGATCCCTGGACATGCAGAAGAGAAGGCGCAAAGAGACCCGTTCCCCGTCGGCTTCCCTCGATGCGATGACCCAATGGCAGCAAGAAGAGATCGATGCCGGATATTGGGATGAGCTAAGAACATTGGATCCTGGCGAAGTCTGTCGAAGAAGTCTCGCTACCTATGACCCGGTAGAAGAGGCTTACCGGATTCCACTGCTCCATCAGGAGTACGCGATTCACCCTTTTCGCCGGTCCATAACTCGGGAAACGGACCTCGCAGCCCGGTCACATCGTTACGGGGACATCCTGTTCGACGAGGCCCTCGTGCTCATCATCTATCTCCTGCGGGCACAAGAGATCCCTCTGGCCGGGAAACAGCAGACCGAAAAGGAGCTGCCCGGCGGCGAGACCTTTTTCCGGGGTCCCCACGAGCTCGCCCGCGGGCCGATCCTGAAGCATTTCGGCCGCAATATGGAAGCGTTCCACAGGGCGGCCGCCTCTTCCGGAGGGCAACGCCTCGATTTCGGCGACGCGGCCTTCCGGTTCCAGGCCCTGCCGAGGGTTCCTCTGGACTACATTCTCTGGGCGGAAGACGACGAATTCCCGGCTCGGCTTACCATTGCCTTTGACCCGACCGTGTCCGACCACCTCCCACTGGATGTCGTCTGGGCCCTCGTGCATCTCGCGACGAGACGGCTGGTAGAGGCGGGATCAGAATCTTCGTGATTCTCTTCCGTGCCCGCGCCCGTGCCCGACCTAACAGCTAACGGTCGAGGGCTCACAGAGCCTCTGTTTCCTCCTCGAATTCGGGCACGGGCACGCACGCGGGCACGGGCACGAAAAGCATCGGCCTGAGGACAGGGAATTTGGTTTTCGCCTCCCTTGTGCTATTTTCATGAGGATCAGCAAACACCGGACTCGAGTGGGTAAATAATGGAAGCAGAGAAGCCGAAAACACCTGGCCAAGGGACCGCCGGCCCCGGGCAGACGCTGCTCGAGATGCTCAGCTGGGTGGAGGAAGAGCCGGGCAGGATCCTGGAGGCATTCCCGGATCTCCCCTTTGCCGAACAACTGGGCGTCCTGCTGGTCACCCCGGGTCAACTCCGGCAGGACCTCCTTCTTTCCTCCCCCTTTGCCCGCGAGCTGGTCCCCATGCTTCCCGACCAGGAAGCCTACCTCACACTCAAGGAAATCGGTCTGGAAGATGCCTTGCCCATGCTGTCCCTGATGACCTGTGAACAGCTTCACTACGTGAACGACCTGGAGGCATGGCACAAGGAGAGTTTCGAGGCTCCCGCACTGTTGAAGGTCGTCAAGATGATCCTTCAGTGTGGAGAAGACAAGCTGGCCGACTGGCTCGATGCGGCGGATCCGGAGCTTCTCGTCCTGTTCTTCAAGGAGTGCGGGTCAGTAACCAAGTTCGACGTGACAGAGGACCAGGTCGAAGAACCGGTTCCGCACACCTCGATCACCTACGACGGCTTCTACCGCTATCATCCCAAGCGCTCGGAATTCGCGCCCCTCCTCGACCCGCTCCTTCGCGTCCTGCAGGCGAGCAACCCGGAGCGGTTCGGGATGGTCATGGAGTCTGCCTACAGGGACCTCCCCGCAGAAGTCGAGGAGCAGGCCTTGCGATTCCGTTCGAGAAGGCTCGCCGAGAAAGGCATGCCCGGGTTCGAAGAGGCCTGCGAGATCTACCGGCCGCTGACGGACGAGAAATTCATCGAGTGCACGGGCCAGGCGCCTTCGAGCGGGGAACCGTCCAGCGAGACACCGGCCCTGTTTCCGATCCGATGGATTCCAGCAGACTCCTTCATCCAAGAGGTCCTGGCGATCCTGTCCGATCATCCGGCGATAGACCGCATCCGAACGGAACTCGCCTCACTGGGCAACAAGGTCCTGATCTCCGAGGGGATGGACGTCACGAGCAGCGAACCCCTGAAGGTTGCCTTGAAGAAGGTGTCGGACACCCTCACCCTGGCCCTGGAGCGCCTGGCGGGTGACGTTCGCGTCCTCGGCGATCTGGAAGTCGAACATCCCCGCCATCAGGAAGTCCGCCCCGGCCTCGAACGCGTACCGGAACGCCTTCTTCGGCGGGATGGCCCCGGCCGCCATCACCTTGAAGGC